>Ga0157359_1000455_pt1 | contig 14994 bp, 12 predicted proteins | sample AttcapACBM3_FD_111482 | JGI IMG/M metagenome (GOLD analysis project Ga0157359, IMG submission 111482) | Fungus gardens microbial communities from leaf cutter ant in Botucatu, State of São Paulo, Brazil - Atta capiguara ACBM3 | ecosystem: Host-associated > Fungi > Mycelium > Unclassified ...
CTGATGTGACAGCGTGACTGATAGACCCTAACCCGAGTTGTTCTAAAAATAGAAAAAGAAAAGAAAGAAAAAGAAAAAGAAAAGTAAAATAAAAATGAAAAGAAAAGTCAAGTCCAGCATTGATGATCTTGACACAAATACTGTTCAGAGTTTATCATACTACTATCTTTGCCTTCTCTACCATATATATATTCTCTCTATTATCACCTATTTTAGTGCTATCTGGTAGATAGGCAAACAGAAACATATTTAAATACTGAATAAAGTCCAAAATAGAGCACTTTGCCTAATATGTACAGCCTTTTGCACCATCTCTACTTATACATTAGAACTAGAAGCATCTACCCCTCCTCTTGGCCTATATCTGGACTCTCTTACTAGACATATTGCTATCTACTTCAACAAACTTAACACTAATGATCCTATCCTCCAATGACTATCTGACAACTGGCACAATGGACAGAGCTCCTTAAATCCTTCTCCTCTCCCTACTAAACACAACTATAGGTCCAAACTAATACAACTACAAAAAATAGCCATATTCACCTCTCTAGTCTATAATTATATCTTTTCTTTTCTTTTCTCTCCATAGCAAAAAACATAGCTGGACTATGGAAAATGCTTTACAATTCACCAATCTACTACTAATAAAGACAAAGTAGTGGCTTGTCACAATAGATTTGTCAACCAAGCACAATACCACCTAGAAACACTTCTTATCTACTTAGATGGCTCCCAAATCTCCTTTCTCAACTGATTCCACTGAGTTGGATCAGCAGTAGTAGGATACCACTAGGAAAGGAAAATCTTCCACCAAAAACTCAGTCTTGGGAACTCAGCTGAAGTTTACAATGCAGAGCTTGCAGGACTTGTAACTAGACTATCAGAATCTATCTCCTTTGTATATTAACATCCTGAAGTCTACCACATTCAATTATATGCTGACAACATCTCAGTTACATCTATAGCCTCTAATTCCAAACTGTTATAATATGGAAAGTATGGACAGACATTTAGGGTTAGGGTTAGAACCCTAGTAATAATTATTAGTTTACAGCTAGAGAGATATGGGCACATGACTAGGAAGTCACATGACATTATGTCATAGGCCTGGAGTAGTCTAGAGTGGTCTGGAAGAACTTAGGGTCTAGAAGGATCGAGAAGAGTCTAGAGAAGGAGTTAGGGTTAGGAGTGACATCAAGGGACAATAGTTCCTCATGGTGTACACATGGTGCACACATGTACAGCAGAGATTAAGGAGTATGACATCAGAGCACATATATATGGCATGGTGGCCTTATGGTGGATGAGTAATAGGACATGAGGTAGAAGCATGGATGTTAGGGCAGGAGAAGCGTAGTTGTAGCACGGACCAATATTACAACTATTTAAGTAGAGATAGTTCCTGTAAAGAGTTCTCCATTGAGTTCTCTTGTGTAAACCCTATACAAGGTTCTTCTCCCAAACCAACACTAAGGTTTCTGAGTTGTAACATGAGGTCTATTATACTTTATGCATTTTGAGCCTTGAATTCTGCAAGAGAAAGTCAAATGACCCCATTTCCAACAGTTTTTACACTGAGGAATGCCAGGGTTCGCATTAGCCATTCTAACTGTTGCAATATACCTTCTGACGTTGAAATATTGATTAATAAGGCCTTTAGTCTTGACTCTGCTCTATGCATCCCAAATGTTGATCCACACAATAGCCATATCAGACTTTAGTGACACTTTGATCACCCTCGGTTTGGAGGCAAGGGTAATGTTGTTAAAGATATGATTTTGCTTTATAATGTCTTCGATGTTGTTTTATGTAATATGCTCTTGAGAATTGTAGCTTCTATGCGGGTAATATGGAATGCTGATGATCTTGAGGTATGACTTTGATTGTGGTAATCATAGAGTTTTGACCTGAGTGGAGTCAATATTTTCCAGGTTTTTGACATACTTTTTGATGGTTAGAAGGTCGGAATTGAGCGAAACTCTGTTGGTAACAACTATTATACCAAGTGGATTAGAGTGAATGAAGTCTACTGAGACTTCAGATTTAGTATTTCTCAAGTTCCTGTTGAGATTAGCCATATGAATTGAGGAATTCTTCATGACCTTGTCAATGTTGTCCTTTGCCATAGGGATGATTACCTGCTTTCTTGAAGGACCTTTGGTTGTCATTTGGATGCATGGCTTGGGTTTTGAAGGACCTTTAATGATATTGTTGATTTGATTGATTTCCTTGACACCAACTGACAAAAATGTTTCTTTAATTTTGATTACATCAGTCATACTCATATTCTGTTTGGAAGCCTGGATGTAGGACTTGGATTTGTTAGTTGGCAAGTTGACCATTTTGTTATTCTTGAAGAATTTCAAAATTTTGTTAACCTCCTTAGGAGATTTTGCTAGGATTGGAGGGAGAAGCCTGTTAATGTTAGCCAGGGATGGACCATTCTTTTCCTTGTTATTTCTTTGAGGAGGCAGAGGCTATCTTGGGAGTGAATTTTGATGCAATTTTCCTTCTTAATGATATGGAATTGTTGTCAGTGTACAACATATCTCAGTTAGCTTCATAGACAGAGGAAATAAAGTTCTATACTGCCTCTCCTATATCTTTGAAGTCCTTTAAGTTGTTAGCCTTTGACGACTCCATTTGTTTGTTAGTAATGTATTTGGTTATGAATCTCAAGGAGTCCTTGATACTCTTGATGTCCAAACCCAGATGTTTGATTGAACCATGGAGTGAAATCAGGTGAAAGTTGCCACCCCAAATTTCAGGGTCAGCAGGTGCATTTAGATTGTAAGGTAGGGGAATGTTAATGAATGTGCTTTTCTCATTCTGTGCAGTCGACCCTTGTGTAGGGGTAAAATTAGGGACCTTTTTAGAACCATGTTGTAAGTGGTTGGTGTTGGTAAGTTTGCCTTATACAGGCAACATGTCTTCGCAGTTCTCAGCCACTACCCTGAGATGGATATCTCTTTTTTGAGATGTCTCATAGGACAACTTGGGGGGGTGTTTTTGATGTCATTGATGTCCATACTGTTTTCATCTTCCATTCTTTTGTAGTATAGTTCTTTTGATATCGTAGAGCTCATAGAGCTAGCTCTTGAGCTGTTTATACTTTGTGAGTACATTCTACCTCTCACCTTGTCATAATTGTTAGGAGATTTTTCCTTCCGAATGTTCATCCCTGTGTTGTTAGAAAGATTCACAGCTGGTAAATTGTTGGTTGAAGAAAAAAAGAAGCTAGTAGGAGAGTTGAAAGAAGGTTTATTTGCTAATTCTCTGTTAGGTGCTACCATGTAAGATGGTGGTATAAGAGAAAGAAGTGATCGCTTCATTGAATCATCATTTCTTTCTATTGATTTTGGATAAAGCTGGATTTAACTTAAGAATTTCCTCTTTCTTCTCTAATTATTTAATTAAAAGAAAAAACTCAATATATCTGGAACAATTTTGTCTCTTTTTTTCAAAGCTGATATGGGCATGGGACAAGAATATGCCTTATCTTCCATTCTATCTATACTTTACATTGCTCCTATTTTTTATATTTTTGAGAAAAGAACTCAAAATCTCCTTTCATCTATTTCTGTTTTCTTTCTTTCTTTTGTTGATGATGGCCTTTTTATTTCTCAAGAAAAAAGCTTTGAAAAATCTAATGCAAATATTTTTTGTTGTTATAGTATTATTTCATCTCTCTTTGAACAATTCAACCTATTAATTGAACATAACAAATCAGAGGTCTTCCATTTTTCTAGATTGACTAAGAACTTTCATCTCTCTCCACTAGACCTGAGATCTTTAGGCAGACTTCTTCTTTGTCCTAAAGACAAGTGGAGATATCTCAGGTTTATTTTTAATAGGAAACTATTCTTTCAACATCTCATTTATTTCTATTCCAACAAAGCTCTATCTACTGTAAAATGTATGAAAATATTGGGAAATTTGACTAGAGGCTTATCACCCTTGCATAAATGACTCCTGTATAGGATATGCATCATGCCTATTGCTCTCTATAGATTCCAATTATGGTACTTCAAAGGAGCTTCAACATCTTATCCTCTCAAAGAACTAAAAAAGATACAATACAGAGCTGTACTTTGGATCATGGATGCATTTCAAACATCACTATCATAGAGAGTTGAGACCATAGCTAGTCTAATTCCTATCTCAATAAAGTTAGTGGAAGACATTACTTGAGAATCACATTTTTACCCAAAGAACATGCAATTAATTCTCTTTTAGATGTTTAACATTCAAAAAAAGCTATACACCATCATCTTTCTATGGGTTGTCTGACAGATATTAAATATTGTAAAATCAAGAGTTCCATTATAGACACAAACAATTGCCTTAGTAAAGTCTATCCTTTATTTAATAGACTTTATAAAGAGCTTTTGCTGGGTTTTTGCCTAGTAGATAATTTATTATATATCTACTCTAGCTGTAATATCTTAGTGAAAATAGTTCATCTCACAACTAATGTTACTTTAACAGAAGCTAAATTATTTTGATTAAATATAATATTAATCAAGCTATATAAGTCTCTAATATTAAAAATATTATAGTCATTACTAACACCATTCATTCTGCAAGACATATCTTCAATTCATCTTTCTATCCCTATCAACTACATTTTATTGAGATATCACAAGATCTCAGAGCTTTCTTTAATAAAGACTCTAACAACTCTATCACTTTCTGAAATTGTATTAGGAGTGATTTGTACTTGCCAGGATATTCACAAATATAGCATAGAAGACAGATCAGATATTAGGAAGCTTAGCAAGGTTTTTAGAGAGAAACACAAGGTGGAAGTGATAGCCATATAGACAATAACCTCAGCTTCAACAGAAGATGTTGTGTCTAGTTTACCCAAGTACCGTTACTTATTGTGATGTCAAAAAGAAGATAGGCAATATTAAAATAGGCAATATCTAAGAAGCTATGAATAAACCTCTAGTAAAAGGCAAAACTAAGGAGTACTTCTAGATTTATGCAAGTGGTTAGTATAGGCTAGTTTGACTTGATCTTCAGAAAATTTACAGAACTCTATAGATTACTTTATAGTGCTTGTTATAGCTTAGGCCTAAGTATTAAGACAAAAGCATACTTATATATTGAGTGATACAAGAGAACTTAATAGAGTTCTTGTTACAAACTAGTTTATCTTATATACCACAGATTGTGGTCTGTACACTCACTACAACTAATCTACCCTTAAGTATATGTACTTTTTATAAGGCTAACATACTGTTGCTATATTATATAACATCATCTGCTCTAGGATCTTCTACTTATTTCTAGGCTTGATGCTAATATTATTAAAATACTAGCATATGTCTAGCTTAGTGAAGTACTTAACAACCTTGAGTTTAGTGATGAGCTCAGAGATTGGTGGGATTGGGTACTTGTTTTTGATTGTAAGTATATTAAGGTTCTGATAGTTCTGCACCAAGTGAAAAGATCTATTCTTTTTCTTGATAAAGAAGATTAATACTGCTATAGGAGACTTCAATTTTGTTGTGTAGTTGTAATTCAGGAGGAAAAAGTTAGAAGAGGGGCAGAATAAGTGTGGTACTTAATCCAAGTTGATTATAAGACCAAGAAATTGTACAAAATTACTTCAGTATCTTATCTCTGTTTTTCTTTCTACCTAGTGTAATATAGTGTTACCTACATAATTCTCCTTTTATATCCTTCCTCTTTTTCCTTTTTTTTACTTTCCTTTCTTGTTATCTAAGTATCTATGTTGTAAGTACCACAGTCTACCACCACATCCCATGTAATAAATTGCTAATTTGAGAAAAAAAGTATAATATGATTATTATATATGATAGTAACATATGTGATGAAGTTGTGACACCTATCACAGTCACAAGTCACATAATTGTGTAATAAAAAGAAGGTTGTAAAAGGTTGTAGAGCAAGTAATATTATATAATATAGCAATAGTATATTAGTCTTATAAAAAGCATATAGACTTTAGAGTATTGTAGTGTGTGCACAGACCACAGTTAGTAGTATATAAGATAGACTACCTTGTAATGGAAACTCCATCAAGTTCTTTTATATTACTTAATAAAAGAGTTATCTTTTGTCCAATTTCTAAAATCTAAGTTATAATACAGAGCTAATGTTAGTTAATGTTAGGAATAGTTCACACCAGGAGGAGAAGTTCATGGAATTAGCTCAGAAAGGCGCTGAGTATGGAAACTCCATGAATTGAGCTTAGTAATATAAACTTGTTAGAATGACTTTAGCTTTAACTTATATGCTGTACTGTCTGTCTGCTATATAGTCACAACTTTAGATAAATAGATGAATTCTGAAATAGGGTTAAATACTAATTTGGTGTGTTGCTGTTGAATACAAGAATTGAGTTTAATAGGAATTATCTTTGTCAATTATCAGACTAGCAAATTACAGTGTAACTACTAGTCTTATATACAAGTCAGATATATAGGAGATGCTGAGGGTTTTAGTGTATTATCCTGAGTGGAGGTTTTAGTGGTGAGATACTAATAAAGGTCAAATAGGAGAACTCTGCCATGGAAGATCAAGTTTAATAGGAGTATTCTGGTTGTTGCAACACTGCCATAGTGATATGTTATAAGAAGAATAGCTATTATGGAAAACAGGTTTATTTCTGAAATGTTATAATAAAAACACTGCCACAGGGATATATCTTCAGAGTGGATGGAATTGACATATGATAGTTAATTAATATACTAAGTGTTGTGGCAACTACTCACCAAAAATGGTTAGTACAAAGAAACTTATTACTTTGTCTAGACTTGAGTCTTGAATACTGCTGAAGCTCATAGCCTTTTTTCTGCCTATCCACAAGCCCTGAATATTATCAGTAATTCCATAGAGTTGTCAAGTCAACATTGCTATCCTACTGTCAGAACTTTTTCAAGTACTGTTTTCAAAACAGTTGTAATTATTTCTCTTTAACTATTATCCAATAAGCTTTCTGTTAGGATGTCATATCTCAAACTCTAAAATATGTCTGAAATATGTCTGACTTCAATATAACATCAAATTCCTGTGGTTATTTGGCTTTATTTGTGCCCAAAACACTGTTGGTAATTTGGTACTTTATAATGGACTTAATTCCATCAAAATTCTATGGTTATTTGGCTTTATTTAAGTCAAAATCCATGGTTATTATTATCTATTTTCATTGTCTAATTATTTTCTTCAAACTCTGCAAAATTACTTGCACTTTACATAAAGTTTTTTCCTCTTCAAATCTGAACTCCTATGTAGTGTTTCACTACTAAAACATCTGTTTTAATTACTCCTTTTGTTACTTTATATATTTAAGGCTGGTGATTACTTTGTAATAGCTAGCCTGATAATCAACTAAAGTTGATACTAAATCTCCAGTATCAATAATGACATGTTTTACTCCTTTTCTTATAACTCTTTACAGGGCTATTCTCTAAAATTGTAACCATGAGGCTTGTAGGAGGCACAACACATAAGTTAAGGCCAAGATCATTATGACAAGTTTACATCATCAAGCTCATTATATGAAGTTTCCACATTCTTGGTATCTCCAAGCTAATTCTACAGACTTTCACCTTTGTCATATGCAAGTTTACCTGTCTGGAAATTACATTCCCATGGTGAAATCATCTCCAAAACATATAAGCCTGCCTTCCATGGTGGCCACCTTTCTCGTAACACATCTTATGGTGGTGCTGCAACCATCTGGGTATTCTATCTTCCACAGTGGAGATACTCCTATTCAACTTGATCTTCCATGACAGAGTTACTCCTGTCAGTGTCTCAACACTGAAACCTCTGCTTGAGGTAATAGGGGTTTTACCACTGAAACTCTGAGTATCTCCTATACTATCCATTTGTATATAAGACTAGCAGTTATACTGTAATTTGCTAGTCTGATAATCAACAAAGATAAACTCTTATTGAACTTGATCTCCAGTGTTCAATAGCGACACACCAATCAGCACTTACTCCCATCTTGGACTTCTTTCCATCATCTGAAGTTGTGACTATACAGCAAACAGGCAGCGCAGCACATAAGCTGAAGTCAAGGTCGTTCCACAAGTCCACTCATCTCCGAGTCCATTCTGTGGACTTCCACCCTGGTGTGAACCACGCTTGACAGGTAATAGTATAGTAGACTCATGAATATATAATATTATACTATTTATACAAGAAAGTCACAGTCTATGCTGGTGATAAATAACTCTGTCCTAAAGTACATTATATTGGAGACTTCTTGTTGAGTTCTCTTGCAATCCCCATAAAATACTTCATGTATAAGTCTACTTAATTGGTCATTCTGACCAGTAGTTGTTATAACATCTAGAAGAGAAAATGATCTGTGGAAAAATTACAGAAGATTTTAGATGAGGTATGGGAATATTATTTGTGATATAGATTGTAGATAACCTTAGCTTCAGTATTTGTGCTATTCTTCTGTATATTATAGTAGTTATTTTTTAGAAAAGAGTATTAAAAAGCAAAACATGAGAAAAATCAAGATTCCAAGTATGAGTATCTATAAGGAAACTTGCTTTTTCAAGACTTTTCTCTTTCACATTCTCCAGTTAATCTGTGTTCCATGAATCTTTTCATTATCTGTACTTATCTACTTTTCTATACTTTGGAAGTACTTGCTAAGCACTTTAGCTTTCTTTTAATTTAGTCCCTCTATTCTGAACAGTTTCTGATTACTTAATTATCATCATTCCCTGCTTATATGAACAGCATTCTAGCACATCAGAATAGATCTGCTATTATATAAAGTAGTTGTTATCTTCAGAAATTTCCATTCTATTTTCTTGGAATCTTCTAAAGATGAGTATATGACAATAAACTTAGAATTTCCTGGAGATTTGAAGTTCCTTGCTCTTCTACCCAGTTGTTATGGAATGCTTGAACACTAACAATTTTTATTTTTCTTTTCTTTTATTTTTCTGATTTTATATTAATTTTCTTTTTCTTTTTCTTTTCTTTTAGACAATAAAGAGGCACATGACACTGCAGTCACATGACAGGTCACATAATGTGATGTCATAGGACTAGAACATGATGGAAGAATCTGGAAGATGATGTCAGGGCACATATATACAACATGGTGGCCTTGAGTAGGAAATGAGATGGACATGAGGTTGTAGCATGAACCATATGTACTTTGTATATATAGGACTCTAATTTAGCTGAGACTCCTTGTTGAGTTCTCTTGTGAGCTACCCACACTATATCCGCTTTTGAGATTTACTTGCTTGTGTGATCATTTGTCATTTTGATAAGTGGTTGCCACAACACCAGTTGTCCTAACAGCATTCAAATCAGTACACTACACTAGTTAAATTTCAAGGTGAGAAACTACAGAGTATCTATACATCTTAAATACTAATACTAAAACTGTTAGGGTAACTGGATGAAGTTCACAGGATTATAATAGCATTTACAACTCCAGGGAAATCCCAAGTTATATTGTTTAAATGGCTAAGTATATAACTTATCTCTGGAGAAATCCTTAGAGAACAAGATAAAGTTTTCTAAAAATGACAGTTATTCTAAGTATCTAGGAGTTTATTTTTATCAAGTAGAACATCAAGTAGAACATTCAGTAACTTAGCTATAGAATGATGGTATAAATATTCAGGAATATCAGAGTTGTAAATAATAAACTTTATTTTATTTTTATTTTTCATTTCATTTTTATTTTTATTTTATTTTAACTTAAAGTTGTGATTTAGTGTTATGTCATAAGCTATCACATGTCACACAACACAGTCATATAATCATATATTACAAAAGGGATATAAAAGGTTTTAGAACAATGATATCATATTATATATTATATCTCATATTCCAACCTTATTCATTTCTATCCATAGATAGCTATCAGTTCTTATCTGTACTTCTAGACCTCTTCCAGTGCAGATCAAAACCATCCACTTCTCAGATGTTCTTACTAGTCTAAGATATTTCTATAGACATCCTTTTTATAATATCTAAGGATTATTAGAGATTAGAAAAACTTGCTTAGCAGTTACATTCCAGATAGCTATCCTAGATATACTAACTAGTATATATAATCCAGTAGCTTACACTATAGTACTTATCTTAAAAATCAACTAAAACTAGTACCCATTACAAAATGAACTACTCACTTATTTGTGATATCTGAACCTTAGGTGCACTCTCAGAGGTTTAGGAGTGATTCAGAAGTTCAATAATAATAACAATGATGATCATATTGAGTCTGAGGTCTAATCCTCAGACACAGAGATATATATACATGATGGTTCTTTTTCTTGTATCACCCATAAGAGACTTAGCAAATATACAACTTTCCACTACTACCTTTAGTCCTAAATATTTAACTCATCTTTCTATTTCAAATATGGAAGAAGACATCATTATGCATATTACTAGAGGGAGGACCCTATTGAGTTTGAAGAATAACTCTAAAGATTCAATCTATTATCTCTACAACATTATCCAAACCATACTATGAGCATATGGAAATCCAAAACCACAATGCATTGTGGTTTGACTAGGTAGAAGACAAGTGTACTTCTCTTCCTTTGAATACTAATATAGGAGAGAGTAACATCTTCAATGGTTCAATTACTGGCAACAATTTAAAAGACAAACAATATGAACTCAATGAGGCACTAGCTCTAAACAACATGTTATCTTCTTCTGGAGAAAGTATAGAGAATAATCAACATGCAGCTAATATGCAGTACTTTGAAGTTTTAATCAGCTATGATATTAACAACCCTTCTGAGCTTAATTCTTGAGATAGAGAGGCTCACCCTATTTTTATTTTTGGACACAGGGAGTTTTTGGGAATAAATTCCAAAAATATATTCACTTTTTTACTTTGAATAGCTAACTTCATCAGAGCTAGAAAAGTTGAACAAGGCAAAATATTAGATGTTACTGACTTACAAAGGTTCAGTAAAGTAGCTTGGGACTTCTTTTTGTCCATTTATAAAGCTGAGTGGGATTCCATTCCTATTGATAATCATAACACTTCTTTTAGGAATGCAGTCATAGCCAAATCAAACACCAAACTTGTTACAACTCAAAAGCCTTAGTATTGACTTAAGAGAAGAACCTTATATAGGGTAAATACAAGAGAACTCAATGGAGAGCTCTTTACAAGATCTATCCCTACTTATATAGTTATGTCCTTGGTCTATGCTATGATTGCACTACTCCTACCCTAAAGTCCATGCATTATCCTCATGTCTTATTACTTATACACCATAAGGCCACTATGCCATATACATGTGCCTTAATGTTATACTCTTTAATCTCCACTGTACATGTGTGCACCATGTATACACCATGAGGAACTGTTGTCTCTTAACATTACTCTCTAACCCTAACTCCTACTCTAGACTCTTTCTGATTCTTCTAGACCCTAAGTCCTTCTAGACTGCTCTAGACTACTCCAGGCATATGACATAATGTCATGTGACTTCCTAGTCACATGCATGTATCTCTCTCTAGCCATAGACTAATAATTAACTACATTGTTTAACCCTAACCTAGAAGTCTGTCCACACTTTTGAGTTATAACAAAACTGTCAAAAAGCAATAGTAGTCCATTGTCTAACAAATATAAAGGAAGAGTGGCAGAAATTGTCAAACTTTCTCCTTCCTACTTGTACATCTATCTAAGGAAATTCTAGAAAAATCAAAATATTTTGGAAAAGGTAAAAAATCAGTGACTACAACCAACAGTAATCCTAGGGAATCATATATTCAGGTGACTAGGTCAAATATGTCAAGCATTTTCAAGCTAAAAGAGAACTATTCTATCCTCCTATTGGGAAAAATTAAGGCCATCCATAAGATGATCACTAACATGGATAAAGCAAAGCCATGTATTAGAATGACTACCAAAGATCCATTTAGAAAACAAATTATCATCCCAATGAGCAAGACAAATACTGACAACATTATGGTATCTTTGGCTGATTATATCACTAATATTAATAGGGCACTTAAGAACATCAAATCAAAAGTCATAGTAGATCAAATTTGTCCAGAAACAATGGGGATCACCATCATTTCAAATTGCTATAGTATCTTAATATAAGCTTCTATTTATGAAAAGATATATCAAGAACATCAAGAACATTGCATCAGACAAGATCCAGATTCCAAGACTCCCTCAATTGAAGTCTTATTTAAATATTATAAAAATTCCTTATTATGCTGGTAGTACTAATCTCCCTATTACATCAGATGATATAGAAGTGATAATCAAATCCAACTATATTTTCAATGATCTTATACTTGCTTCTAAACCTAGGATCATTAAAGTCTCTTCCAAGTCTGATATAGCTATTATTTGGATAGATATTTGGGATATGCAATGGGGTAAGAATGGGAAAATACTAATAAACAGGTATTTTAATGTAGAAAGACACATTGCCACCATTCATAGTGTAAACATGAACCTAGGTGTCCCCTAGTGCAAAAATTGCTGGAAGTAGGAACATAATACTTTTGTTTACAGAATTTAACAGTCAAAGTGCATCAAATGCAATAGACTGTATGAAAGTAAATACCATTGCAATTTTGCCTGGTACTGTAAGGCAAATTTCAAGATTAATTCTCCAAGACTCAAAACAAAATAAGAGAAATCATATCCCCATTAATTTAACTGTTCAAACTGTAGAGGCAATCATCAAGTAGATTCAAATCTTTGCCCGTTTTAGAAATATAGGTTCAATAAAGAATGGCATATAAAGAATTATTAGGAAATCCAGGATATTAGGAACAAATCAATTTACTTAGCTGTAAGTAGCAGTCAAGAATGAGTATTAATGTCATATCCCAAACTCCGAAACATGTCCGAAACATGTTTGACTTCAACATGACATCAAATCTCTGCAGTTATTTGGCCTTATTTGCGCCCAAAATTCCGTTGGTAGTTTGGTACTTTATAATAGACTTAATCCTATCAAAAGTCCATGGTTATTTCACTTTATTTGAGTCAAAATCCACAGTCATATTCATCTTTGTCTGTTGCCTAATTATCTCCTTTAAACTCCGCAAATTTACTTGGACTTTACATGAAGTTTTCCCTTCTTCAAATCTGAGCTCCTATGTAGTGTTTCATTAGTGAAACACTCACTTGGAGATCTGTTTTAGTTACTTCTTTTATTAATTTATGTATTTAAGACTAGTGACCCCTTTGCAATAGCTAGTCTGATAATTGACTAAAGTTGATGCTAAATCTCTGGTGTCAATGGCAATGTGCTTTACTTCTCTTCTTATAACTTCTTACAAGACCATTCTCTGAAATTGCAACCATGTGGCTTGTAGGAGGCACAACACATAAGTTAAGGCCAAGGTCATTCAGAAAAGTCTGCATCACAGAGCTCATCATATGAAGTCTCTACACTTTGTGCATGTTCAAGCCAACTCCATGGACTTCCACCCTCAAGTGTGAACCATGCCTAACAATTAAAAGCATTAGCATTTTTTCTCAAAACATTCATAAGAATAAGTTGCTTACTAACATCATTTTGGAAGTACAGAGAACTTTCAACATAATTTTCATTCAAGAACTACTATGATCATCTATTTCTAGCTACTCTAATAGGGAAAGCAATGAATTAGTAGGTATTCCTAACTATTCTAACTAGATAATTTTTTTCAGAAATCCATCAAATTCTAATGACTCACCAAGGGTTATCACTTATATTAATATTTGGCTTATAAATCTTCACTTTACCCTTCATAATGATATTTTCAATTGTAAAGATATTTCATACATTTCTTTCTTTAATTGCAGCTTTATTTATTTTTTGCTGAATGTTTACTTTGATTCATCACAATTGGCCTTAAAGTATCTCAAGGATACTGAGGTCAACATCAATAATGTTCTCATCATAACAGATGACTTCAACATTAGAGATAGCTCATGAGACCTATTATTTCCTTATCATTCAATTCATAAGGATATTCTCAATAACATTGCTGACTCCTTTCAGCTAAGTATTTCTAGCCCTATAGTTCAAGTCTCTACAAGATACATAGACAATCAGAACAATCCCAATTCTATCATTGACTTAATATTTCTTAAACCAACTTCAGGAAAATTCAATAATCACTCTATTTGTATGAATTGGAGGCTCTCTTCAGATCATGCTCCAATTACAGTGAAAATCTCAATATTCAAAGAAAATGTTCAAACATATCATTATCAAAACAGCAAAGAAGAATAAAACTTTGTTGTGGATGTCAAGAATTTAATCAGTGGTCTCAATACCTTTTATATTGACAACAAAGAAGATCTTGAAAATGATGTACAAGAATTTGCTAATAATACAAACAATATCTGGTTCAAACATTCAAAATTGGTCAATATCACTAGGTATTCAAAGTTGTGGTGGAATGAAAAATATCAAATTTCTCCAGAGACTTATAAAAATTCAAGATGATTGGACAATTAAAAAATTTTCAAAAAAGCAGTCAAAGTTTCTAAACAAGAATTTTTTGATAGTAAAATACAAGAAATTTTGAACAAAAAGAAAGGTCCATGGGAACTTATGAACTGGGTCAAGAAAAGGAAACTTCCAGCTATTGAGGCTATCAAGTACAATAGTAGACTGTACATTGAAATCAAAGACATTTGGCAAGCCCTCCATGAATTGTTTAACTCGGCACAACATTGACAGATCAACAATTCACTTTTGAGTGAAATCCCTAACAAACCTCAATTTAAGTAGCCTCCTTTCTTAAGTGAGAAATTTCTTTCAGCTATATACAAGTGTAACATATACAAGTGTAACATATACAAGTGTAACAATGACTTGACTCTGGGATCTGACAGGCTATCTTGAAGACACCTCAAAGGGATTGTTAAAAATAGGAACTGTCAAATATGCAAAGTTTAGACTCTAGTTTTTTTATTTAATTTCCTTTTATTTTCCCTTTTGAATTTAGGGTTAGAGTTAGTATGACATCATGATCATA
>Ga0157359_1000459_pt1 | contig 14908 bp, 10 predicted proteins | sample AttcapACBM3_FD_111482 | JGI IMG/M metagenome (GOLD analysis project Ga0157359, IMG submission 111482) | Fungus gardens microbial communities from leaf cutter ant in Botucatu, State of São Paulo, Brazil - Atta capiguara ACBM3 | ecosystem: Host-associated > Fungi > Mycelium > Unclassified ...
CTTAAGTGAAATTTTACAGAGTTTGATACAGGATGGCTTATTTTTTTTATTTTTTTTAAAATCAACAATTTATTACATGGAGCATGGAGGCAGACTGTGATAGCTACTTTGTAACTACATACATTCAAATAGAAACAACATGAAGAGAAAAAGAGAAAAAGAAAATAAAACAAAAATGAAAAATGTCAATAGAGTGCTACAAATAATATCACAAAATATAAGTGGTTAAGTGAATGTAAAAGCACTTGGATTGAATTGTAGGAAAAAAGAGAAATGCCCTAAAGTATCTCTTCTCAGATTCCAATAGTTATTAAACCTTTTACATTCATAGAGAATATATCATCTAGTTTCGATAGGGTAGAGTCCACAGGGGCATGCAAAATTCTCCATAGGAAAGAATCTTAGTCAATATTCTCCTGTTGGAGAGTGATTGGTGATAGCTCTTGAAGCTTGAGCACAAAGCAAGAGAGGCAGCCTAGAAACTAATTTTAGCCTTCTATAATACAAGATAGGATGCACTGATTGCTGACACCCATAATACAGCACAGCAGGCTGGTCACTCTAGTACAACCAAAGAGCGAATATATGGCATTTCCACTTAAAGCTTGAGCACAAAGCAAGTTTGAATGACCAAACTACGAAAGCTATGGGCCACCTTTGGAGCAAGATGGTTTAATAGGAATAAGATTGTCACTTAACAGATCAAGGAAATTTTTCCCTTTGGAATCAGATACTTGAAAAATCATCTTCCATTGAGACATAATGGACTCGCACTCAGATTTTTTACAGAAGTTTCAAGACTGTTTGCACAGGAATGATGGGATAGACACCATGTTTTTGGTTTCTTTGTCAACCAACTAATGAAGTGCCCAATGCTGTTTACTAGGGCAGTCCCAAAATTTGATATGATTCTGAGAATCTTTGGAAAAAAATTATCTAAGTTCTGTGGAAATAGCTGCAGAGTGAATTTAATATGGATGAGTGGAAGAGTCGAAGATTCTTCTTGTGATATGAAAAGAGTTGGTAATGACAATAATGTTCTTGATATTATGATTAGCGATTGCTTGGTTTATACTACATTAAATAGCAAAAAGCTCAGCCTCAGCTGTGGTAATATTGATAGTCCTGTGTAGAGTTTTGATGACAGGTTTGTCGAAGGAGTGAATGTGCAAAATGGATGTGGGGACTTGATTTTTAATACTTGTATCTGACACGACTATGGTTAAGAAGAGATCAGAAGATGCTCTGAGCGTAATTTCTTCTAATTTTTTAAAGTGCTTTTTGATGTTTGAAGAACAAGGGTAAAAGGGAAACATTGGTTGCGTTTGTCATCTACATCAATAATAGATAATTTAAGCTAACTTCTCTGTTTGGCCATAAGATGATTAATAGACACATTGTGACTTTTGTGTTCTTGTGTCCCATCCAAACTGAGAATGCTATGGATGATGTGATTAGATGGAAGAGAAGATTTCCATAGTAAAAATCTTTCATATAATTTCTTTAAGTGAAGGTAAATAGATACAAGTCTGGCTATGGCTTCAATACCCAGGATAGGAGACATTTAAAAGGCTCTAGTGATCCATAGAGCAGCTCTTTGTTGCATCTTCCTCAAGACATTGAGGTGATAGTACATAGGTGCTTTGTTGTAGTACCACAGTTGGAACCTGTATAATGCAATAGAAAGGGTGCAACATCTATACAATCTTCTCTTTTGAAGAGGATTAATGCCTCTGGTTGAGTTTCTGAGCAACTTCATGCATTTGGTAGTCGAAATCACTTTGTTGGAATAGAAATCTATATGATTCCTAAAGGTGAGTTTGCGGTCAAAGATGAAGCCTAAATATCTCCAGGTTTCTTTGGGGAGGAGCAAAGGACCACTGATGGGAGTAAGATCAAGAGGAAGAGGGTTGAAAGTTCCATGCGATCTAAAGAAATGAAAAACATTAGTTTTTCCATGTTCAATTATAAGACCATATTTTAAAAGAATAAAAGAAATAATATTGTAACTACAAAAAATATTTGTGTTTGAATGTGAAATGGATTTGCTCTGAAAGACAAATAAGCCATCATCCACAAAAGAAACCATAGAGATAGGGATTTTTAGGATTTTTAATCTTTTTTCTAAAGAATGAAAAACTGGAGAAAGATAAAGAGCTGAGAGTATGGGTGATAAAGCAGAACCTTGTCCGACACCAACCTTAATGTCAAAAAAAGGTGAAATAAAACTATTCCAAATATACTTGGTTTTTCTTCCTACTAAATGGTTTCTGAAAAAGTTAGACACTCTTTAGTACAAGCCTGCCTTGTCAAGAATGAAAGGGAGCTGATGATTTAAGGAGAGGAAAAACTGAGCAATGTCAAAAGCTAACATACTTGTAATAAGATTTTTGACCCATCCTGAGTGAATGATATGAGTGAGTACGACACCAGCATCTGTAGTGGACCTCTGTTTGGGACCTCCTAATTGGCTTCGATGAATAAATTTGTTAGAGATGGTGTGGAATTGGAGATATTCCCCAATTATTTTTTAAAGAGTTTTCTGATTGTGTTCAAAAGAACAATTGGGCAATATGATTTGGGCAAATCATATATTGACTTGTTAGATTTGGGAATTATGACCATTGTTGATGATTTGAAGTGAGATGGCCAATACCCCAACTCTATACAAGCATTAGCAATGTCAATAAGTTTGGCTATGCAATCCTCGTCTTTAATGATAAGCTTGATATGGCTCCATGTTAACTTGTCTAGGCCTGGAGCAGACAAATTGTTGCACTTTTTGATCACATCGATTAATTCTTGCTTGGCAAAGGAATTCCACTCTTCCATTGGCTTGCTAGGAATATCATCTAAAGCGTGAATATCAATTTCTCTTATTTGAGCAGAATTAAAGGAATTGTGTAGAGCATTCCAAAGATCTTTGAGCTCAATACATGAACATCCTTCATATTGAATAGCTTCAATTGCAGGAAGTTTTTGTTTTCTGACCCAGTTCATAAGTTCCTACAGACCACACTTCTTGTTTGTGATTTCTTCTATTTTGTCATCAAAGAAATGATGTTTTGTTTTCTTGACAGTACTTTTGAAGCTATGCTAGTTTTCAAGACTTCAATACACTTGATATTTGTCAAGAGATAGTCAACATTCATCATTCCACCATGCTTTAGAATGTCTTGTGATTTTTACCACTTTCAAATTTTTTTGCCACAATTCTTCAACTTTGGACATAAGTTGATGAACCACCTCTTTGAAGGTTTCAGCATTTGGAATGGAGGATGTGTTCAAGTTTTTAATGATTAGGATGATATCTTCTGTGAATTGCTTTTCTTCATCACTTCTTTTTGCTAGCAAATGTTGTGAAAGTGATATTCTTTCTTTACGAATAGATACTTCGATAGTAATTGAGGCATGATCTGATGACATTCTCCAATTGGGATGGATACAATGCTGGTTGAATTCTGGGGAATATGGGTGAAGAAATACTAAATCTAAGACAGAGTCAGCATTATAGTCATTGTCAGAGTATCTAGTAGGAATATTTTCAATAAGATTAGAAATGTTAAGAGAAAAGGAATCAGAAATGTCAAAGAGAGAATCACTATGAATGGAATGGAAAGAATAGCTAGGATCCCATCTACTGTCTCTAATATTAAAGTTGCCTGTCATGATGATGACATTGTGGATGCTAGCTTTAGTATTCTTTAGATACTTTAAAGCCAACTGAGAGGAGTCAGAATAAACATTGAGTATAAAATAACTAGAGCCTTGGTTCAAAAACAAGATGCAGGAAATGTCTCTATGATTTAAAATGTCATTTTGAAGAGAAAAATGAAAATGAAGAATACAAATATTGATGTAAGTAATGACTCTAGGAAAGTCAGACTGATTTGTGGGGTTTCTGGCAAATGTATGCCAATTAGGGTGGTGAGGAACACCAACAAGAGGTTCTCTATCACAATTGCTGGAACTAGAGATGGAGCAAATAATCAACCAAGGAGGTTCTTGAATGAATATAATGTTGTATAGAGATTGAGTCTTTAGGATTGAGTCAACAATTAATTTGTTTTTCCTAACATTTTGAGAGAAAAACTTTAGGATGTTACAATTCATTGAGAGGTATCATTCCCAACTGAATAGATTGAGTTCAACCTGTTTTCATGGGTCTCAGCATATTTTTTGACATGTCATTCATGATGGAACCTATGTTTCCAGAACAGACATATATTTGAGTCCACTTGGTGATCTCTGTAACAGTTGAGGCACTTGAAAAAATGTGGGCATGGATTGCCTTCTTTCATTTCAATGCAAGGGGGTTAGTTTTCTTATTCACCTTACAACACCACCCAAATTGTCAATGATTTTCAGACTTGTGAGGGCCATTACACTTGATGCATTTGGAGCTCTGAGAATGGCATGACATAGTTGCATGTCCCTATTGCCAGCAGTTCTTGTATTGGGGGATGCCTGGGTTCATATTGGCTCCATGAATAGTTGCAATATATCTTCCTATGTTAAAGCACCTGTTGATAAGACATTTAGCCTTACTGCCACTCTGAACATCCCAAATATCAATCCAAATGATTGACATATCAGATTTGGGTGAGACTTTAATAACTCATGGTTTAGATGTGAGAACTATGTTATTGAAGATTTGGTTTTGCTTGATGATACCTTCAACATCATTAGGTGTAAGATATTCGTTGGATGAGTCATGAGGGAGGTAGGGAATGCCTATAATCTTCAAGTAGGACTTTGACTATGGTAAGCCAGGAGTGTCAACATTGATAATGTCGGTGTTGTCAACTTTTTTTATGTAATTTTCTATGATATATAAGTCAGATTGTATTGCAATCTTGTTAGTGACAACTGTAATGCTAGCCATATCTGAGCAAATGAAGTCAACCAAAATCTCCAATTTGGCATTCTTAAGAGCTTGGTTGATGTTAGCAATATGGAACAAGCTCTCTTTCATGAATTTGAGAATATTATCATTACTCATCAGAATAATGATTTGCTTTCTGGAAGGACCTTTAGTAGTCATTTGAATTCTCGGTTTGGATTTCAGAGTGCTATTGACAATTTTGTGAATTTGATCTACTTTCTGAGCATTTAGAGCAGGAAAGGTTTCCTTAATCTTAATGATCTCCAAAGTGTTATTTGCCTGTTTTGATGCTTGAGTATGGTGTTGACAGGTATAGTGTTCCTGAAATATTTAGAGATCCAATTGACCTCTTTCTGCAACTTGGCTGAGATGGGAGACAGCATTTTTTGATGCTAACTGAGGTAGATATGTCCAATGCTTTGTTATTACAGATAGGAGTTGGGATAATTCTGGGAGTGAGTTTGGCTGCTATTTTTTCTCTAAGAGATTTATTATTTTTATCTGTGATTAGAAAGTTCCATTTGGATTGATAAACCAAAGAAACAAGGTTCTATACTGCCTCTCTAATATCTTTGAAGTCGTCCAAATCATTAGACCTAGCTGGGTCTACCTGTTTGTTTAAGATATATTTTGCCATGAAATTAAGCAAATCTCTGATATTCTTAGCATACGAAGCAAGGTGTTCCATAGATCTGTGTAAAGAAATGGGGTGGAAACTCCCATCTCAAAGGTCAGGTTCCGTCAGAGCATTAGGATCATATAAAAGTGAAATATTGATAACGTAGTCATCAACATGTACTGGGCTCATGTTAGGGTATTCATGTGAACCATGTTATTGGTTCATGGAAGCTGCATTGTTGTTGGTGTCAGCTGCCTTACTGACTCAACTGGTTTTCTCTTGGGCTATTTTATACAACAACTCAGAAGAAACATCGTTCATATTGACATCTTCAATCATGGTGTTATTTCAGCCTGTCACAAGTTATTACAAGATAATGGTACAGACTTTGTTATTCAATACAAATTCCTAGTATATTCCTATATTACTTCATCATGTTAAAGTGATTTTGCTCTACAACACCATCTATCTGATAAAATTAGAGTGCAGATGACAAATAAGAGGTCCTATCAATCTTAGAAACCACTCTGGTAACTTAGGAGTCATTCATTGAACTGTGGACAACTGTAAATAACTAGGTCGATTCTGAGTTAGAGACAAGTTTCATAACATGGTCCTACTGATGATGTTCTGGAAGAATGTCAAATTCTTTCTTTGCAAACACAAATTCAAAATCTTGGAGAGTGAAAGTGGATTTTTATTCACTGTAGTACTCTTTTGGAAGGCCTTAGAGAGTTTCTAGAAAGTAGTAGCTGTAGTTCAGATATCAGTAGGTGATTTTTCTAAAAGAACCCAAGTTAGGAACACTCTATTTTCTGGTTCTCCATCAAGTCTTTTACACTCCATTGTTATATCTAGTTCCTCATCCTCTTCCAAAATCCAAGAGAATGGTCTACTTTGACATGTAGCAATTATATGCTCTTTTACTCTTCTTACCTTCTATAGGTCTTTGTAGCTATTATATCTTAGAAAGCAACATATCATCTCTACTTTCCCTTTCTCCCAGTTAACTTCCAGATTGTGATCTTTAAGCCATGTATACCCTAGTATCAAGTCCTATTTGCCCAGTCTAGAAACTGTGAGCAATATCTACTCTAAGTATGTTTTATACTGTAATATTACATTAACTGCTTCTAAAATTTGACCAGCCTTATTAGCAGCCTTATTGACATTGAACATAGTGATAGACTAAGAGATCTTTCATGTATTGATCTAATGTATCCAGACAAATTTCTTATTGATAAAACTTCCAGCTGCACTAGAGTTAGAATGTCATTAGTAAGTATCTGTAATATCACAAAATGAACTACTTACTTATTTGTAATATCTAAATCTTAGGTGTACTCTCAGTGGTTTAGGAGTTTAATAATGATAACAATGATGATGAAGATCAATACAGATGTTAATAATGAAAACTAATGAAGATTGATATTGTTAAGTTTGTAGTCTAATCCTTAAATACAGAAGTATTTATACAAAATAATAATGGTCTATGCACAAGCTATTTTCATCATATAATCAAAACTTGTACCTGATGGGGCTGTTATCTGTCATAGCAGATGTTAGGCTAATTTTAGAAGGTAAGTAATTATGTCACTATATTAATATACTTGTATCTCTGTAAATACTAATTTCCATATAATATATCATATATTATTAGAAACTGTTTGATGAGTGCTTTACAATGCAAGTTCAATTTTGTGAATCCATCTAGCTGTTCATGAGATATTAGCCAACAAAGCTTTTATAGTTACTGATGGCCTGATATCTCAGTTGTTTGTTGTTGCTTTTATACATCCCATATATGTATAGATAGCCCTTATTTGGAGCTTTTCAGTACAACCTATTTTGTAAAAATCAGTCCACTAGTTGTGGAGATACAAGCTGAATAAAGTTTGTGATAACAATGATAACATTCTATTTTTGGTATAGAGTGGGATCTTTAAGTAGTATTGATATCCATAGAAACATCTGGGAAGAAGGTTAGTATTAGATGATGTAAATATACAGAAATTATAGAAAGATGTAAGTGAAGGCTAGAAGCAGCAGGTAAACTCCAAGTTAGAAAGAGAGGAACATAAATATGTAGAAATACTATCAAGATTATTTAGTGGTTTGACTAAAAGGCCTCATTTGTCTATTAAGCTTAATCAATATATCTTGTATCCTCAAATTATGCAGTTATATCAGTATCTTTGGGGCATCCTACTAGAAAAATAGCAATTTGGTTCTAAATTGTGGTTTAAAGACCTTTATAAAACTTAAGCCTTAAAGTAAAGATAAAAAAACAATCTTAGATTGGGTAATCACAAGAAAACTTAATAGAGTTCCTAGTATAGAATAGTCTATCTTATGTATACTAAGCTACTAGTCTATGCTACAGTACTATTAACCTATCTTGAAAAACCATATGTTTAACATATTATAATAACATCATTTTCTATTATATTCTCTTATAATACATGATTATGTAACTGTGTGACTATGACTGATGTGTAATACCAAGTCACATTTTATGTGACAGTTTGTGACTGTAACATGTGATATCATACTAATTCTAACTCTAGACTTCAAAATAACAAATAAAACAAAATGAAAATGAAAATAAGATAAAATCAAGTCTCTCATTCATAATTCTAATAAAATGTGTGTGTGAAAGAGTTTCTCAAACTCTTACCAAATTGTAATAGAAAATATTCTAGTATTCTAACTATTTTTAAAAAAGGATAGCACTCAGAGAATCTTATTCTAATTTTTGGTAAATTGGTCTACTGATAACTAGATATAAAGGGGGCAGATATTTAGGAAGGCTTGACACATCTAATATTCACTAGCAAAGTCTATAAGCAAAGATAATATAATAGATTCTGAAGTAAAAGGAAGTTATTGAGAGAGAGAAATCTAGTGAGTATTAGAGGAGATATACTTACTGGTATGGGGTGAGGTTTGGTATCAGAGTGCATAGGTGTTAAAGTTGAAGATAGTAAACTCTATTTATTTTAAACTTAGAGTTAGATATTAGTATGATATTATATATATCACAGTCATATGTCATAGTCACACAATCATGTGATATATATAGAAGATTTAAAAGAATGATATTATACTATATATCAATAATATGTAATATGCATGGCCTTTAGAGTAGACTAGAATTTATATAGTATAAACCATTAGTCTAGTATATACTTACCTCTAGGAAATCCTAAGAGAACAAAATAATAATTTTTGAAGAACAACTACTTTATATAATAACAGGTTCATTCTAATGTGTCATAATTATGTTTACATAAGCAGAGAATGATAATACTTAAGTAATTAAAAACAGTTCACAATAGAGAGACCAAATTGGAAGAGAGCTAGAATATGGAAAAGTAGATGAGTAGATAATACTAACAGACTATGGAAGAGTAAGAGAATATAAAGAGGAGTTAGATAATATATCTAGATGGTTAGGAGTATTTTTATGCAGCTTAAAAGAGTCTAGGGCATAGAAAAGCAGATAAGTAAATGAGTGCAGATATTAGAAAGGGTTACAGAACACAGATCAGCTGGAAAATGCAAAAGAGAAAAGTCTCAGAAGAATAAGTTCCCTTACAGTTCCCATAGCTTTGAAGTCTACCAGTGTGTATACAAATAAAGTTTTTGATATATCTGTAGTCTCTAAAGAGATGAGTAGTTATAGTAAAGTTCTCTGGACATTGAGAGCACTAATTGTGGGTTACTGAGAAAACCTCTTCTTTCACTTAGAATATTGAGTAGTCTATAGAGTTTTAGCATAGAGCAGATACATAGGTATATCAGAGAGATCACTATCTTCAGTATATTCTTCTATTTGAAGTAAAGCAAATCTATTTACAAGTAACTAAGATATATAAATTACTAGCCACTTTATGCAAAATCCTCTGTCTAGATCAAGCTATTATTTGAGTCCATAAGTTCTAACTGTTGGGAAATCTCAATATTCTCTAAGATATTCAAGTCTTCCATTAATTCCTCCCATTGCTCAGTGGTTAATTGCCACACATCTAACCTTGTAGAGCAGTCATAAATGACATAGTTTGAATTACAATAGCAATAACATCCTTTAGCAGATAAGAAGTGAAGTGATTCTTGAGAAATAAGGGTAAGGAACAAACTCTAGTTAAGCAGAGATTGGAAATTGGTATTGAGGGTAGAAATTGTTTGCTAATTTAACTGAAAGACTTCATTGGCTTGCCTTGCTTAGTCTATACATCTATAACCTCAAACCATGCACTTGGATCAGTGTCTTCTGGTTATTCTACTAGCAGAATAGCTATCTGATCTTGGATAGTGATATAGAGATCCTGTCTAAACTTGACAATAATAGTGTGGAGATCTATGTATCTAGCCTTGGATATCAGAACCTGAAATTCATCTAGATAGTTTTCTACTGAGTAGCTGCTTCGATAGTAAGAAGTTCTCTCAAGTCTGCTGATAGCTTCAGCTTTAGCATTGATAAGGAAGAAGTGGATATAAAGAACTTCTCAAACTCTAGCCAGATTACAACAGAGAAGACTTCAGTGTTTGAATTCTCTCTGAACAAATTCTCAGACTACTTGGTAGCTCAGTCAGTTCTGAGAAAGAACAGTATCTAGAGGATCTTATTATAATCTTTACTAAATTGGTCTGTAGATAACTGGATATACAGGAAGTCAATAAGTACTCAGAAAGACTCAACCTATTTGGCAATCTATGCTAAAGTCCATGAGCAGAAGTATATTAGATTATAGGTAATATGGTGAGTTTTTTGGTGGAGAAGAGTTATCTGAGAAAGAAGATCTGAAAGGTATAGAAAGAAGTATACCCATAGGTACAGAGACAGAGTTGAATACTAAAGTCTGTCAATTATGAAGTTGAGTTATAAGATTTATGAGAATGTTGTTGGTTGAAATCTCCAAGATATGCTGTCACTTGACTACTTTCTGTAAATGATGTTATAGAAGGCCTAGAGTCTTGTTGATGGAGTTGCAAAGTTGTTCTGAAGATATGTCATATGCTAAGTCTACTTATCTCAAAGACTACTCTCTACAGCAGAAATATCTTATACAATTCCTAACAAAATCTTGTCTTCTGTAATAGCCATATTTTCTGCAACATATCCTCATGGTGGTGATGCAATTAATTCTAAACACTTTGAGTACTCAGTCTTTTATGGTAGAGATACTCCTATCAAACTCAGTCTTCCATAGTAGAGTTTTCCTATTAGTTCCTTTTAGTGTCCTATCACTGAAACCTCTGCTTGGAGCTGTATTCTAAAACTTCTGAGCATCTTCTATTCTTTTCTTTATATATAAGACTAGTAGTTACACTATATTTTACTAGTCTGATAATTAAATATTCAAGTAAACTCAATCTCTGGTGTTCTACAGCAACACACTATATTAACACTAATCTTCTTTGGACTTCAATTTATCTTCTAAAGTTGCAACTATGCAGCAGACAGATGGTATAGCACATAAGCTGAAGTCAAGATTATTCTGGAAAGTCAACATCACCATACTCTTCATATGGGATTTCCATACTCAGTACATCTCCAAGCCAACCCTATGGGCTTTCACTTTCTAGTATAAACTATGCCCAATAAAATAACATTGTGTAGAAAGCAAGAAAGAGTAAGGTGGGTCAAGATATAAGAGTAGGCAATCCTAGACCACCAGACTCAAGAATGTTTTGAGGTTCCTGAAGTGAAGATTATCACAAAATGAACTACTCACTTATTTGTAATATCTGAACCTTAGATACACTTTCAGAGGTTTAGGAATAATTCAGAAGTTCAATAATGATGACAATAATGATTAAGATCAATACAGATATCAATGATAATGAGGAATAATAATTGATGATTATTGATGAAAACTGGTATTGTTAAGTATAGACAGTACTTTTTTCCTACAGAGTGCACTTAGTATCTGAGGTCTAATCCTCAGATATAGAGGTATATACAAAAGAGTAATGGTCTATGTGCAAGCTGTTTTTATCACATGATCAAAACTCATATCTAATGGAAGCTGTCATCTATCATAGTAGATGTCAGGCCAATTTTAAAATGTAACTAATTATATTACTATATTGATATGCTTGTATCTCTATAAATACTTATTGCTATGGGATATATCATATATCATCAGAAATGGATTGATAAGCACTTTCCAACACAAGTTTAATTGTACAAATCCATCTAGCCATTCATAAGATATCAGCTAACAAAACTTTTACAGCTACTGATAGCCTGATATCTCAGTTGTTTGTTGTTGCTTTTATACATCCCACATATGTGCAAATGGCCCTCATTTGGGGCTTTCCAGTACAACTTAGTTTGTGAAAATCAGTCTACTGGTTGTGGAGATACAAGCTGAATAAAGTTTGTAACAGATATTCTGTTCTGCCATTAAAGTAACTGGGCAAGTAATTTAGCAAAAATTACAACTCTAGGGAAATCTAAGTCTATTGACAAGAATATCTAATATATGACTCATCTCTAGGAAAACCTAAGAGAACAGAATGAGGTTCTCTAAAGACAACAGTTATCTTAAGTACTCTACTAGATTAAGTAGAACAATGCTGACATAAGACTAGAATAATTGTACCAGGTAGTCAGGAATACTGGTAGCAACATTGAGAAAAATGTCTTGAATTGAATTGGAAAGAACTTATCTGATGGTGACCAGGAACATAAGTAGATAAAGGCATGAATGTGGGTGAGAACTAGAATTTGCAAGCAGAGATGGTAGGGATTGTGTGATGAACTCCATGTTTTTATTACCAGGGATCAGAGTTGATAGTCCCTTTATACATTCCAGAGCTCCTAGATTCATCTATGTGATTAACTTTAGTACTATTAAATTTAGATCAGTTCTTCTTATCTTTCTCTTGTTTTGGGTTGCAATAATCTTTATAAAAGGAGGGTAAATATCCCTTTACCTGCTCATTGCCAATCTGCTTATGTTTATTATTAGATGAATTTGTAAGAGAACTTGCTCTTCTATGCTCTTGATCTTATCTGTATCTGCCTTCTCATTCATGATCCATGTTGTTATCTACTCTTTACTACTCTCATAGATTCTCTGTCCTGTCCTCTATTCTCTATTATCTCTCATTTTTCCATTCTATAGAAGCTTAGTTGCACTACTAAGATCTAAGATCTAGACTGGCTCCTGATGGCCTAGCAACCTTATCTTAATCATTAGTAGTGCTATTTCTATATTTAGTAGTGGTTTATAGTAGAATACTTTACCCAATTATTACAGAAGTTCCTGGGCACTTACAACTTCATGAGTAAGATTAATATACTATTTATAGTTTATAAATCTTACAGGTGGCAATCAGTTTGGATTGTTGTCACGTGGACATTATCGCGTAGATATACTCGTCGTCGCTTCCCTTCGAGTTTTTATTCTTCCCGTATCTGTCTACCATGGTTAAGGCTGTCGTTCTAGGTGCTGCTGGTATGTTTATGTGATGCCCGATCAGTTATAAGTACCTTACGATATTGTCTAGGTGGTATTGGACAACCTCTAGCCCTTCTTTTGAAGAACAACCCTCTTGTAGACGAAGTATGTTGTATCCAGAGCTTTCCAAGCTATCGCATTACATTAACAGGGATAATTTATTAGCTTAGTCTATACGATATTGTCAATACTCCCGGCGTTGCCGCCGATCTTTCTCACATTGCCACCCCAGCCAGGGTGGAGGGCTATCGATGGGCTCGCCAAGACCTTGAAAGGTGCTGACATTGTCGTTATTCCTGCTGGCGTTCCCCGTAAGCCTGGTGTATGTGATTCCCTCTGCGTCAGCTCTACCACATGCTGAACAATGATGATTGCACAGATGACCAGGTAATGTCCCGTTGGTATTTTGTGTTTTACAGCCGCTAAAGATAAGGAAATTGTAGAGATGATCTATTCAAGGTCTATAACAGCGTCGCACCCTGCAAAAAGGAAACTAACTCTTGACTGATCAGATCAACGCGGGAATTGTCCGGGACCTTGCAACTGGGATTGCCGCTACTGCTCCCAAAGCTTTCGTCCTTGTTATTTCTAACCCTGTCAACTCGACTGTCCCAATTGTAGCTGAGGTCTTCAAGAAACACAATGTCTTTGATCCCAAACGGTATCTCGTCTTTCTACTTCATCTCCTTACCTCTATTGACACATCAACCTCAAAGCCTCTTCGGTGTCACTACGCTTGATGTTGTTCGTGCATCAACATTTGTGGCCGAAAAGATCGGTAACCCTGCTTCGTCCCCGGAAGTAGTTGTTCCTGTTGTCGGTGGTCATAGTGGTGTCACGGTGAGCCTTACACGTCTTACGCGTTATTCTGTCCGTCTCGGTCATGTCTACCATATCTTTAGATTGTCCCCCTCCTCTCTCAATCTTCTCATGCATTGCCCCCCAATTTCTCCGAGGACGATTACAACACACTTGTGAACCGTATTCAATTTGGTGGTGATGAGGTCGTCAAGGCCAAAGATGGCGCTGGCTCTGCAACCTTGTCCATGGCTTACGCTGGCGCAGAATTCGCTCAAAAGGTCTTGCGGGCATTGAAGGGAGAGCAGGGTGTTATTGCGCCTAGTTATGTCAACTTGGAAGCTGATGCCATTGGAGCTTCCCTTCTAAAAAAGGACCTTGACCAGGAGTTGGCTTACTTCTCTTCCAATGTTGAACTTGGTGTGCGTCCATTTTTTGCCTAATTATACCCGGACATCATTTCCTATCCCTAATTAGCCAGAGGGTGTCGTGAAGATCTACTCTCTTGGTCAAACTACCAATGCTGAGAAAAAGCTCATCAAAGCTGCCCTCCCTGAATTGGTCAAGAACATTGACATTGTACGCTACTGTTGTCTTGTATAGAATTGAACTGATAGAGGTACTTTGTACAGGGAGTTAACTTTGTGAACGAGGCAAGGCTTTAATTGACCCTAACATCATATGTTCTGATGTTCATCGCGAGTTATGTAAAAGCAATAAATACAGTCGTCTCTGAATTGTACTTAAAGCCTCGTAGTAGGCTTGTTAACTGCTTGTGAAGATGACCGTCAATGACTGGGCAGGCTGAAACAGTTACACAAGTGGGGACTCAACGTCGAAAGTAGGCACTCGGTAGCTTTCAACCATCTTTACTCCCCAAGAACATCTAAGTGTCTTCCTTCATAACGATATACCCAGGTTGCTAACACCCACTGCTACCTTTGATGAACGCCTGGTCAATAGTGTAGATCGGGAGAAGAAGAGAATTCGTAAAGTAGATCAGGTCTTACCGCACCACAGGACGAGGACATGCAGCCCTTGGGCTCAGCCTTAGATCTCGGTCATGCAGCAAAGATCATAGCAAACGGAGTGAGCCAATAGCCTCTTCTGCAGAGCCGCAACAGACACCAATCA
>Ga0157359_1000461_pt1 | contig 14886 bp, 14 predicted proteins | sample AttcapACBM3_FD_111482 | JGI IMG/M metagenome (GOLD analysis project Ga0157359, IMG submission 111482) | Fungus gardens microbial communities from leaf cutter ant in Botucatu, State of São Paulo, Brazil - Atta capiguara ACBM3 | ecosystem: Host-associated > Fungi > Mycelium > Unclassified ...
CTACACTTTGAGTTTTGACCGCTCTTATATGTCACTTGAGGCAGCCACACACGGACTAGGTTTTGTTTTAGAAAGTAATTTACTTACTCAAAATTATTTGGAATCTGGAAAGTTGGTTAGAGTTTTTGCCGATGAGCTATCGATTCCTATCTCTGCTCATCATTTGGTTTATCCACGAACCCACCAGTTTATTCCTAAAATTGAGCTGTTTTTAACCTGGATTCATGATGAGTTGGCAGATTAGGAACATAATTTCTTAATTGAGATTTTTATTATAAGGCTTCATCAATACCTACTTTTAAAACAGACAAATGCTCAATCTGATCCAAACATCTCTAGCACAATATATCAACTTGATTTAGAACCTACATCATTTCAATATAGGTTCTCTACTCCTACAGCTCTTTATGCTTCTCAATCAAATCCTCAAGATTCTGATAAACATGTAAGACACGATCTTTATGCGTTCGCGCGTTATCCAAACGCTGCTCAGGGTCAACCAACAGCAAACTATGACCATCATCAATCAAGCGATCAATGCCTTCCAAAAACATTCGTTTTCCAACATCATGAATTAAGGAAATCTGCGATAAATCAATCACGATGCTACTGTTATCGTCTGGCTCACATTGCAAGGTCCGTAACAACATTTCGGCTTCAGTAAATTTCAAAACGCCACGAAGCACATACACACTCAAAGATGCATCTTTTCCAGTGCGATAATGACTCTGTACAATGGTTTGTGCAGAAGGTGTGCCTTCCATCAAATGCAAGCCCATATCACGAGAGAGTCTTTCCATGATATCGATGCCGCGTACACTATTGCCATGTTCATCGAGTCGAGGAGAAAAAGCCGCTATGCTGACCTGACCCGGTAATACACCCAAGATTCCACCTGCCACGCCACTTTTAGCAGGAATGCCCACCGTTGTGAGCCAATCTCCCGCTGCATCGTACATACCACAGCTCATCATCACGCTCAGGACTTGACGTACCACCGCACGATTCAATAAGCGTTTTCCAGTTTTAGGATCAATCCCGCCATTGGCAAAAACACTGCCCATCCGTACCAGATCTTTAACCGTCACTAATATCGCGCATTGACGAATATAGCCATTCACAATATCGACAGGATCAGATTCTAAAATCCCTACGGTTCGCAACATATAACCAATCGAGAGATTGCGGTAAGCAGTTTTCACCTCAGATTCATATACCGCATCATCAAATTGCAGTTCACGACCAGCCAACTCGCTCATAAACTGACGTAAAATTTCTGCGCCAGATACATCTTCTTTTGGTGGGATCAAAGAATGTGTAGTGATGGCACCCGAATTAATCATCGGATTTTTAGGACGGCGATCTTTTCCCAATGAAATTTCATTAAATGCTTCGCCCGAAGGTTCAACGCCGACTTTTTCTAATACGGCATCAATACCAAGCTGTTGAAGCACATAGGCATACGTGAAGGGTTTAGACATCGACTGAATGGTGAATTCAATTTCATCATCGCCAACGGAATAGATTTCACCATCAACAGTAGACAATGCCAGCGCTAATCGGTTGGGATTGGCGTTGGCTAACTCAGGAATATAATCGGCGAGATTTCCTCTGTTATCAGTATCACAGGCATCGATCACATGTGCCAAATAATCAGGAAGAGGAGTTTTCATGGTCATCTAGCCTTTAAGCATTTCAAGTTTTATTCAGATAAATCTATAGTACAGAGTACCGATCATATAAAAATTATAGCTTTTGTAATGATTTAAGATCGCAATGCATGGCTGGAACTGAAACCAATTTGCCATTGGTTAGAGAAATTAATTCAATCGTTCGACAAATAGAATCCCATCCAGATGATCAACCTCATGCTGCACAATACGTGCAGGAAAGCCTTCAAAAGTGGTTTCAATGACTTCACCCTGTAAGGTGTAATAACGGACTTTAATCGCTTGCGCGCGTTCAACTTGTCCACGTTCATTTGGCACGCTGAGACAGCCTTCCTCACCCAAACAGGTCGTTTGAGAAAATTCTAAAATCTCAGGATTGACCATCACCACAGCATCCATTTCAGGTGCATCGGGATAACGTGGATTCGGTCGAGAGGCCACAATAATTAAGCGCTTTGAAATATAGACTTGTGGCGCTGCAATCCCGACGCCATTGCGCTCAAGCATGGTCGCATGCATGGCAGACGCCAGTTGCAATAACCATTCACTGTTAAATTCCCCGTTCGCGACCGCCGCCGCTTTAATTTTTAAAATCTCTTCACCACGTTGTGCTACAGGTAGAATTACACTCATCCCACGCCCTTATAATTGTTTTGACCAAATAGTGAAGAATATCGTATTGGATATTTTATCGAGTTACCATAATTTTCATTTAAGAATATTGTCATAATATATTTGCGAAAAAAATAACGATGGCAAATGACAATGAATGCAACCCAACTATTTCTAGGTGTCATCTTTAGCTCGATTGGCTTAGGCTATTTTCTATATGGAAAGAAGCAGAAAATGACGGTGCCGTTGGTCTGTGGCTTAGTCTTGATGCTGTTTACCTATTTTATTGATAGCACGGCGATGATCAGTGTGATTGGTATTATCCTTTCAATCCTTCCCTATTTCTTACGTTTCTAAAAACAAAAAAACTCCCCAATTGGAGAGTTTTCTAACTATTGAAAAATTAAAGATGTTTCTTTAATTCATCTGCAACAATTTCGATTTCAAGATTGCTGAATTTACGAATTTCACCTTCAGCATGCTTCTCTAACATCCCGCCAATCAACGGTACTTTTACTTTAACCGTCCACGTTAAAGAGATATTCACTTTTTCGCTGTCGCCTGTCACGCTACGCTCACCTTTCGCTTCCAAAGGCAAGTTCGCACCCAACTCAACCGTAGAAGTTAAATTTTTCAAATGTGTAATGTCAGAACGTTTTAAGCGAAATGCATTCTTTAATAATTTTTTTGCCACCTCTGGAATATTCACATCCAGATTGTATTCACGGCGTAAAGTATAAATATCACCATTGACCGCAGATTCAATAATTTCCAGATTTTCCCCAGGAATACGTTTGCACACTGCTTCATGCAATGAAGTATCCGCCACCAGCCGTGAAAAGTCCTCAATTGAAACACCATGAATTGTTTCATTCACCGTAAATTGATGTGCCATTTTTAAATTTCCATTTCGTTTTATTAGGATTTCATCATTGCGTAAAAGTATAGCATTCTCATTTACATCTCAAAATCTGATCTGGCAAAAATGGATGACTGCTCGGATTAGTTATTTTTATTGTAATGATGACGCATGCCTAATTTGACCGTAACGCGTTCTGTTCGGCTGATATACAGATAGTGATCTCCATATTCAATCACCGCATAAAATTGTTCAGCACCATCATCCAGTCCAGTGGCTGACCATATCGTGCCTTGCGGAAACTCATCTAACCACGCCGCTTTATAAAAATCTGAAACCGAATCAAAATCCAGATACATGTCTGGATCAGCCATGATTTTGGCTGCCATCTGGTCAAATTTTTGTTGCTTAAAGGCATCTAGATTGAGTAACACAACACTTCCTTATTCATTTAAATAACGCTCAAATTTTCTCGTTGAATCTCAAGTTCATCTTAAGCTGAATTACAAAAATACAGTGATTTTCTTATCGCTCTATTTTGCGGGGGGAATCCCCTGTTTTTCTAGATTATTTTCAGTTTTATCATCACTTTTCAAACGATGCTGATTTGCTCACCTAGACTCAATATGTTATCAACATCTTATGCTTTCATTTTTTATAACCATAAAGGAGTAATATAAGATGTCATATCAAAATATATTAGTACCTGTTGACGATTCTCCAATTTCCTATGCAGCGGTTGAGCATGCACTTTCTTTAGCAAAATTATCAGGAGCAAAGGTGACCATCCTCAGCGTGGTTGTGGTTGATCCTTTTGTTGGTGTTGATTTTTATCAATTTGCACCTGCGGTTACCGATTATTTTATGCAGGCCGAAGCGCATGCCAAAACCCAACTACAGGATATTTCCCAATCTTTTGTCCGTGATGGTATTGAGGTTAACACTAAAATTCATCATGGTTCAGCCAGTGAAGGCATTCTTTTCGTTGCCGATGAAGTCGGTGCAGATTTAATTGTGATGGGTTCACATGGACGTACTGGCGTGAAACGTCTATTGCTAGGAAGCGTAGCACGTGCCGTTTTGACTGAATCGCATATTCCAGTACTGATCATCAAACAATAAGCTGTAAATTTCCCAAAAAACCTTGTGTACTATCACAAGGTTTTTTTCTTGTCTGGATCAAAACCTTTTGACCGTTAATCCCCCCATCCTGAACATTTACAACCCTATTCGATGCCTTGAAAAGATGCTTCACTACCTGTATGGACATTGACTTTCTATTTAAAAATATTGAGTGAAATCAATTTACTGCTAATAGAAAAAATGATCGTTAATAAAAATATCAGCGCTAAAAATAAGACACGGTTTTCCAAGGATGATCAATATGAAACGCAATCCAATTTTAATCGGCCTGTATGCCCTTTTTGCCAGCACAGTGAATCATGCTGCTGCACTGGATCAGTCAGGCCAATCCATTCTAGCTTTTCTGGAAAATGGCAATTATGTTGAAGTGAGTGCGACCGCGGTAGATCCAGATATTTCAGGGAAAATCCGTAATCGCCCAGAGCTGGTCAATGATCCGCAGAATCTGAACTCAGGCAATATGGGCAATAGCTTTCAATATTATGCTGCCGCGCTCAAGCTACAACTCACCGACCGAATCAGCTTTGGCCTGCTCTATGACCAGCCTTTTGGCGCAGACATTACTTATCCGATGCAATCCAATAACACCTTTTCGGATAATGAATTTACCCAGCAAGGCACCTCAGTCAATGTCGACACCGAAAGCATCAGCATGATTTTTGGGGTTAGCCCGTTTAGCAATTTTCAACTGTATGGTGGGGCTGTTTATCAATCCGTCAAAGGCGATGTGGCACTACGGGGGAATTCTTATAGCGAAGCCTTTAATGGTTATGATGCCAAGTTTAAACAGGATCATGCTGTCGGCTGGTTGGCGGGTCTGAGTTATCAAATACCTGATATTGCTTTAAAAGCGGCAGTCACCTATCGCGCCAAGATCGACCACGACATGCAAGTCACCGAAACCATGTTTGGTCAGCCTTTAGAAGTGACAACACCAAGTAAAACCAAAATCAGTACGCCACAATCGGTGAGTCTTGATTTTCAAACAGGTGTGTATAAAGACACGCTCGCCTATGCCAATGTCCGCTGGGTCAACTGGAAAGATTTCCATATTCGCCCAACCCAGTTTGGCGCAGTGACAGAATATCTGACAGGCCTAATCAGTGAAGGTACATACACAGGTGGTTTTGATTTGGACAGCTATCAAAAAGATCAGTGGATGGCGAATGTGGGTATTGGACATCAGTTTAGCGAAAAATGGAGTGCATCTACGGAAGTGAGTTGGGACTCTGGCACAGGCGATCCTGCCTCCACTCTGAATCCAACGCAAGGATCATGGGGCTTGGGTGTTGGTGTTCAGTTTAATCCCGCACCCAACTACTTTATTGCAGGCGGGATTAAGTACTTCTGGCTTGGTGATGTCGTTGCCGAAGATGGCACTTATTACATTCCTGTAGCTGGCATTAAACCCATTGCTGAACAAGCCGACTTTAAAGATAACAGCGCGATCGGTTATGGTTTGAAAATTGGTTATCGCTTTTAATAATGGGGTAAATAAAAAATAAGATTTACTCCTAATCTTTGATACTCGGAGAAGTCATTCGCAACTGTTTGAGGCAGAACTACATCAATTATATAAGGTTTCTGCGATGTTTTTGATACTTGCTGGTAGCTGGCGAGTTTTGCGAATGACAATGGTTTTGCCTACTTTTCCCGAAAGAAAAGTAGGTCGAACCGAAGGTTTATCTAGGAACAGGATAAAGATCTGGTATGACTCCGTTAAGAAATTCTTTTTCTAAAGCGCTTTCAAGCTTAAAAAGTCTATACATCTCAATAAGTTTTCCTAATGAAAAGTTCGATAAGAGAAGAAGTTATGACTTTTATAGAGCATTAGTTCAGAAAACTGGGAAATAATTGCTTCACTCTGCGTCGGTCTTAAAAACACAAAATCATCGACCTGAATATCACAATTCTTCGGCACATTGACCAATTCCTGATTACTGCTTCGCCCATACAACGCATGCGTATGCGCTTGTGCAGGATAGACATAATCAGCCAACCAATAACCACCATAAATAAACAGCGCTTTGCATTTATGTGGCAATTTATCCAGTAAAGACATCGAAGGAAGCTTGGTAAATGGCAGGACTTTTAACACAGGTGCTGCGATCCATAAAGCAGGTTGTAATGCTCTTAAAAAATCACTGTCAAAATCACTAGGCTTGAGCAACATTGAACCAAAAGACAAATCATTGCAGACACTTTCAGTCGTATGAAAGCTAAAAGTCGGACTGCCGCCGCCATTAAAACATAGCTCATCATTCCAGAGCATCGGAAAATGATTTTGGATTAACTTTTGGTAAGTGTCATAGGTCTGTTGCGAACTTTGATAAGCCAGTTCAGGTTTTTTAATGATGGCAGGGATTTTGCTGACATGCGCATCATAGCCCATCAAACCAGAAAGCTTTAAATACTGGGGATATTGTTGAATCAACTTTAATATTTCAGCCAGTTGCGCTGTCGATTGCACCCCACCACGATGCAAACCAACATCAATCTCAATATTCACATGCAAACATAGAGAATAGAGCTGGGCAATCTCAAGATATTGCTGTAAGCGTTGTTTAGTATCAATCAGCCACTGAATATTGGCATTCGACCATTCTGCATGCTGTTCAAAAAATTGACGAACGGCTTGGGCAGGCATTGGTTTACCCAACAGAATATCGGCCTCAGCAAAATTTTCTAAAATTGAAATGATATGCGGTTGATGGAACACCATAAAGCGTTGTGTATTCATCTGTTCAGATAACAATTTGAGTAAGTCTAGACTCGCTAAAGACTTCACCACCAAGCGTGCTTTTAAGTGTTTGGCGTGAGCCAGACGAATTTGAACATGCTGGATATTTTGTTTTAAAGCCGCTTCATCGACAATCAGTTGCGGTGTAGCAATCCCCTGTTTTTTTAAGTCGAGATTGAGTTGCTTAAAATAATGATCCAACATGGCGATACCTTTTTTCAATCCAAGAAAATTTATATACAATTTGATACGATTCTCAGGGCGGAACCAAAGTCAGTCCAGTTGAAAGCTTTACTCTTAATTGGATGAGAACTCGATATGACTCCGTTAAGCACTTTCAACGCATAAAAAATTCTTTTAACCTAAAAATAACCTTTCCAGATAGGGATTTAAAAACTTGGCTTCTGGGTCAAGCTGCTGACGTAAAGCCATAAAATCATCCCACTTTGGATATAAAGCACGAAGCTGTGTCGTGGTCATATGATGCATTTTACCCCAATGCGGACGACCCTGATATTTCTGCAATATCGGTTCAACCACATCAAAAATCAAACGCGGATCTTGTTTATGGTATTGATGCACCGAGATCGAAATCGAATCCTGCTGATAAAAAGGACTGAGCCAAATATCATCCCCCTTCACAAAGCGAAATTCGAGCGGAAAAAAAGTTGCAACCTTATTAACCCTTAATGCATGCAATACTTCATCCAAACATTCAATTCCACGATCAACAGGAATCTGATATTCCATTTCATTGAACTTGGTATTACGAGGCGTTGGGAAAATTGTGCTCGACCAATCCACATAGGTCGTCGGTTTAACAAAGATTCCCAACAGCTTCTGTAAATACGGATTTAATGAAGGAAAGTTTTTGGTCAGCTCAGAACATAAAGTGAGCAAGGTATCATCAGAAGGGAAATTCTCCTTGCGTGGCAAAATCTCTTCATCAGTCTCATCCAGAGTTTTCAGCATCAACTGCTTTTCATAGGAAAATACAAAACATTCAATATGCCGATGCTGATGCTTCCATTGCTGAATATGCCGCATCATGTCCTCTACAGGATAAAGTTCCCTATGTTCTTTTAATTTATAACGCGGACGATTTTGCATGGTGATTTGAGTCAATATCCCCAAACTCCCCAAAGACACTCGTCCAGCCGCAAAAATTTCAGGATGTTCAGTACGACTGCATTTTAGGATTTCACCTGAAGCTGTCAGTAGCTCGAAAGCTTCAACATAGGCCGAAATACAATGCAAATCTGCCCCTGTACCATGAGTCCCCGTAGACACTGCACCCGCCAGACTTTGCTGATCAATATCGCCCTGATTCATCAGGGCTTGGTCAATTTGCTGCTGTTTTAAATGTTGATCTAAATCATACAATCGTGTGCCTGCATAGATACTGCTTTGACATCGATCAATATTAGTCGATGCAATCCCTGTAATATGATCTAGAGACAATAAGGTGGCATCGGTACAAACCAACGGCGTAAAAGAATGTCCTGCACCTACCACCCGTATTTTTTGATGTGCTTGAACGATGGTCTGTAGTTCTTGAATATGGGCAGGTCGAAGAATCTGTTGCGGCTTGGCTTTTTGAAAGCCAGACCAATTTGACCAAATCCCTTGTTTTAGATCACTCATACTGCCTCTCCTTGGCTAACGGCAGTTTTTAAGTTGCCATGATTCGTGCGTTTTGCGAGTTCTTGTTTTGGAATGGGTTGTGGACGTGTCATTTCATCGTAATGACGTTTATGTTTTTCTAATAATAATTGTTCTGCTAAATCTTTGAATTTGCTTTGACAGACAGCTAAAGTCCATTGCCCGAATAAGGTATGTCCGCCCTCATAGGCCTGTTCTTGATATTCCTCATAGGTGGTGACATAACCCATATAATCATTGCAGTATGAAGCGAACCAAACTTTTTCAATTGAAGTCTGTGCAGCAACCGTCTGTTTCACTGTAGCGATAACACGTTGCCCTGCAATCGTAGTAAATTCTCCCGGACAACATATCAGTGCCAAAGACCCTAATCGCACAATTTGTAAGGGAACAACGCTCGGCACTAAAGGACTGTCTTGAATCGCACCCGCTTTGACTTGTCGATTCATCTCGGCAATCAATGGATCAAGAATACTGGGTGGAAAACCAATCGGCTGGCCTAAAATCTTTTTAGCCCCTGCTTCTAATACAATCAGCTTTGGTCCTTGTGAAGCATACAGCTGCTGATTGGCAATAAAATCTGCTGAATCAGGATTTTTAAGTCTGTGTTTACGCAGTTGATTTGCCAAAAATTGCATGCCTTTAATCAACGGTTTTGGCGCCCCTAAACCATCGACAGGTGTGCCTGCAAAAAATGCCGTGCCATGACAAGGCTGACTGGTTTTTGCATTATGCTGCCCATTTGCTAGATCTACAGGGATTTCAATATTACTCAGATCGACATAGGACAAAACGGCATCAATCTTGCCTTCAACTTTTTCCAGATTTTTAGAAATATCCTGCTGTAAAGCTGTCAAAGCCAATTCACTTTGATAACGTCCATTTTGTTGTGCGTATTGATACTCCTGCTCACCTTTAATCTGACGACGAATCTTAAGCTGGTCTTTACCATGAAAATGCGGCGATACATCCCCAGCGGTGGCTTGGGCAAAAATTGCTACAGGATTTTGAATGCCTTGTTGGATTAAAGACTGCTCTGAAAATGCAGCCGCATAACCTTTATTATCGCCATCATACGCTTTTAAGGTGTTTCCCAAACAGGTGGCATGTACACCAAACAAAGAAATAAAGGACTGCAATTTCTGTTCACGATAAAAACCAATCAGTTGCATTTCCCGATTTAAAGCCAAATGCGTTTCAGCTTCGGAATGTAGTCTCACCTCTGGATTTCGATTATACGCTTTGATTGAACGATTCCATGCGACAGGTATCTGTTCGGGAAAATGCTGTGTGCTGGTAAAAATTTCCGTGGGTTGTTCTACCGCAATCGCATGTTCAATGCTCAGTACAATCGCGTCAACAATGGCATTTAAATGTTCAGGTACAAAACCTGGTGTCGGCATATTATACAAAGCTTCATGCGCACAACCGCCTGGCCCTGAATGGGTATGCGTTGCTGTTAACACCAATTGATTTTCATTAAACTTCGAGCCTATTCGTTCAGTTAATTGCACGACTGTTTGGCTACGCATGGCGTGGGTAATACAGCCTAAATCTAGACAACAGATCAGCAGTCGATTGCCTTGTTGATCGACAATACTCACACTACGGGCATATAAAGCCGTACGCTGTTCATAAGCACGATGAGACCATTGCCCATAACCAAACATGGCATAACCTTTCGGCGTTATTTTAATTTCCTTTTTATCCCAACCCACCTGATACATTGGTGCTTTCCTTTTAAAATTCTTTTTCTAGCTGTCTTAAGCCTGTTGAAAGTTAATCAAAATTATGCGATACCCAACAGGGTTAAAGGAACTTTTCTTGGGGGGCAAAACGGACTTATGCCTAAACACAACATCTATAAAAATGACCAGCAACAGTTTATTCCACCCACGATTTTAGCTAGCCTGATCCACTATGCAGAGCAACAGCAGTGGGAATATGCAGTCTGGTTTCAAGACTCTGGTCTGGATATCGCTCAAATTCAGCAAACCCAAGGAGTGGTTCGTTTTCCCCAGCTTTGTGAGGTTGTGCGTCAGGCCATTGCAGCGTATCAACAACCCGACCTCGGCTTAAAACTTGGCAGTAGTGAAGGTTTGATTTCAATGGGGATTTTGGGTTTTGCCATGCAATCATGCAAAACCGTAGCTGATGCGTTAGATATTGCGCTGCGTTACCATCGTATTTCTGGCAGCGTGCTCAATCTCAACTTTAGCCTCCAAGCGAATGTCTGTGAGCTGGAAGTGATTGAGTCTCATCCTTGTGATGATCTGAAAGCTTTTTTCCATGATGAATTATTGAGTAGCATCATCACCTGTTTAAACGCGATGCTGGGCGATCATAATGATGTGATTAGTCTTGAACTCAGCTATTTCCCCAACCAATACCAAGAACAATATAAAAATATCTTTGGCTGCCCGATTCAATTTAACAGCCCTAAAAATATCATCCGCTTTAATAGCAGCATGTTGCAACGTGGATTAAAGAATTACAGCCCAGCCAACTATGCAACTGCCATCCAAATCTGTGAGCAGGCCCTAAAAGAAATTGATCAGCTCAATCAAGTCGGTTATGTGCATTTACTCGATCATTTAATTGAACAGCAATTACCTGAACGTTTCGAGATGCAGCAAGCTGCTGAGCATTTACGCATCAGTGAGCGCCATCTAAGACGGCAATTATTATTGGAAGGTCTGAGTTTTCAACAAATTCGACAAAATGTGTTGGAACGTAAGGCCAAACAACTTATTGAACAGAACCTGTCGATGAGTGAGATCAGCATGCAATTGGGTTTTAGTGAATTACGTGAATTCCGACGTGCCTTTAAACGTTGGACGGGACAAGCGCCTTCGGTTTATAAACAATATTTAGATTAAAGAAAAATAGAATCCCCCCTGAAATTAGCTACGCGGAAAGGTCATCTGCAACCTGCGTGTTATCGACAAGATTTAAGAAATTTGTATCTCAATCAAAAATTATATGAGATGAAAGAATTGAACAGGTTTTGCAGATCTTACGCAGCTTCAATCGCAGCTCAGGTTTTGGTTACTTTTGCCGAAACAAAAGTAACTCCAGCTGAAAGCTTATCCAAAAATAAGATGAGATCTCTATAAGATTCCACCGAAAGGATCAAACTATAAAATAAAAAAGCTCAGGATTTTACCCAAGCTTTTTATCAAATTATCAAAACTAAATATTAACTTGCTGCTTGATAAAACGGCACATCACCATTAATCGTGGCACGATGCATAATTCGATGCGCATCACCATAATCAAATAAAGCCTTATGCTGCGTACAACGATTATCCCAAATCGCCACATCACCCGCTTGCCACTGCCAACGCAAATGGAACTGCTCATTGGTGGCATGGGCAAATAGATACTGCAACAACTCAGCACTTTCCGTTTCATCCAGCTCATTAATGCGCGTGGTAAATCCTTCGCTCACGAACAAAATGGGCTGGCCTGTAACTGGATGCGTTCTCACCACAGGATGAACAACAGGCGGATTACGCTTAAAGGTTTCTTCCAGCTTTTGACGCTCAACATCATTATGCGCAAAACGCTCAATCGGGAAAGATTGACGGATATCATGCGTTGCAGTTAAGCCTTTTAACTTCTGCTGCAAATCTTGATCAAGTGCAGCAAATGCAGCTGCCCCACTCGACCACAACGTATCTCCTCCTACAGGCGGAATCTTAATCGCTTGCAATACACAGCCCAATGGTGGTTTTTGGCTAAAGGTCACATCGGTATGCCAAAGTTCATTGTCACGTAAATCCTGTTTCCAGCTGTCCAGTACAATGATTTCAGGTACATTTTCGACTGATGGATAGATCGGATGAATATGCAAAGAACCAAAGCCACGTGCCAGTTCAGCTTGCGCGTGTGGCGCTAGCTGCTGATTGCGAAAGAAAATGACATGATGATCAAGCAATGCTTGTTGAATTTGTTGGGTGGTATGTTCATCAGCCGTGTTTAAATCAACATCGTGAATAATTGCACCGATTGTTGGTTTAATCATTTCAATATTTAACGTCATCTCTAACTCTCTCATCTTTACCATTTGCACTTACAGCTGTTGACCATACCAAGGAGATAATTGCTTCTGTAACCAACGCAAGAATAATTCAAAACTGACTGCGACAATCGCAATCACAATAATGCCAAGCACGACGGTATCCGTAATCAGGAACTGCGCCGCCGACTGCACCATAAAACCAATACCACGATCTGCCGCGACTAATTCTGAAGCCACTAAGGTTGACCAACCAACACCTAAACCAATACGAATACCCGTTAAAATATGCGGTAATGCAGTCGGTAAAATCACATGCCAAAATACTTGTGACTGACTTGCGCCCAATGATAAGGCTGCACGTTCACGATTGAGCTGATGGCTGAGCACCCCATGCGTACTACTGATAATCACTGGTGCAAGAATGGAGAAGAAAATCAAAAGCACTTTGGTGGTTTCACCAATCCCAAACCAGATCACCAATAATGGCAAATACGCTAACGGTGGAATCGGACGCAACAACTCAACCAAAGGATCAAGCACTGCACGAACCCATTTATTCAGCCCCATCCACAAACCTAAAGGCACGCCAATCGCAATCGCTGCAACAAGTGCCAGCAAGACGCGCGAAATACTCGCTGCCAAGTGCTGCCATAAAGTCGCTTTCATAAAGCCTTGCTGGCTGACTTCAAGGAACTTTTGCCATACCGCTTGTGGACTCGGCAGAAATAAACTTGGAACAATTTTTAATGCAGTGATCAGGTACCAAATGATCAAGACACTCAATACGCTCGATAAACTCAATACCAAGCTACGATGGCGAGCAATAAATGCACCTAATGCATTCAAAACCGAACCTGATTGTTTATCCGAGGCTTGAAGTGCAACTGACTTGGTCACTTCATAGGCTGTATTTTTAGCTTGACCCGTCATACAGCCACCTCATGCCCTGCCTGTTTCTGCACACGTAAACGTTCAAACAGTTGTTCACGCAATTGAATAAATTTTGGATCTGATTTAATTGCTCGAATCGATTCGCCCTGCTTATAACGATCTGCAAAATCCAGCTTTAACGTTTCCACGATCTTGCCCGGTCGAGCTGTCATCAACACCAGTTGATTACTCAACAACAAAGCTTCTTCAATGTCATGGGTAATTAGGAAGAACGATTTATTTTGCTCAATCCACAAATCCAGAACCAACTGCTGCATGGTTTCACGAGTAAAAGCATCTAAAGCGGCAAAAGGCTCATCTAATAAAATAAAGGCTGCGTGGCTAATCAAAGCACGCGCAATACCGACACGTTGTTTCATGCCACCCGATAATTCCCAAATATTGGCTTGAGCAACATGGCTTAAACCCACAATTTTCAGAATAGCATCGACTTGTTGTTGAATCTCTTGCGCTTTTAAGCCCTTAAGCTGCAAAGCAAAACCAATATTTTCCGAGACATTTAACCACGGCAATAATGCATGATCTTGAAAGACCACCGCACGACGTGCGTCAGGTGCAGTCACGACTTCATGATCCAGTTTAATCTGGCCTGAACTCGGTGCTTGGAAACCTGCCAAAATATTTAACAATGTGGTTTTACCACAGCCAGACTCGCCCAAAATCACAGTCAAAGTGCCTTCTTCAATCTTCAGATTAATATCTTGAAGCACAGGTACCGTCTGCTTTGGAAAAGTTAAATGAAGATGCTCAGCAGCTAATATGCTCATTTCGATCTCCTATGGCTGTAAGAATTGAGTCGTGACATTGCCCTGATAATCAGGCTTCACCTGATCGACCTTGCCCTGACTTTTTAAGAAAGTCGCTGTATCAAAAATATTCTTGGCAAATTCACCTGCTAAAGTCGCTTGTTGCTGCTGACCATCCAGATAAATATTTCCTGAAAGTAATAATGGAATGTCTTTGGCATCAGAACCCGTCAATTGAGCAATTTTCTGGATATGATCGGCATTCTGCTCAAATGCTTTTGGATCTTGGTTATAGGCTTCGATCTGTTGCAAACTGGTCTTCACGAATGCTTTCAAGAACTCAGGATTTTTCTCGGCAAAGTCTTTACGAACCACCCAAAGATCATAAGTTGGCGCGCCCCATTCACCGACCTGTTTCGAGTCAGTTAAAACATGGCCACTGGCTTTGACTTTGCTTAAAGCAGGTTCCCAAACATAAG
>Ga0157359_1000462_pt1 | contig 14872 bp, 12 predicted proteins | sample AttcapACBM3_FD_111482 | JGI IMG/M metagenome (GOLD analysis project Ga0157359, IMG submission 111482) | Fungus gardens microbial communities from leaf cutter ant in Botucatu, State of São Paulo, Brazil - Atta capiguara ACBM3 | ecosystem: Host-associated > Fungi > Mycelium > Unclassified ...
ACCCCGCCGGTTCCCTGCACCAGAACGCTTTCGCCCGCTTTAAGGCCGCCGCGTTCAATCAGTGCAAACCAGGCGGTCAGCCCCGCACAGACCAGGGTGCTGGCTTCCGCATCGTTCAGCGTTGGCGGCGCGTTGACCAGCCACGCTTCGTTCATCACCACATATTCTGCCAGCACGCCCTGGAAGGCGTAGCCGAGGGTGTTGTAGTGCGGATTTCTGGCGTTGTTAACCGCCTTTCCGTCGATCCACTCTGCGTTGAACGAGGAGATAACGCGATCACCCTGTTTAAAACGAGACGTGCCCGGACCGACAGCCTCCACCACGCCGGCCATATCGGAACCCGGCGTAAAAGGCATCGGCATTCCTTTTCCCATTCCGCCTTCAATGATGACCTTATCCCGGAAGTTAAGAGCAACGGCACTCACCCGGACCAGCACTTCGCCCGGACCCGGCTGCGGGATGGTTGTCTCCGTGAGTGTCAGATGTTGACGGCCAATCTCATTCAGTGTCCAGCGTTTCATGGTGTGATTCATCGCGATTCCTGTAGGGGTTAAGAGCAGAGAGTCACAATCGTAGCATTGCCTTTTAAGATACGACGGCGATACTATTTCTCGTCATTGATTCCGCTGAGGCGACAATATGAAAAGCGAGGGGCATAATCCGACTTTTTCCTGATATGGCAGTAACCGGAAGCGTAACATGCCGAAGTAGCGGGGCAAAGCCCCCTCTCACAGGACGCTGATTCCGCAAGGACACTATATGTTGTAGCACGACCAGCTGAATAAACCACTACATGTAGCGTCCTGCACAGAAAAGCACCATTGAGAGGGGAAGATCCGGTTCTGCCTTTTTCCGGATCCTGGAGTTTTAACAAAAGAGTGGCGTGCAGAATGCAGTGAATAAGATGTAAAACCGGCATAAATTCATAAATCCGGTTTTAATCATTTTTTTCGTTCAAACTCGTTTATCAGGCATGAAGCACATTATTTTTCATGCAAGCCAGTTTATTGCCTGTAGGCATTAAAGAACGAGCAGACAGAATTTCTTCATCATAGGAATGGTGGGTTCAGGTAGCGCTACCAGCCCCGTCAGCAAATCTGAATCAGCAGGGCGGCGCGTGTCAGCCTGCTAAAGCATTTTCAGGTGAACGGCTGGTGCTGAAATGTGCTGTATAACATGAAAATACCGAATGACATCAGCGCCAGCGACGAAAAAGATCTGACTGTGAGGTCAAGACGTCTGTTTTTATTTCTGCGCTTTATCATTACGCCCAGTGAAATCCAGAATCCGGAAGCAGTAAGAACCGCGACAGTGAAATTGAGAAAAATTATAATGTACCCTCCCGGGGAAGACACAACGTTTTCCGGAAATACTACTGAGGCAAAAATAAGCGCTTTCGGATTCATAACCGTTGTTAAGAATATTGCACCTGGGGTGAATATGTTTCCGGTGGTGCTTATTTCTGAGTGCCATATTTTGATAGCGAGAAAAAAAAGATAGCCCGCACATAGCAGTCTGAAAAAACCAACCCCTGAACTTCCTGCTGATAATAATATAAAAGTCACCGCTGACCAGGAAGTTATGCTGAAAAGATACCCCCCCCACTCAGCCATCATTAAAAGGTAGGCTTTACGAAATCCCTGTCTGGCACCCGCATTAAAGAGAAGAATATTCGTCGGACCGGGAACAAACAGGAGTAAAGCACATGATAAAATAAGCACGCTATTCATTGACCCTCTCCTGAGTAATTGCTGCATTAATCAGTAAGCCGCCACACACAGCCATGGCGGCCATTACATAATAAAAAGAGGCCGGGCTGAAGCGCTCAACGAACCATCCGGTTACAGCCGGATTTACGGCTCCGCCAATCCCGGTCAGGGTCTGTACCGAAAACACTCCCGCCCTGGTAAGCCTGTATCCTAAGCCGTCGGCCAGTAAATACTGGACAGGATTCAGCAGGACTTCGCCAAGCGAGAAAAAAATCATGCCGGCAATCCACATCATTCCGGACGACCCGGCCTGAGAGAAAATCAAAATGCCAGCTATCAGCCCGGCAGCGCCGGCAGCATTTAAAGCTGCCAGGCTGCCCGTGTTCACACGCCGCCCTAAAGGGATCTGAAAAAGTATGACAAAGACTGCATTGGTAACCAGAATCAGCGTTATGATTTTGTAGGTCTTTTCAGGGGAAAGCGTTGCGATCAGGATCTGAGAAATGCTCGAGGAAAACCGCCCGTAGCAGAATGAAAATAACAGGCCACCGAAAATGATCACTATAAACCTCCATTTCTCCGCCCGGCTCTGAGTCTCCCTGCTCTGGACTCCCACCGGCCGGCTTACCACAGCATCAGCAGGCGCAGACCGGAACAGAAAAGGAGACAGCAGCGCCAGCGTCATGCTGATGGCTGCCGAGATCCAGAATATGAGGCTGCCGTTGATGTGCAGCAGCAGCGTTCCCAGCGCGGGACCTGCCACCCAGCCGATGTTAATAAAAGTATAATTGACTGAATAAAGATGAGCTTTCTCGGACTCGCCTGTTTCGGATATCTCCAGTTTTACAATCACGTTGTATACGGAATAGGCGAGATTCGTAAGGGTATAACTCATGACTATTAGCCAGATATTTTCAGTGAGAGCTAAGCCGGTATAGCCCAGGGTAAACATAGCCATTGAACCTGCAGCAGCACCTTTTTTACCTGTGAACAGGATAAGTTTACCGCAGAAAGACGTCAGCACTATTCCACAGAGAATTCCGCATGTCAGAATTAACCCCGTTGTTTCCGGCGTAAATCCTCTCTGCGTCGTGAGAAAAACGGCAAGAAATGGAAGAGTGACGCCCCTTGATACGGTAAGAAAGAAAGAAGACAGAAAGAGAGGGAAATATTTATTCTTCAAGTTAATCGCCTTTTAATGCGGGTTTTATCCACGCTGCGCAGATTATTTCCGATATCAAACACTGGGTTTCTTCAGAACGATTGAGGACTGCTTTTCAACTGACCGTACAATATCTTCAAGCACCGTCCATGCATCATTCGCCGGAGCCTCTAATATCACCCAGCCAAAAATATCTCCCTTCGCGACAGCTTCACCAGGCTTCATCCTGAACTCCAGCGTTCTGATATGATCCCTGATTTTCTCGGGGAGTGAGGTCGTAAATTCGCCTGAAACCGTGCCGGATCGGAAGGCCTTAAAGAAATATGACATGACCCGTTTTCCGCTTTTTACACCGGGTAATGCCGGCGCGTTTCCCTGACTGATATCGATAAGGTGTTCAAAAAGGCTGACTCCCGTCACCAGGTCGTACAGAATCGGGATCGTGCCGTTCCCGATTCTGCCGTTGATTTCGATGATCGCAGGCCCGCGTGCTGTCACCATAAGTTCAACATGAAACACGCCATTATCAAGCCCCATCTCAGCGATTGCTTTTGCCGCCAGATCAAAACACAACTTTTCAGTCTCCCCGGTCAGATAAGAGGGCATGACACTGCCGAGTTCAATCACGTCATTCTCGGCACTGCGGATCCTGCTGGTGATCATAAACGGATAAAAGGTGTTATCCCTCCGGCCAATCTCCACAGAGACCATGGTGCCGGACATGTATTGCTCTATAAGAAAACCGCGATAGAGATAATCTGTGACTGATGAAGGCAGCTGCGTTAATTCCGCTTCAATTTTACCGGTCAGCCCCTCAATGTCGTTTTTCGTCCTGATGATATAGGTCAGCTTACTGCCGGATGAAGTCACCGGTTTAACAATGGCGGGGAGGGGTACATCCTCAAGCCGCCGGGCCAGTTCCCTGTAATCGCTGACGTGTGAAAACCACGGTGCGTTCAGATCCACTCCCTGGGTTTTCTGCCGCATGCGCAGTTTGTTTCTGGCAAGCTGGGCCGCCTGACTGCTCACAAAAGGCACATTCAGGGATTCTGCTGCGCTCGCCGCTGATTCGAGAGATCGGTCATCCGGGCAGACAACTGCCGTTACCGGATACCGGTCATTTATGTCGATCACAGCAGCAAGGACGAATTCAGGCGAGGATGTGCGCGGCACGTCAACGACCTCATGAATGCGTGAAAATATTTCGTCATTATGAGGCGAGTTCCAGTGCCGGATATTAGCCTGGTTGCGGATGTGGCTTACACGATAGCCCCTGTTCAGCAACCGGGTGATCAGATCAATTCCACTCACCACCGCGTTATTCACTACGACAACATGTTTCATCTGTTCACCTGCGCAGGTTCAATAATGATTTCACCGATTCTTACCCTGGGTGAAGACGCTGTCAGCCAGAGTACCAGAGAGGATATATCTTCGGGCTGCAGGAGATCTTCAGCAGGCAACCGGCACCCTCCCGTACGTGCCATGTCCGTGTTGATCCAGCCGGGGCACAGCGAAGTAAAGCGTATTTTCTTCAGGGCCGGGACAGCTGCCAGGGACTGGACGTAGAGCAGCAGCCCTGCTTTAGATGCGCCGTAAAGGCCCTTGTCAGAAAATCCGGTTTTGCCGGCTCTTGATGCCACACTCACAACGTAAGGCTGTTCCGCCTTCATCAGCAGCGGAATAAGCTCATCAATAAGCAGCATAGGGCCGGTAAGATTGGAGGAGATAACCGTCGTAACTTCTGTGTCGCTCAGACCGGTACTTTTATTGCTCGTGATCCCCGCAGACAGCAGCAGTAAATCCAGCCGCCCCAGCTTCCGTTCAACGTTTTGCCGGATATGCTGTGCTGACTGCGCGGCTGTAATATCCGCACGAAGCGTTATCAGGCTTCCCGCAGGCCCTGCCTCCAGGGCCCGACGGGAAAGATCTTTTAACTTAGCGTCACTCCGGCTTAACGCGACAACCCGGTAACCCGACTGAATCAAATCAAACGTACACTGCTGGCCTACACCTCCCGTCGCCCCGGCAATCAGGGCAACAGGCCTGCTGTCAGACGCCGCCTGCTCAGTCGTTCCGGTGAAGCTGTTCATTCACACCTCCCCAGACGCTGCTGTCGGTTTTAAGCACTTCCACTGTACCGGTCTGACTGTTACGCCGGAAAAGCAGGTTGTTCCTTCCTGACAGGTTACGGGCATACTCAACACTGCCGTCAGGCAGTGTCACTTTGGTTCCGGAGGTGACGTAAAGGCCGGCCTCCACAATGCAGGAATCTCCGAGCGAAATACCGATGCCGGCATTGGCCCCGAGAAGAGAATCACGGCCGATGGAATTCGTCTGCTTGCCGCCTCCGGAAAGCGTTCCCATAATGGAGGCACCCGCTCCGACGTCGCTGCCATGACCAACAGTTACACCGGGCGTGATCCGGCCTTCGACCATGCACTGCCCGAGGGTTCCGGCGTTGAAGTTAACAAAACCCTCGTGCATGACGGTCGTGCCTTCTGAAAGATAGGCCCCGAGACGGACACGGTCAGCATCTGCGATACGCACGCCGGTAGGAACAACGTAGTCAACCATGCGCGGAAACTTGTCGACGCTGAAGACGGTTAGCTGATGATGCTCGGCGGCAACCAGGTGCCGCAGACGTGCTACCTGATCGGGAAGAACCGGCCCAGCAGACGTCCATGCAACGTTTGGCAGATGAGCGAAAATTCCCGTGAGGTTGATCTCATTAGGTCTGAACCGGCGTGAAGAAATCAGATACAGCCGCAGATAGGCATCCTCAGTGGAGGTGATATCTGCCTGAACATCCGTTTTGAACTGAAAGAATTCACTTCGGATCAGGCCATATTTCACCGCAGGGCAGGAACGTGCGTTTTCTGAGTGGTCAGAATAATAGGCATCCAGCGTTTTTCCGCCCGCAGTCTCTACGTACCGGCTGCCGGCCATTTCATAGATATGCGCTGTCACGCCAGACCTCCGGACTGAGTGCGAATCACAGTTCCGAGTTCAGTATTAAACTTCTGGCCATCACCTTCAGCAATTCTGTTTACCAGTACGGATACATCACCTCCGGTTTTGTCAGAATTAACTTTGTTATAGCGTGCGCTGACGTCTATAAAACGCATCACAAACGACCTGCGGGAAGGCTGGGGGCCGGAAAAAAATTTATTACTTTTGTGGAACACATCCTTATCAAAGGCTATTGCATCTCCGGGACTGAGACGGTATTTAACAGACTCACTGTCGAAAAGATTCCGCGCAAAACCGGAGATATACAGTGACTCGCTAAAAAGGTGAGGGAACTGCTCCTGAATAAAGGGATAAAGCTCCTTAAATTTTTTCTGCTGTTCAGTGCGGAACCGCGGGCCGAGAACGGTTTTAAATATTGCTGGTATTTTATATTTACCTTCTGTCAGTGAGCGCGTTACTCTGGACTGAAGCTTATAGAATTCTCTGCCAGAAAAAGCTTCTGTTGAAAGCAGGCTCATTCCCCCATCCTGCCCGTCAGGATCAACATCATCCAGCGCTATCCATACAGAAAAGGCGCGGTCTTCAGGGAAGATATATTTAAAACTGGTCACGCCTATATGCCAGTCGAAACCGACAGAACTGGCATCTGTCTCAAAAATAATTCCGTCAGTGAAGACCACATCACTGTAACCCAGCTTCGTTACAAATCTGGAAAATTCGGGGCTTTTAATAAATGCCTGCACTTTTTCGTCATCGATTGCAACGTTATAGGTATTCCTCTTAAAAGAATCAAAGGCGCTGTTGCTTTTGGTCTGGCTGTTAATTTCACGTAGGTGTTCAACCATCTCACTGGAAATAAGATTTTTGACATCCGTAAAACCGTGCCTGCTATAATATTCTGCATCATATGTAACATTTTCGCCAGAGAGTATTTCATTCCTGGATTCAACAGACATATTTGTACCCTTATATTTAGTTGAGAAGATCGGTAATGCTCTGTTTGTTAAGTTTCAGTGAGTCAAGATACTGCTGATAGCTTCTAAGGTGATCGGTTTTCACGTGTAGCGCGGTCAGTACTTCATTAATCGAACTGACAAACTGGTTTGTACTGGCATAGTTTTCCCCGGAGACTGAAGTGAGCCAGTTCATAGTAAGAAGCCCCGGGTAATCTTCACTGATGATGCGCCCGGTTTTAAGCCTGCCTAAAGAGGGCTCAGAAAGTGAACGATAGATACTTCGGGTGCTCTTTATCATCGCGAGAAACGTTTTCTGCTGGGGAATTCCGTACTGTTCAGTAAGCATGTCCGTAAAAAGACGGGTCCGGGCTCCAAATGCCCCGGCAAGTTTTACCCTTTCGCGATCCAGGGCTTCGATAAGGTCTGAGTTTCCTTCATGTACCCCGTCGCTGTAATGCAGGTACTGCTCACCCCGTCGGGTCCTGATCAGGTTTTCCGAGTCGAAGGCTACGGCCAGATGAATGATATAGCCGAGGGGGTCAAACTGCAGATCGAGTGGGCGAACAAGCTCAAACCTGTGTTCCTCAGGGCCAATCGCATGGCCGGAGAAAATTCGCTCAAATAATGACAGGGCACTGACACGGTCATCGCCCGGAATTGCAACTCGCGTAACTTTTTTTCGTTTAAATTCAATAATACTGTTAATACACCTGGTCCCGTAAAAGCTGTCTTCAACGAGCAGCAAATGCATACTTCTAAGCTTTGCATTTTTGCGCCATTTGTCGATCAGCGCTATCTGACCTCCCTGACCGGCTCTGACAAATGCAACGGTCGAACCCGCCGGCATAGGACTCGCCTGAATGTACTGCAGCAGTTTCTCTCTCAGAACGGGAATGTCTGGCACCGTCAGTATTACGGCGGCACACTTACTGAAAAGGTCACTGAGATCGCTTCCGAAATGGTGCAGATTACTCTTTGGGAAAGAAGCGGAGAGCGTTTCACCGCTCAGGATATTTTCCATGCTGAACTGAAGCGGATCGTTTTCCTTGAAAAAGGGATGATTATCCGGTTTTATAATAATCAGATGAGGATCAATATTCGTTTCATGTCGCCTGCCATACATATCCACTGCAAGAGTGGAACCCACATGGCCCCCGCCTATAATCAGTACGTTTTCCATAAACCTTCCTTTGTGCTCAGGAACGGAGCGATAGCATCGTATTGCCGTGATGCGCGTCTACTATGTCCTGCGATACCACATACGAACGCAGCAGAAGTCTTTTCACATCATCAGATGCAAAAACGTCCCGGCCGTGGACCGTATAGTCATTAGGTATAATGAGTGCTTCCCCTTTCAATAGTCGGTGACCGTCCCTGTGGCCGATATCGAGCGCTATTTTCGAAAGTTTTTCCAGAGCCTGTTCCGCCTGGACAAAATTTTCACTATCAAGATGGGCAGCAGGACGGATATTTGAAAAATTCATCTTTATTTTCAGGCTGCCATCAGCTTTCTTCTCAAATATTCTGAGTTTCCTGATCTCCTCATTCGGCCATAACAACTTTCCGCCGGCACGCATTTCAAAAACAGCATCGCTGAGCAGGCTCACTTCCGCTGGCGATAGTTCGTTTTTGATGTCCTGTGAAGTGGCCAGAAGCGTTTTGGGGATGTTCCCTTCTGAGATATGAGGTAACAGAACAAGCCTCTGGGGCCGGCAATGATCAGAGGCAAAACTTAAATCATTGTGCATCGAAAGCAGCTCAGTTCCACTGCTAAGCTCTGCAGACGTCGGTGTAGGACGAATATCAGTTATGTAACTCTGGTTATATTCGGAATAAGCAACACAGCGTCCGACAGTTTCTCCGATGATAAGTAGTAGTATTTTTGAACGCTCAATATCATCAAACAAAGGGAGGTTTTTTAGAAGAAATGGTTCCTGATGAACGAGTTCAGGGAAAAAATCTTTCAATTCTCCTTTTTCTATATGGAATCGGATTCTTGAGAGATACCTGTTCTGAGTCTGACCAGGACACTCAGCATGAATATTTTCGACAAAGGCTCTCAGTTTATTTCGCGATCTTTCAGGAAAATAAAACTCTGAAAAATTAAAGCTTCCCATACGATTTCCCGTTTCATCTGAAGTTTTCATTAATTAAATTTTTTAAGCCAAACGAGACAGGAATCTAAACGCAAATAAAAATAAATTCAAAATGCTTTATTGTGATTTACTTATGATTATCTTTTCAATTACCCAGTTGTGACATGTTAATTTCCAGTGGAAATTTTCAGGAACTGGTCAAGACAGAGTTATCTGCTGAAGATAAATTTATTAAGCGTGATTTTTTTGGTTCCACTATATTTCTCATATGCATTTTTATAATCTTCATAAACGGATTAACCTGTTCTCCCGTTCGCTAGCAGCATTTATAAAAATATTTTTAGGATTTATCCGTGGGCTGAGTCTCTGTGGATTCTGTCCAGCCAGCATACTTTTTAAGCTTTAAACAGTGCTGTAGTGTCACCGACATGTCAGGAGGGGATGTAACATGACCAGCCGTTCAGCCTTGTTCAATCCGACTCACAAGTAATGACTTTTTGAGGTACATGAGTAGCAGGATCTGACTTTTCCTTTTTTCGGATCTGAGGAATTTAACAAAAGAATGTCGAGTAGCACGCAGTGAATAAGACAAGAATGCATAGGAAAATAGCAAAAAACGCTTTTATACATTTTTAAGGGTTGTCAGGTAAATAACTGCATACAGGATGAAATCAATGCTGTATGCAGAATAATAGATGACAGGGGAATTTCGTCAGAAGGCGGGACTGTTGTGCGGGGTAAACCGGAACCGGCCCTCTTTCTTCTCAGGTTTCAGCGACCGTATGAAACCTGCGGACTCGAGCAGATGTGCCAGTGCCAGCTCGTCATCCTTTAAATCCATCGATCGGAATTTTGAGTCGCTGACAAACGCCAGCACGGCCGGATCGCTGAAAGAGGCTATAATAAGTGAGAGTGCGTCGTGAGAAATGTTGCCTGCTTTCAGTGACTGTAAAAGGAGTGTACGTCGCAGGCTTTCGTTTTCAAGGTGCGGGGCCAGCTTTGCCAGCCATGCAGCAGGTATATGTACCTTATCGCGGAAAATTTCTTCGTCATGATCCCAGATCCACGTAAGGGTCTGCGCCTGAACTTTCTCCGTCAGACTGTCATCTAGGAAAAGCTGTTCGGTAAGAAAATCGTCAAACTCCTCATCATCCAGAATGACTGTTTCAGGAGACTGCAGCAGAAGTGGGTTCTGGAAAACAAGCCCAGCCAGGAGTGGCGCCCGTTTTTTACCCTCGTCACTAAACTTCTTCCTGATATCATCAAAATTTTCCTGGGAAGGATTCAGGAGCTTTTGATTAATTAAACAACGAATACTGTCAAAATGCAGGTATGAAGGAACATCTGAATAAGGAAAACCAAACAGATTCAGAATTGAGATACGCGCTTCATCACTCATCGCAACGGAGTTAAACAGTGTCTTGAATATGAGATGTAAATGGTCTTCAGTCAGGGGTAAATGCGGGGATTCAAATTCACTGTGGTATCTGTCGAACCACATTGCAAGTTCAGGAGAGGGAATGTTCTCTTTTTCCTGCTTTGTGGCCAGGAAAAGTACGTTGTTCCAACCGTGATTGACACGATTATTAACAAGCAGCAATTCATAAGTGTTATAGCTGGCATTTCTATTTGCTAATGATTTTAACACGCCTTCGCGGTTTTCTATTTTGCTTACATCATCAACCATGAAATTCATTTCCGAAATAATGTCAGATACAAGCTTAAAACCAACGCCCTCATTATTCAGAAGCTCAGGGACTAGATCATAATCTTCGGAACGAAGAACGTAGTCCACAATGAAATGCTCAATATTATTCTGAATGGTTGTTTCAATGCCCTGAACATTGATTTTTCTGACGACAGTGAGCGGTTTTTTCATAATCTGCTCTGCAGTGAACCCACTTTCTTCAGAAAGAAGAAGGATGATATTTTCAAAATTCCCTGCCGAGTATGCCCAAAGCTGGTTTTTTGCAATCTCCACGACAATTTTTTTCCCTTGTTCAGAAACGCACTGGCCAATCAGCGGCAACTGAATCTGCGCTTTTACCAGGTTTGTAATAAACCTCTCTCCGTATCCGTCCGGAACCCGATCAAGGATATTACTGTTCTCTGAAAATATAGTTGTGACAGCATGGTTCATATCTGTGTCATCAGTATCCCATTTTATTGCAGGAGAACAAAAAAACAGGACCAGCAGCTGCACGGCCGCATGAAATTCAGTTATATGAAGAAGCGCCTTAACAAACCTGGCCGTTTTAGTCCTGTCGGAGGTCATGATCTGGACATAACTGACAACATCCGACATTGCCCAGTGGCTGAAGGGCCCCTCTGCAAGATACACGAGCCTCGCTTCCTCTCCTTCCTCAAGCTGTGAATCCATGATTTTGCTCAGGCGATTTCTGTCGTGCGCCAGGAGATGCTGAAGAACGTCGGTATGCCAGGCATTTTCTTGATGAAGAAGCCCTAAAGCCCTGAGTTTTTCCACCACATTAGTGGTTCTTTCAAGCGGCATGGCCATGGTGAATATCAGATCCTTGCCTGCACTTACCGCGCGTACAAAGTCGTTATCGCTGCGGCTCAGGCTGCCGGGAATGAATACGGAGCGGTAGGACATATAGTCTGTCGAGAGATAATTCCAGCTCATGAGGGAGTAAATGAAGTCAAACTGAAGGTGACCATAGCCGTCACTTACATCAGACCCGCGGACAATCCCCAGATTCTCACTGACCCATTTGATGAATCCCTCGCTGCGCATCTTCTGTATTAAGCCTCCCGGACTGCTGGTCTCCAGCCTGCGCATCTGCTTTTGAAGTTGTTCTTTTTTCAGGTTCAGGGCGTTGAGCTTCCCGTCAGCTTTTGAGGCCAGTAACTCACATCTTGCGGTGAATTCGTCCTTCATTTTAATGATTTCACTAGGGGAGATATGAAGTACAGTATTACCATGAATTGTCCTGACAGAAAGCGATTGACTGTTTACCATGCTCATGAAGAGCTCTTCTTTATTTATGACATCATCAAGATTACATATAGTATTATTGCGAACAATGAACTGAAACTGCTGCTTGTTTTTTTCATTGATGTAATCTCGAAGTATTTCCCTGATAATCTCCGGCTTATTAATTGCCTTTTCATCATTTATTACTGAAACTTCAGCATTCAGCCTTTCAGTTTCACCTTTAGCTTCCTTTTCAAAATGCTTTCTGAGTTCTCCTGAGACATACGCACTCATGACGCCATATAAAATACCCTTTTTTTCATCTATCTGATGGTAATCACGGGCGCAGAGGTTTTTATAGGCAATGAGAGAGAGAAGACGGATGATATCTTCTCCATTATTGACCACTTTTCTGTACAGTCTGAATTCGTTAGCAACACTGTTGAGCAGGCGCATATCCGTAATAAACACGGCGATTCGCGCAACGCACTGTTCAAAGCCAGGCACTTTTAGGTCATCATCATTGAATTTTTTTGAGAAGTGGTCAGTGGCATTCTGGCTGTCCATGACGGGAACCACTGGTACAATAAAATCGAAAAATTTCGTACGCGCCTCCGGCGAGTTAAAAATATCATCTCTTACAGCATAGATGAAGCGCACGGGCTTTCCATCAGTCAGACTGTTATTAATTATCTGGTTTATTTCACGGAGCTTAATAAAAATCGCGCCGTCATTATGGCGGTCTAAATCTTCAAAAATAACAATTTTGTAATTCTGTTTATCGAAAAAATAAACGATTTCGTCGATAAAGACGTTAAGCAGTGAGGGGTCAGCAGGCCGCGCCGACAGGGTTGCCCCTTTGGATATGTCGATTTTGTCGATGCTCAGACGCCGGTCAAATATCCCCATTCGGTGCAGTTTGCTAATGAGCAGGTAAAAGGTAATGAAAAACGCCACACCGGCCAGACTCGTCCTCCACACCGGGGAAAAAGACAGCAGATGCTCACTGAAACTTACGGGCAGGGAGAGCTTTTTCCTGAAGAAGTGAGGGAAAAGAAGCATCAGACCGGTCAGGCAGCAGACTGACATTCCCAGTAAGTAGAGTGCCCTGGCCCAGACCTGAGCAGGGGTAAAGTCCGCAATGCGATCTATACGGGAGTACGGGAGGTCACTTTTCCGTGCTTTGTACAGTATCTGCTGCAGGATACTGTACTCAATGGACTTTTCTTCCTGACGGGCCTTTCTTTCCGATTTGGCTGTGTCTTCCCCGTTCTTATCTGCAGTGACACCACCCGTACGGGCCATCTCGAAGTCAGCAAGCGACACCGTCATTATATGGTTTCTGTCCTTACGGCTCCGGGTCCAGGTCAGGAGAACAGAGCTTTTTCCTGCTCCGTACGGGCCGGTCACCGCGATATTTCTTATATCCGGTTTATGGCAGGCAAAGTTAAGCGCTTCTGCGTAATGTCTGGCGTCTTCCTCCTCCATTAGAGTCGGAGTGAGTGCGTCATAACTGTACGTAATCTCCTGTTCTTCAGGATTTTTTGCATTCCATAGAGGCTAGAGTGATTCCAGCCGTGGAGTTTTCATCATGTTTTTCACCAGTGGAGATAGGAATAAACATGAGTATATCTTCTGTTACCAGGTGATTTTCGAATAATTACTCACACGCAATGTGAGAAAAACGTGAAGAACTCACAGATTAAAGAGGGCTTCCGGTTTGCCTTTTTTCGGATCTTCGACAAAAAGAGACAAATCAAGATATGTGATGCATATGCATATTCTTTACATCTGCATATGCAGTAGATATGCTTTAACTATGCAGCGCTGTTCTGCTACAAAAAATAGCCGGTATCGGCGCAGTGTCGGAAATCCGACCGGAAGGAGTAACCATGAGAACCGTATCCATTTTTAAAAACGGCAACAATCGCGCCATTCGTCTTCCTCGTGACATGGATTTTGAAGGAGTGAGCGAACTCGAAATCATCCGGGAAGGGGACCGCATCATCCTGCGTCCCGCCCGGCCGACCTGGGGCTCATACCTTGAACTCGAAAAGGCCGATCCGGACTTTATGGCAGAGCGCGAAGACGTTGTCAGCGACGAAGGACGATTTGATCTGTGAACAAAATTTACATGCTCGACACCTGCATCTGCTCGTTCATCATGCGCGAACAGCCGGAAGCCGTACTGCAGCGCCTGGCGCAGGCGGTGCTGCGAAATCAGCGTATAGTGGTCTCGGCCATCACCTACTCCGAGATGCGCTTCGGCGCCACCGGCCCTAAGGCCTCCCCGCGCCACACTGAGCTGGTTGATGCGTTCTGCGCCCGCCTCGATGCCATCCTGCCTTGGGACCGCGCCGCGGTAGATGCCACTACGGAAATTAAGGTGGCGCTGCGGCTGGCCGGGACGCCGATCGGTCCGAATGATACGGCGATTGCCGGTCATGCGATTGCAGCAGGGGCAATTCTTGTCACCAATAACATGCAAGAATTTGAGCGGGTGCCGGGGTTGATACTTGAAGACTGGGCGAAGTAAGCCACTCTCTTAAGGGTAATATCTCGTATTACCCGGCAGGTCATTTCGGCGTGCCGGGTATTTTATCCTTAAGAGTGTAAAGCCTGTCGAACTCAGCATAAGGCTCCCCGGTTTCAGCCGCATGCCGGAGCTTAGCTTCCAGCAGGTCGGGCAGAGCAATACCATGACTGAGTGAATGATAAAGATCATAACCACTAACACAGATAACCCGTTTCCCTTTCCCGAAGGCCGTCAGACCTTCATCAGTAAAACCCATCCAGCTAATGAACACTCCCCGGGCCCATTTTGCCTTGGTGCTGAGTTTCCCCTCGAATACGTGCAAATCTGACGCCGGCGTTCTGTAATGAACACCATTCCGGTATTTGTGGCCGTGGCTGAATCAATGAGTTTCTCTCAGGCAGCTGAGCGGCTGCACGTTACGCGCTCTGCCGTCGCAAAAACCATCGCCCGTCTCGAAGAGAGACTTGGCGTCACGCTGTTTAACCGCACCACCCGCAAACAGAGT
>Ga0157359_1000463_pt1 | contig 14870 bp, 6 predicted proteins | sample AttcapACBM3_FD_111482 | JGI IMG/M metagenome (GOLD analysis project Ga0157359, IMG submission 111482) | Fungus gardens microbial communities from leaf cutter ant in Botucatu, State of São Paulo, Brazil - Atta capiguara ACBM3 | ecosystem: Host-associated > Fungi > Mycelium > Unclassified ...
ATTGGGCAGCAGCAGCCCCACCACTTCACGCGGCTGGCTGTAGCGCTCCAGAATACGGCCCACGCCCAGCGACTTCTTCAGCAGTCCGGTGTAGCTGTCGGGTTTGAAATTCACATCTTCGATGCAGCGCTTAAACGCGCCGTAACGCGTCCGCGCCGCCAGAAACGCCTCAAACAGGGTTTCACGCGGACGCACCGCCATGCGCGCTTCCATCATCACGTGATGCAGATGCTCACCGGCCAGCACGCGGCGATCGCGCGCCCGTTTCGCCTCTGGCATCGGAATGCGGGTGGCGGGCAGAACGGTGAGAGTGATGCGCGGGAACAGGCGACGTTTAAACACGCCCGCCAGACGACCAAACGGCGTGAACTCAGCCCCTTCAATGCGCATTGGCACCACGTTCGCGCCGGAACGCGCTGCGACAAACCCCGCACCGCTGTAGATCTTCATCAGCGAGCCGGTGACAGTAATTCGTCCTTCCGGAAAGATCACCACCGGACGGCCTGTATCAATCAGCCTGACCAGTTGCTTCAGCGCCATAGGGCGGGTCGGATCCAGCGGCACAAAGTCGATAAAGGGTTTTGCCAGACGCATAAACCAGCTCTCGCTGATGGTCGAGTAGACGGCAAACACCGGCTTGATGGGCAAAAATAGGGCCAGCAACATGCCGTCAAGAAACGACATATGGTTCGGTGTGATCAATACCTTCTGCTTATGCAGTTCGGCGACGTCGCCCCGCAGTTCGACCCGCCATAACAGGCGAAATATCATGCGTAAAAGTGTGAAAGCCATGCCAGCTCCTTAGCATCGTGAAAAATAGCCCTCACGATGCAGGATTTGACGCGGTTCGACAACCGAATTATCGGCAATCTGATGCGGCTTCAGGGAGCCTGCCAGCCACCGCCCAGCGCGGCAATCAGCGCGACGCTGCTCACCCACTGCGTGGTCGCAAGCGTCAGCAAACTCTGCTGTGCGCTCAGGCTGCTGTTCTCAGTGGTCGCCACATCCAGGTAGTCAATCATGCCCGCCTCATACTGCAGGCGCGTCACCCGCGCCGAAGTCTGGGCCGCGTCGGTGGCGCGCTGCTGCGCGGCGATTTCGCCCTGCAGCGTGTTCAGCTCCACCAGCTTATCTTCCACCTCCTGCATCGCGGTCAGCACCGTCTGACGATAGGTGGCCACGCTGGCATCCCAGCTTGCCCGCGCCTGATCGACCTTCGCCGAGGTCGCACCCGCGTCGAGCAATGTACCGCTTAGCGCCGGTCCCAGTGACCAGACGCGGTCCGGCAGCGAGAAGAGCGAATGCAGCACGGAGGCGCTGACACCACCACTCGCGCTCAGAGTCAGGTCAGGATAGTAACCGGCTACCGCCACACCGATGGCGGCATTGGCGGCGGCCATATTACGTTCGGCGTACGCGATATCGGGACGGCGCTGTAACAGCTCGCCCGGCAGGGCTGCCGGAATCGCGGGTAATGTGGCCGTCAGTGGCGCAGCGGGCAGACTGAAGTCGGCCGGAGCTTTGCCGATCAGCAGTGCAATGGCGTGCTCCATCTGCGCACGCTGCCACTGATAATCCTGCGCCGAGGCGCTGGCGCTCTCCCGTTGCAGCTGCGCCTGGGCCAGCGTGGCACGCGACGCGGTGCCCGCCTGATACTGGCTGGTGATCACGTTCAGATAGTGCTGATAAGCATCAACGCTCTGCTGATAGAGCGCGATTTTCTGATCCATGATGCGCAGCTGGAAATAGTCCTGCGCCAGCTCAGACTGGGCACTCAGCGTGATGTTGGCCAGTTCTGCCGCGCTGGCCGAAGCACTGGCGCGGTTCTCCTCCAGCGTGCGCCGCAGTTTACCCCACAGATCCAGCTCCCAGCTGGCACTCAATTCCGCCTGATGGCTGCTGCTGGTGGTGCGAACGCTGCTGTTGGTGGCATGGCTGCCGCTGCGCGTTACGCTGCCGTCATAGTCCAGCGAGGGAAACAGCGCTGCACGTGACTCAGCCGCCAGAGCCTGCGCCTGCCGGTACTGCGCGGCATAGGTTGCTACGTTCTGATTTGACACGCTGACCTGGCTCAACAGCCCGCTCAGCGTAGCGTCATGGTAAACCGTCCACCACTCGCCTTTGCTTTGCGCATCCAGCGGTGTCGCCGGCTGCCAGCCTCGGGCCTCTTTATAGTGAACCGGCATCGCTACAGACGGGCGCTGATAGTCAGGACCCACGCTACAGCCGCACAGCAGCATCACAACAAACGGGATGAAAGGTTTCATGGATCAGGATTCCGCAGGGCGCAAACGACGCCATTGACGTTGAGTGGCACGGCCCAGACGATCGAGCCAAAGATAAACAACCGGCGTGGTGAACAGCGTCAGCAGCTGGCTAAGCGCCAGCCCACCTGCAATCGCTATCCCCAGCGGACTGCGCAGGTCGGCATCACCGCCGCTGCCCAGCGCCAGCGGCAAGGCGCCAAAAAAGGCGGCCAGTGTGGTCATCATGATTGGCCGGAAGCGCATCAGGCACGCCTGGGTGATCGCCTGCTGCGGCGACATGCCCAGCCGCCGCTCCGCATCAATGGCGAAATCAATCATCATGATGGCGTTTTTTTTCACAATGCCGATCAGCAGGATGATGCCAATCAGCGCGATCACCGTAAGCTGCGTATTGGTCAGCAGCAGCAGTAGCATCGCCCCGACACCCGCTGACGGCAGCGTCGAGAGAATGGTCAGCGGATGGATATAGCTCTCATAGAGCACGCCGAGCACGATGTAGACCGCCGCCAGCGCCGCCAGAATCAGCCACGGCATGGTGGCGGTCAGCTGTGAAAAGGCCGCAGCGGTACCGGCAAAACCGGCATGAATGGTCGAGGGCAGGCCCAGCTTCGCCATCGCCTGTTTAATCAGTAACTGCGCCTGCTCCAGCGAAACGCCATCATTGAGGTTAAATGCCACCGTGCTGGTGTCAGACTGGCCCTGATGCGCCACCGACAGCGGCGCGTTGCCACCGCTGAAACGGACAAAGGCGGAGAGCGGCACGCGATCACCGCTGTCGTTAATGACATAGAGTTGCTGTAGCGTCGCCGGATTCGCGGTGTCGCTGTCCTGCAGCGACATCACCACGTGATACTGATTCAGGGTGTGATAGAGCGTGGCGATTTGCCGCTGGCTGAAGGCATTATTCAGCAGTGTATCCAGCATTTTCACGTTGACGCCCAGCCGGGTGGCGCGGTCGCGGTCAATCGTCAGCTCCACCTCCTGACCGCCGGTCTGCGAGTCGGAATCTACGCTGTTAAGCTGGGGAATGGCTGCCAGCGCCGCCTGCACTTTCGGCGTCCAGACCCGCAGCAGCGCAAGATCGTCCGCCTGCAGGCTGTACTGATACGTCGCGTTAGCGCTACGTCCGCCAATGTGCAGATCCTGCGCCGCCATCAGGAACATCTGCGCCCCGGCGATATGGCTGGTTTTTCGCGTCAGCCGGTTAGCCACCTCAGTAGCCGTGGCATCGCGCTGGCTAAAATCCTTGAGCCGCACAAAGAAGTTGGCGCTGTTGCGGGAGCCAAACATCCCGCTGCCCATAGACGACATCACACTCTCGACCGCCGGATCTTTCTGAATGATCTTTGTAAACATCAGCATTTTCGGCTTCATCGCCTGGAATGAGATGTTCTGGTCGGCACGCAGCGCGCCCATCAGCAGCCCGGTGTCCTGATTGGGGAAAAAGCCCTTTTGCACCACGGTAAAGAGAAAAACGTTCAGCAGCACGGTCAGCAGCAGGCTGAGCAGCGTCAGCTTCTGATGGCGCATCACCCAGGCCAGCCCGCGTCCGTAGGCAGCCAGCAGGCGGTTCAGCTGATTTTCAATAAACTGATAAAGCGGATGTGGTCGCTGGCTGACGGGCGGTTTGGGCTTTAGCAGGCGTGCGCAGAGCATCGGTGTCAGGCTGAGTGAGACGAACAGCGAGATCAGCAGCGACACGGTGAGCGTTACGGCGAATTCGCGGAACAGCCGTCCAACAATGCTGCCCATCAGCAGGATCGGGATAAACACCGCAATCAGCGACACGGTCATCGACAGCACGGTGAAGCTCACCTCCTGCGCCCCGCGCAGCGCCGCCCGCAGCGGACTCAGCCCACGCTCAATATGGCGAGTGATATTCTCCAGCACCACAATCGCATCATCCACCACGAAGCCAGTGGAGACGATCAGCGCCATCAGCGACAGGTTATCCAGGCTGTAACCCAGCAGGTACATCACCGCGCAGGTGCCGATCAGCGACACCGGCAGCGCCAGCGCCGGAATGATCACCGCCTGCAGATTGCGCAGGAAAATAAACACCACCGCAATCACCAGCAGCACCGCGATCAGCAGCGTCTCTTCGGTGTCATACAGTGAGGCGCGCACGCCGGGCGAACGGTCAACCACCACTTTCAGCTGGCTGTCAGCGGGCAGACTCTTTTCCAGCAGCGGCAATTGCGCTTTGATCGCGTCGATGGTTTCGAGCATGTTCGCGCCCGCCTGACGTTTAATGCCGATCATCACCGCAGGCGTGGCATTGAGGAATCCCGCCTGATAACGATCTTCCACCGAGTCATAGACCGTGGCGACGTCGCGCAGCCGCACCGCTTTGCCCTGCTGCCAGGTGATGATCAGATCGCGGTAGCTGGCGGCCTTTTCCAGCTGTCCGTTGCTGTCCACCAGCCACGACTGGTCACTGCTCTGCAAAATTCCTTTGGGCAGATTGGTGGTGCTGTTGGCGACAGCGGCGCGCACCGTCTCCAGCGAGATGCCGTAATGCGTCAGCTTCAGCGGCTGCAGATCGATGCGCACCGCGGGTAAAGCGCTGCCCATCAGCGAGACTTCGCCGACGCCCTGCACCTGCCCCATCACCTGTTCGATTTTGCTCTCTGCCAGGTCATAAAGCTCGCCGGGCGAGCGGGTGGCGGAGGTCAGCGCCAGCATGACAATTGGCGCATCTGACGGGTTGGCTTTGCGATAAGTGGGCAGCGAGGCCATCGCGCTCGGCAGCAGGCTGCGCGCCGCGTTGATCGCCGCCTGTACGTCGCGTGCCGCGCCATTGATATCGCGGTCCAGATCAAACTGCAGGATGACCGTGCTGGAGCCCTGCGAACTGCTGGAGGTCATCTCACTAATACCGGCAATCTGCCCCAGCGAACGCTCCAGCGGCGTCGCGACGGTGGCGGCCATCGTTTCCGGGCTGGCCCCCGCCAGGCTGGCGCTGACCATGATGGTCGGGAAATCGACCTGCGGCAGCGGTGCCACCGGCAGCAGCCGGTAACCCAGCGCGCCGAGCAACAGTATCGCCAGCGTCAGCAGCAGCGTCGCCACCGGACGAAAGATAAACGGCCGGGTCAGATTCATTGTCCACTCCGCGCCTGCTGCTGACGGCGTTTCACCCAGGCATTGCCGCGCTGCGCCAGCCCATCAAACAGCAGGTAGATCACCGGCGTGGAGAAGAGCGTCAGCACCTGACTGACAATCAGCCCGCCGACAATCACCAGCCCCAGCGGCTGCCGCAACTCTGCGCCCGAGCCGGAAGCCAGCATCAGCGGTAACGCGCCGAGCAACGCCGCCATGGTCGTCATCAGGATCGGGCGGAAGCGCAGCAGACAGGCCTGATGAATCGCGTCACGCGGGCTGAGATGCTGCTTATGTTCTGCCTCCAGCGCGAAGTCGATCATCATGATGGCGTTCTTTTTCACGATGCCGATGAGCAGGATGACCCCAATCAGCGCAATCAGGCTGAACTCCGTGCCTGCCAGCAACAGCGTCAGCAGCGCGCCCACCGCCGCCGACGGCAGCGTTGAGAGAATGGTGACCGGATGGATAAAGCTCTCGTAGAGGATGCCGAGTACCACATACATAGTGATCAGCGCCGCCAGAATCAGCCACAGCGTGTTGCCGGTGGCACTCTGGAACGCCGAGGTTTCGCCCTGGTAACGCAGCGTGGTGCTCTCTGGCAGGTGCAACTGCTGCCGCACGTCGGCGATCGCCCGCTGCCCATCCTCCAGCGAGTAGCCCGGATTAAGGTTGAAGGAGATCATCACCGCCGGAAACTGATTCAGCCGCATGTGCATCAGCGAGCCGGTGCGCTGATGAATAGTGGCGATAGCGGTAAGTTTCACCATGCCGCTGCTGGCCGTGTCGCTATCAGAAGCTGAGCTGGACGTCGACGTTGATGAAGACGTTGATGTTGATGACGAAGCCGTGGATGAAGCCGTGCTGGTGGTTGATGACGAGCTGCTGCCGGAAGAGGGCTGCAGATAAACATCATCAAACGACGCCGGACCCTGCTGGTAAGCCGGAGCCACTTCCAGCACCACCCGATACTGATTCGACTGGGTGAAAATAGTCGAGACCAGACGCTGACCAAAAGCGTTATAGAGCGCGGTGTCCACGTCCGACGCAGTAATGCCAAAGCGCGCCGCTTTATCGCGGTTCAGCTCAACGTATGAGACGCGCCCCTGATCCTGCAGGTTACTTACCACGCCATTAAATTCGGGCCGCTGCTGCAACGCCGCCACCATTTTTGACGACCCGCTGACCAGATTTTCACTGTCGGCGTCGTCCAGGGTGAACTGATACTGACTCGGCGAGACCTGGTCGTTGACGGTGAGATCCTGCGCCGGTTGCAGATAGAGCCGGATACCTGGCACATCGGCGGTCGCCTGTTGCAGTTGTTTAATCACCTCATCCGCTTTCACATCACGCGAGCCAAATGGCTTAAGGTTGATCTGTAACCGTCCGCTGTTGAGGCTGGTGTTGGTGCCGTCGATGCCAATCGTCGATGAGACGCTTTCCACCGCCGGGTTTTTCAGAATCAGAGCCGACAATGCCTGCTGCCGCGTGGCCATCGCTTTAAATGAGACATCCTGTGAGGCGACAGTAATGCCCTGAATCAGCCCGGTATCCTGGGTCGGAAAGAAGCCCTTCGGCACCATCATATAGAGCAGCGCGGTCAGCCCGAAGGTCGCCAGCGCCACCAGCAGCGTCAGTTTCTGATGGTTAAGTACCACGGTCAGCAGCCGGTCATAGCCGCGCACCAGCGCATCGAAAAGTTCGCCGCCCTTGCGGGAAAAAGTTGACTGCTGTTCGGGCGGAATGTGGCGCAGCAGATACGCACACAGCATTGGCGTCAGAGTCAGCGACACCAGCATCGACACCAGAATCGCCACCGCCAGCGTGATCGCGAACTCCCGAAACAGTCGCCCGACCACATCACCCATAAACAGCAGCGGGATCAGTACGGCAATCAGTGAAAAGGTGAGCGAGATGATGGTGAAGCCAATCTGCTGTGAGCCCTTCAGCGCAGCCTCCATCGGCGACTCGCCCTGCTCCAGCCGCCGGGAAATGTTCTCGACCACCACGATGGCGTCATCAATAACAAAACCGGTGGCGATAGTCAGCGCCATCAGCGACAGGTTATTCAGGCTGAAGCCTGCCAGATACATCACACCAAAGGTGCCGATCAGCGACAGCGGCACCGCCACGCTGGGGATCAGCGTAGCGGCCACGTTGCGCAGGAACAGGAAGGTCACCATCACCACCAGCGCAATCGACAGCATCAGCTCAAACTGCACATCACTGATCGAGGCGCGGATGGTCTGAGTGCGGTCGGAGAGAATCGTCATCTTCACCCCGTCCGGCAGCGCCGCCTGCAGCGCGGGGAGCTGCGCCTTGATGTTGTCCACCACCTGAATTACGTTTGCGCCCGGCTGGCGCTGCACGCTAATCACAATCGCCGGCTGGTTGTTGGCCCACGCTGACTGGAAGCTGTTCTCCGGGCCCTGTTCAATATGGGCGATATCTTTCAGGCGCAGCGCCGCGCCATTTTCATAGGTGAGAATCAGGTTGCCGTACGCGTCGGCGGTGCGCAGCTGGTCGTTGGCATCGATGGTGACCGAATGATATTTCCCGTCAAAGCCGCCTTTGGAGCCATTAACGTTGCTGTTGCCAATCAGCGTATTCACCGCCTCCAGCGTCAGATGATGCGCCGCCAGCGCCTGAGGATTCATCTGCACCCGAATCGCGGGCTGATGTCCGCCCGCCAGCGTCACCATCCCGACACCGGAGATCTGCGACAGCTTTAGTGCTACCCGGGTATTGACCAGATCCTGCACCTCGGTCAGCGGCAGCGTGCTGGAGCTCGCCGCCAGCGTCACCACCGCACTGTCCGCCGGGTTAACCTTTTTATAGGTCGGCGGATTGGGCAGATTGTCGGGCAGCAGGTTATTCGCCGCATTGATCGCCGCCTGCACCTCCTGCTCGGCGACATCCAGCGACAGATCGAGGCTGAACTTCAGGGTAATGATCGACGCGCCGCTGGCGCTGGTGGAGCTCATCTGGCTCAGCCCGGCCATCTGCCCTAACTGGCGCTCCAGCGGCGACGTGACCGACGACGCCATGACATCCGGGCTGGCGCCCGGATAGAGCGTGGTGACCTGAATGGTCGGATAGTCGACCTGAGGCAGCGCCGAGGTCGACAGAAATTTATAGGCAAAAATGCCAGAGATCAGCACGCCGACCATCAGCAGAATGGTGGCGACCGGACGCAGGATAAACAGGCGAGACGGGTTCATTTCGACACGGCACCGGCAGCAGGTGTCTCATCGGCCAGCGTGACTTTGCTTCCGCTGGTGAGGCGTTCGATCCCTTCTGTCACCAGCCGATCGCCTGGCGAAACGCCGCTGAGGATCGCCTGCTGATCGTCGCCGAACGTGGGGCCGGTGGTGACCGCTTTGCGCGTGACGGTGTGATCCTGATTGATCACAAAGACAAAGCTGCCGTCGCTGCTCAACTGCAGCGCCTGTGCCGGGATCACCGTCGCGCCTTTCAGCACCCGGAGCTGCAGCCGCAGATTGACAAACTGGTTAGCAAACAGCGACTCATCCTGGTTGGCGAACACCGCCTTCAGCGCCACGGTGCCGGTGGCGGTGTCGATCTGGTTGCTGATGAACTTTACTTCGCCGCTGGCGAGCTGATGCTGGTTGTCCTGATCAAACAGCGTGGCGGGCAGGCTCTGGCCCTGATGCAGGACGCTGACCAGCGCCGGGATATCGCTTTGCGGCACGCTAAAGGTCACGGCGGCGGGCTGCATCTGGGTGATCGTCACCAGGCCCGTGCTGCTGGCGCTCTGAACCATGTTGCCGGGGTCGATCTGACGCAAACCGACGCGCCCGCTGATCGGGGCGGTGATGCGGGCATATTCAATGCTCAGCTTCGCACTGGCGATCTGCGCCTGATCGGCGGCGACCGCACCGCGATACTGCCCGACGGTGGCAATCTGGCTGTCCAGATCCTGACGCGCCAGCGCGTCCTGTGCCGCCAGTTTGCGGTAGCGCGCCAGCGTCAGTTCGGCGCTGTTCAGCAGCGCCTGATTTTCGCTGAGTTCGCCCTGATACTGGTTCAGCGTCGCCTGATAGCTGCGCGGATCGATCTGCGCCAGCAACTGCCCGGCACTGACCTTCTGCCCTTCGGTAAAGAAAACCTGCTCCAGCTGGCCGTCAACGCGGCTGGTCACCGTCACGCTGGCGTTGGGGATCACCGTGCCGAGCGCATTGAGCCACACCGGCACATCCGCCGTGCTGGCCATACCGCTGTGAACCAGCGTCGCCCCGCCGCCCATCATGCCATGCGCGCCATGCCTGCCCGGCGGCATCCCCTCACCCGGCCCATGACCCGCCGTCAGCAGACGCCAGATAACGCCCGCGACAATCGCAACCACCAGCAACAGGAGCAGCCATTTGAGCCCAAAAGTACGCCCGGGGCGAGAAAGGTGAGTCATCGTCAAACTCTTCAGGTAAGCAGAAAAAGAAATCCCGGAACATGCGGAATGCGGCAGTGTGAACCGGCTGAGGCGAGCAAAAAAACGCCAGGGTTCACGGCGGCCATTATCGGTGAAAGCCGACGCGCCTTTCTATTGGCAAACTGTCAGGGTTTCGTTAAGAACGATGATGATTTAACGGCGGTTATACAGCGGGGAAGAGAGCGTCCGGCGAGCAGGCAAAAAAAACCCACGCATCTGCGTGGGTTGGTGTAATAACAGGGATCTCACTGCCGAAGCGGTGTTGTTTTCACACCCATCAATACCTCTGGGACTGCTATCCTCGCACTGATTGACCGCGCGGGGACAGCGAGAAAACGCAACCGAATTCGGGGAAGTGCAACGAGGTGTGAATATCTTTCACGTCTCGCTTACACTCTGATTCCACTAAGATTTATCCGAAGTATTGGTCGCCGGTTTCGTGTAAATGGCATCTGGCGCAATGTTCATGTGTTTCAGCACCGGCCCCATAATATTACCGAACACTGGTGCGGCAACCGAGCCACCGAAGTGATCGCCTGCCGTTGGATGGTTGATCATCACCACCAGCGCCACTTCAGGATGGCTGGCTGGCGCAATACCGGCGGTGTAGTTGACGTAGCCGCCATCATACTTGCCGCTGGTGCCCATTTTTTCCGCCGTACCGGTTTTGGTCGCCAGACGATAACCCGGCACCGCGGCTTTCAGCCCGGTTCCGCCCGGCAGGACGTCACTCTCCAGCATATGCACCACCTCTTTCACCGTTTCCGGGTTGGCAACCTGCCGCCCCATGACCGGTGGCGTAACGCGTGTGATTGACAGCGGACGGTAAACGCCATAAGAGCCGAGTGTGGCGTATTCACGGGCAATCTGCAGCGGCGTGACACGCAGGCCGTAGCCAAAGGAGAAAGTGGCCCGCTCGATATCGGCCCAGCGGGCGCGGTGCAGCGGGAAGTAGCCGACGCTTTCGCCGGTCAGCCCTAATCCGGTGGGTTTACCCAGGCCAAACGCCTGATAGGTATTCACCAGCGCTTCCGCAGGCATCGCCAGCGCGAGGTGTGATACGCCAATGTCACTCGATTTTTGCAGAATGCCCGTCATGGTCAGGCGCGGCCAGTGACCGACGTCGCGGATCAGGTGGCCGTTCACGCTATAAGGCGTGGTATCGATGACGGAATCCGGGCGCACCAGGTGGCGCTCCAGCGCCTCCATGACCACTAACGGCTTAACAGTCGATCCCGGCTCATAGCTGTCATTGATGGCCGAGTTACGCATCTGCGCCGGGGTCGCCCCTTCGTAGTTATTAGGGTTGAACGACGGATAGGAGGCCATCGCCAGAATCTCGCCGGTGTCAATTTTCACCAGCACGGCGGCGCCTGAATCCGCCTTGTTGATCAGCACGCCGTCACGCAGTTTGCTGTAAAGCGTGTACTGGTCATATTTGTCGATGCTGAGCTGCACCGTTGGCGGCTGAGTCGGCGGCTGATAGTTGATCATGGCGATGATGTTGCCCGCCGCATCCTGACGATAGACCTCTTTGCCTGGCTCGCCCTGCAACACTTTATCAAAGCCTTTTTCCAGGCCATTAAGACCCACGTTATCCGCTCCCACAATGCCGAGCAGCGGCGCAGAGGCCTCGCTCATCGGATAGAAACGGCTGTCGTCGTAAACTTCGCTGATGCCTTTCAACTTCAGTTCTTTAATATCTTTCGCAATGCCCAGTTCAACTTTACGGCCCAGATAGAGGAAGCGACGTTTCGGGTTAGCAGTGATCTGCGCCGCCAGCTCTTCAGGACGGGTGTTAAGCGCCGCCGCAAGATAGGCCCACTTAGCGCTGGTGAAATCGGGGTTACTCTCAAGCACACGCTGCGGATCGGCAATGACATCGCGCGATGGCACGCTAAGCGCCAGCGCTTCACCGTTACGATCCAGCAGGGTACCGCGGCTGGTCGGCAGCGTGACGGTACGCAGCGATCGCTGATCGGCTTCGTGCTCCAGCATCGGCTGATTCAGGAACTGCAGGTCCGCGACGCGCGCCAGCAGCACCACCAGACAGGTCGTGACACCCAGGCAGATCAGCCGAAAACGAAAAGGGTTAAATGGCGCTTTTATCTGGTCTTTTCCCAGTAGTTTTTTAATCCGGGGCATGGCATTCCGCTGCGCAAAATATAGAGAAAGAGGCTGGTGCCAGCAGTTATAAAGAAAGCGCTGGCTGTATAACAGGAAAACTGTGTATCAGTTCGTTATCGGCCGCAGATTTTGGGCAAAAAAAACCTGCGCATCTGCGCAGGTTGGTGTAATCAAGAAAATCTATTGATGTTCACCCATCAATACCTCTGGGACCCTGAATGTAGCAAGAGGGATTGATCGGCTGCTATCTCTCAAACGCAACAGTTACCCGCAAAATGTAACCAGCCATGAGATCCTTACGCTATTGTGCAATCCTGATGTTTTTTGATTTCCACCAGACAACTCATGGCGTTTGGTCCCTGCGTCAGCGACGAGGTTCCGATATCGAGCGTCAGCACATTGGGGTTACCCGCGCGATCGTGCGGCTGCCACGCCTTGCCAAAACCAGGATCAAACCAGGCACCGGTGGAGATAATGACCACGCCCTGCGTCACGCCCTCGGTGATCCGCACGCCCGCCAGCATCACGCCGCGTGCGTTGCTCACCTCAATCTCGTCGCCCTCCACCAGACCGCGCGCTGCTGCATCCTGTGGATGCATGTAGAGCGTTTCGTGTCCGGCAGTTTTATTGCCCTGCACCGTTTCGGTGGCATCCAGCTGGCTGTGTAACCGGTCCGAAGGCTGAATTGAGATCATGTGCAGCGGATAGTCGTGGCTGACCGGCGAGCCGAGCCACTCCTGCGGTTCACGCCACTCCGGATGACCGGCAAAATCGTCAAGCTGGTAGTCCGCAATGGTCTGGCTGAAAAGCTCGATTTTGCCGCTGGCGGTTTTAATCGGGTTCGCCTGCGCATCGGCGCGGAACGCCTCCATAAACTGATAGGGCTTGCCGCCTTCCGGAATTTCCACAAAGCCGCGCTGCCAGAACGCATCAAATTCGGGGAAATCGATGCCTTTGCGCTGATGCGCGGTCGCACACTGCTGATAAAGATGGGCGATCCACTGCATCTCATTGCGCCCTTCGGTGAAGGTGTCGCGATAGCCGAGGCGCTCGGCCAGGTCCGCAAAAATATCGAAGTCGTTGCGCGCCTGGTGCTGCGGTTTGATCGCCTGATGCATCGCCAGCACAAAGCGATCGCGTGAGGAGCCACCGATATCATTGCGCTCCAGCGTGGTGGTGGCAGGCAGCACGATGTCCGCCATCTGCGCAGCAGGCGTCCAGACGATATCCTGCACCACCACCGTATCGGGCCGTTGCCACCCCTCCACCAGCCGGTTCAGCTGCTGGTGATGATGGAACGGATTGCCGCCCGCCCAGTGCACCATGTGAATGTCAGGATAGTGCAGCGTTTCGCCCTGGAAGCGGTACGGCTGGCCTGGATTGAGCAGCATATCGCTGATGCGCGCCACCGGAATCGACAGCCCGGACGGATTGGGGCCGGTGCTCATCATCGGGGCTGGCCCCTCCTGACGCGGATTGCCAACGCTGTTCATTGAACCGTGACCAAAGGAGAAACCTGCGCCCGGCAGGCCTGGCTGGCCGAGCATCGACGACAGCGCAATCATCATCCAGTAAGGCTGTTCGCCGCGATGGGCGCGCTGAACGGAATAGGAGCAGGTAATAAAGCTGCGCTTGCCGGTCAGCTGCTGCGCCAGCTGCACAATTCTATCCGCTGGAATGCCGGTGATACGACTGGCCCAGCCAGCGGTTTTCGCCACGCCGTCGGTTTCACCCAGCAGATAGGCTCGCAACTGCGGCCAGCCGGTGCAGTGGCTGGCGAGAAACGCTTCGTCAACCGCGCCGCGCTGGGTGATTTCATAGCCCAGCGCCAGCATCAGCGCCACGTCGGTATTGGGGCGAATCGGGATCCACTCGGCGTTAACGAATTCCGGGCAGTCATCGCGCATCGGGCTGATGTTGATTACCGGCGTCCCTTTGGCCGCCAGCTGCATCAGCGCCGGTTTCAGGCTGTGCTGCCCTGCGCCACCCGAGGCAACCTGGGCGTTTTTCAGCGCCAGCCCACCAAAAGCGACAAAAATTTCGGCGTGTTCCACCACCTGCGGCCATTCGGTGACGCGCCCGGTCAGCGGCATATACGTGCCGATTACATAGGGCAGGAAGAACTGCGCGGCACCCCAGCTGTAGTTGCCCTGCTGATCGACGCCACCGCCACCCTGAAAGTAGAAACGACGAACCAGGGTGCGGGCGTGATTAACGCGTCCAGCCGATGACCAGCCGTAGGAGCCGTTGAAAATGCCCGATGCACCGTAACGCTCGCGCACGCGGCGATTCTCCTCCGCCACCAGGTCCAGCGCGGTTTCCCAGTCGACGGCGACAAAATCTTCCCGGCCACGCAGCGTGCGATCGCTCTTTTCGCGTGACTTTAGCCACGACCGACGCACCATCGGCTGGCGAATGCGTTTGTCGGAGTAGACCAGTTCAGGAATGGTGTGGATCATCGGTGACGGATCGGCATCGGCGAAGAAGGGTTCGCAGCCAATCAGGCGATCGTTTTCAGTGACGGCGGTAAAGGCGCCCCAGTGAGCCAGATGTGGCACTTTGGTTTTCATCGTTGTTTTTCACGGTAGCCAGGTGGGAGATTGAGCATAACACGGGGCGGCGGCTGAGCAGAAGATGTGCCTGAGTGCCCGATTTCGCCCCTTTTTGCGACGACGCTGACATTCTGTCGGGTTGATGTGTCCGCCCTTTTCCGTAACACTGATGTGATGTGTAAACGTTTTCCCCAAAGCAGGTCAACGCATGGCTACCATAAAGGATGTTGCGCGACTGGCGGGCGTTTCTGTCGCCACAGTCTCACGTGTAATCAATAATTCTCCCAAAGCCAGCGACAGCTCCCGACAGGCCGTAGGCCAGGCGATGGAGCAGCTTCAGTATCACCCGAATGCCAACGCACGCGCGCTGGCGCA
>Ga0157359_1000464_pt1 | contig 14869 bp, 10 predicted proteins | sample AttcapACBM3_FD_111482 | JGI IMG/M metagenome (GOLD analysis project Ga0157359, IMG submission 111482) | Fungus gardens microbial communities from leaf cutter ant in Botucatu, State of São Paulo, Brazil - Atta capiguara ACBM3 | ecosystem: Host-associated > Fungi > Mycelium > Unclassified ...
ACTGATGGTCTGATATCTCAGTCATTTGTTGTTGCTTTTGTACATCCCACATATGTGCGGATAGCCCTCATTTGGGGCTTTCCAGTGCAACTTAGTTTGTGAAAATTGGTCCACTGGTTGTGGAGATACAAGCTGAATGAAGTTTGTGACAAGTTTGTAGAAGAGTTCTCTATCAAGTTTTCTTGTGTTTCTCTAATACAAGGGTTGTTCTTTTGTCTAACTCTAAAGACTTAAGTTCATAACATATAGGTTCAAATACCCTTTCTAGAATTGTGAACACAGCCTTCTACTCATCTCCCTTTTTTATTCATATATTATTATACTCCCATCACAAGTTCATCTTTGTAAATACTTTTTTTATACTAATATTTTCTACAATGTCTGAGATTAAAAATAAAGGATAATTATTTTTTACAGTTCATTCATTTAAATACCTATAATCCTGTACCATACACTTATTACCATCTTTATTTCCTAAAAAGAACACAGATGCTGTCTGAGGTGACTTTGAAAGTCTGATGTATTTCTTTTTTAATTGTTTTTGAATAAGCTCTCATACTTCTTCTCTCTCCTCTCTCAGCAACAGATACAATTTTCTCTTCTTTGGCACAAGTCCTTTCTTTGTTTCAATAACATAGTCCTATACCTTTCTGGTGGGCATTCTTTCACTGGCTTTCTTGTCAAAGATATGAATCCACTTGTAAAACTATTGTGGGACCAGCTTTTTTGTTTCTTTTTTCAATTTTGCTGCCTCTTCTTCCTCATTCCAGATTTTCCCTACTTTCTTTACTTCCATAGTTTTTCTCCTTCTGGATTTTTTCTTTCTTCTCTTTTCTTTCTCTTTCTTCAATCTACTCTCTTCTTGCTTCTTTCCTTCTTCTTCTTTTATTTCTTCTTTCTTTTGTTTTTGCTATCCCAATTTTTCCTGTTTTGGCCTCCACTGCTTCCTATACTCTTTTGGACATCTTATTATTTTTACCTTCCCTGTTCTCTAGTCAATTTCTGGATTATGGTGAACAAGGCATAGTATCCCCAAAATTATACTCCACTTCTGTTCTCCAATAACATCTGTCTTTGTCCTCTCCCTATGTTCTTGATAATAAATATTTACTTCCACTGTATGCTTGATAGGTCCCTTCTTATTGAAGGAGCCATCCACATTTCTTACATATATAAGTCTTTATATTTTTTTCAACTTAAACCCTTGCTTTCTAGTGAACTCCAAGCTCATGACCAATCTCATTGCTCTACTATCCAACAATGCTTTCACTGTTATCTCTTCCTGTGTATTAATTCTCTCTAATCCAATTTTCACTATTACTTCTCTCAGTATATTCCTATTATCTAAGTTGCAACCAGATATATTTTCTGTTACTTTATTGAGCATTGCAAACCTATTTATATTAAAATATAATTGAGGACTATTAGGTTCTCCTTCCCATTTAAATTCTGATTACTATTTGTATTGTCTCTATATTCCATCCTTCTTCCTTAGCCCATAACTTCCTGATTTCTACAATTCTGTACTAAGTGGCCAAACCCTTCACAACTATAACAATTCCTTTCCCTATTTATCTCCATTACATAAGAATTTCTCCTTATTATTCCTCTTCCTTGTTCCAGCAAGGGATTCCTGATCACTACTATATTTGCTCTTTCTACCTCTTCCATCAGAGTAGGCCCTGCTAATACCCTTTATGTCTCCTGTCTTCTAGACCAATTTTGGGAAGGGGGTAGATATAGCCTAAACCCCCCTTGATTGTTGACTACTTCCATTTGACTTTGTTCCTGATTTTCTGCTTCTCTTCTTCTCTTGAGCTTTCTTTCCAATGTTAGTCTAAATTAGTGGCATGTTTATACCCCTATTCAATACTCATAGGAGACCTTTCTGCCTCCATTAGCTTTCTTCTTATTGTTTTATTCATCCCTTTCTTGAACTCTTCTATTAAAGTTCTCTTGTTATATTCACTGTCTCTTGCTACTCTATGGAACTCTTGTACAAACTCCTTCATTATTTTTCCTTCCTGCTTTATTCTCCTCAGCTCTGCTACTTTAACTGACTTCTCATCTCCTCTTTTAAATTTTTTCTTTAGTTCCAATAAAAATTCTCCTGCTGATTCAAATTCTACTCTTGCTGATTCTAAATCTTCTAATATATTCTCCTTCCATACATCTGCCAACTCTCCTTGTATATATAACAACACCCATTGAATTTGTTCTTCTACCATTACTTCTCTCATTTTCATCTTCAAAAATAACCTGAATGCCATAATAAAACCTTCCACTTTTTCTTCTCTGCTAAATACTAGTAGCTTAGTTACTTCCATATTGGGCCCTATGTTGGATCCTCCTGTCACTCCTCCTCCTCCTGCTATCAATAATACTTGAATTTGTGCTTGCATTGTTACAAGCTACTTCTGCTGATCATTTTGACTTATGGTAAGATTGTTATAAGAAAAGAGAGAGTCAATAAGTAAGAGTGAGGATGATAGTAGTTGTGGTGTTAGAGATGATGATATGTAAAGGAGTAGTGGAGAGAAGCTGGTGCTGACTTCACTCTCAGACTCATACTTAAAGCTTGAAGTAATCTCTATAAGTGCTAGTAGGCTCTTTGCTTGTCCCATCTTGCACTACCTATTGACTACTTAAACTACTAACTACTGTCTTAGGGAAAAATGTAGATTATTTTGACCTAAGAAGATTGTTCTACTCTAGGCAAGGTTTTTAATATAGCACATTCACACAAGATAATATGTCTTCAAAGTACTAGTGGGCTTTAGTGCAATATAAATAGCTAAGCTTTCTCTACCTAGCTAGTATATCCCTTATGCCTAGAGTCTAACAGATCTTCTTGACTAAAAGACTGTGTTGTTCTTTGGTTGAGGATGATAAAAGAGATAAGTTTTTAAGAGGGTTTGGTGTTGAATAGTCTCAGGAAAGGTAATTGAGTTCTAATGTTATAGACTTGAGATCTCAGAGCTGATCAAAAGAAGAAATCTTGTATAAGGTTTGCACAAGAGAACTCAATGGAGCTTCTAAGCACAGTGTGTCTATCTTATATATGTTTTTACTCATGGTTTGTGCCACAATATTCTAGCCTACCCTAAAGAGACATATATATACCATGAGGTCAACATATATTGTATATGCTATATGACATTGTTGTTTTAGAATCTTCTATAGTATGTGATTGGGTAATTGTGACTGTGACTTGTCGTTATAAGTCATGCTAAACCCTCATTCTCAGTTCTAGCATAATAAAAAGTAAAAGAAAAAGGAAAATAATTAGAGTTCTCTATCTTTAATTCTAACATATCCTTTTATCACTCTATATGGGTTTTAGCTTTTGTATTTCAAAGAAGTGCCATTATATCAATCTCTTAAGAAATTAAAGAAAATGCAGAGAAAAGCAACTCTATAAATTTTAGGAATCTTTTGCATATCATCTTTATAGGAAGTTAAGGCTATTACTAGTCTTATTCCTATTCATTTCTATTGGTCAACATCATCTTTGAATAGTGTCTTTTCCTAAACAATACATGATAAACTCTCTTTTAGATGAACATCATTCCAAGAAAGCCACTTTTCATTACATAGCCACTTCTCATCTTACCCCCAAGCAATACTTGAAAATCAAAAGTCTCATAGTGAATATCAATAATCACTTGAACAAAATCTTTCCAGCCTTTGACAGTCTGAGCAGAGAACTGTCTCCTAGTTTTTGTTTTGTAGATACTTTTCTTAATTGTTTTTCCTTTCATTTAGCTAATCAAAAAGATGTCAATATAAAAATCACTCATCAAAACAAACTCAAGAACATCTATGAGACTTTATCTAACAGCCAAGACACCATACTTATCATATCTGACACAAGTGTCAAAAATAATATTGCTATCTTGGTCTCATATATCTGGAGAAGACATGAAATTATTGCAAAAACTGACTATCATGTAATGAACATATTGTTAATAGAAGCTTTAATTTTTGCTATTAGACATGGTATCAGTCAAGTATCTCAAATGCAAGGTGTCACATATATTGTCATCATTATAGATGCTATTTATACTACCAAATGTATCTTCAACATATCTATCTATTCATACCAACTATACACTATTACTATATCTGTGACTTAAGGAAGTTCTTTGACAAGAATATGAGTAACTCAATTTCATTTTGGGACTGTCTTAGTAATGATAAATAGCCTTTACATTTACTAGTCAATAAGAAGTTAAAATTCCACAAAATAAGCTTTATTTTACCCAGCAAAATGTTATGGGAGTTTAGTAAGAAAGAAGAATGCAATTTTATCATTAGAAAGTGGCAGATATATTTCCAAGTATCTGACTACAAGAGAAAACATTTTCTTGATTTAAACAATGACAACAACCAACTTATTCATCCTATCTACTCTAAAGATGGTACTTGGCTGAAATATTTTAGCTTCTTCAACTTGTTGTGTGCACACATCATTAGATTGATTACCAATCACACTTCCATTAACAAATATAGGCTGAGGAGGTTCTTTCCTAACAATTCATTTACATGTCTATGTAGCAATTTTCCTACTGAGACAAGAATACATATTCTACATGAGTATATACAATATATAAAGTTATGGAATCATAAGTGAGAGTCTCTCAAAGATGTTCTTACATTTCTTGAGTTTAATCTGGGAGTATTTTGCTTTCAAAAAGGCATTACATAGTATTAGTTATTTACTGTATTCAACTTTCTATTTAGTGTAGTATTACATCTCCTACCTTTTCTTTTTCTCTTTATTTTTTTAAAAAAAGACCAAATGATTAGTAAGCAGAATGCTTTGCAATAGCAGATACAACAAGTGCTTAGCCAAGACTTTCAGAACCCTGTATACTATCTTGTAATAGTCTTCTAATATCTAAGTAAATATAAGAATGTTATTCAAGTATACAATTATGATCTCTTTTACTATGAGGTTTCTAAAAATATTATTCATCATGGTCTAGAACATAGTAGAGCTGTTAGTCATACCAAAGAACATTACTAAGGGTTTGAAAAGTCCACAATTAATACAAAATACAGTTTTTCACTCATTTTCTGTCTTGATCTACATGTTGTTGAAATTCCAGTAAATATCTAACTTAGTGAAATACTTAGCACAATAGAGTCATAAGACAAGCTTGTCCTTGATTGTTTTAGAGTCAAGAATCCTATAATATTGTAAAAGCTAAGATAAACCATCTTTTTTCTTGATGAAGAACACCAAGACAGCTACAGGAGATTTTGAAGAATATATTCTACCTATATAGAGATTTTCAGTAAGAAAAGCATCCAGCTCTGTTTGTTTTACAGAGAAGTGAGAGTAGATCTTTGATGACTTGGGTTGAGCTTCCAGGATCAGCTCAATAGTATGGTCTCAATAGCAATGTTTAAAAAGAATGTTAAAGTAATTCTTGGCAAAGACTAATTCAAACTTCTAGACATGAGGAGGGAGCATTTAAGGACAGATCATTTGGATTATGAAAATACAGTTATCTAGTTTCTTTCTATACTTCACAGGCATGTCAGAGAAAGGTCCTTTATTTTCAGAGTCATTAGTAAGAATAGAAGTAGGGCTTAAGCAACACACATCTAGTATATGTATCTTTAACTTCTCAGTCTTTCTTGCTTCTTGGTATTCCAAAAAGTGAGTAGAACAGCAAGTTATAATAAATCCAAAAATGAGATCTTGTTTCTTTAAACTGGAGACTGTAAGTAATATTCATTCAGTATGTGTTTAGTAATAAAGGTCCACATCTACTATATTGGATATCTGGTCAGCTTTGTTAGATGTCTCATCAACATTGTAGATGAGCACAGTCTTAATAAGTTTGCATGTATTTAGATAGTGTTTTTCTATAAAGTTTTTGTTGATAAAGACTTCTATAGTACTAAAGTCAACTAGAGTATGTACAGCAAAGAATTCAGAGGTAATAGTAGTTTCTAGTTTCTAAAGCAATGGATAAGTACAGTAAAATTTTGCAAATGTCAATGGTGCTGATGATAAATCAGAAGTGTTGTAACCTTAGACTTTGCTCAGGTTGCAACTTAGGTAAAGACTTGAGTAAGAATAAGAGGAATGATCAATTAGCAAAGCATAAGAATACAGAATAGTATCTTCAGCTATATATACCTAATAACCATGACAAAAACCTTGAGAAAACAATAATGAAAGAAATGAGGAAGCTTCTACTACTACATGAGGTGCTGACTAATTGTACATGAAAATAGCACAAGATGCAGTAAATAATGAGTCAGAAGTAAAACAAACTCCAGAACATATCCAGTATAAGATGAACACCTGTAAAACATCAAGTATAGCTTGTATTGATCATAACAAGAAGAGGATTTTCTTTTCTTATCTAGGCTAGTAGAGAGATAGGTGACAGCAACATGATTATTACAAAATAAACTACTTACTTATTTGTGATATCTGAATCTTGAATATACTCTCAGAAGTTTAGAAATGATTTAAAAGTTCAATAATAATGACAATAATGATGAAGTTCAATATATATGTCAATGATGATAATAGATAATGATTGATGAGGAATAAATAATAAACAAAGATAATAATTGACAAAAGATATTATCAAGTCTGAAGTCTAATCCTCAGACATAGAATATATATACAAAAGAGTAGTAGTTTGTGTACAAGCTGTTTCTATTACATAATCAATACTTATATTTGATAGGACTGTCATCTATCATACTGATCTCCATGTGATATATAATATATTATCAGAGATAGTTTGATAAGCACTTTCTAATACAAGTTTGATTATATAAATTTATTTAGTTATTCTTGAGATAATAGCCAATGAAAGTTGTAGTTACTGATAGTTTGATATCTCAGTAATCTGTTGTCACTTTTATCTATATGTAAATAGCCCTTATTTGGAGCTTTCCAATACAACTTAGTTTGTGAGAATCAGTCTACTAGTTATAAATGAAGTTTATAATAGGAAGGCAGAGAAATGGATGCATCTGAAGAGTCACTATTCTTCTTGTATTCTTCTACAAGTAGTATAGTGAACTTATTATTTAGTGAACAGAGCACACATATTGCTAGTCACTTTATACAAAATTCTTATTAACTATATTCTTACTAAACTTTTCCAGCTCTGTAAGCTCTAACTGCTATGTTACTTTGATATTCTTCAACACATTCAGGTCTTCTGTCAATTTTTCCTGTTTTTCAGTAGTTAACTGCCAAATGTCCAACCTTACTAAGTGCTTACTATGTAGTTCAGATTTCTACAGCAGTAACATTCTTTCACAAAGTTTATATCTATAGAGATATCTGAATGGAGTACCAGCAGTGGCTAATATAAGAGTAATAAGACAGAAGATGGCTGACATGAGAATAATGATGAAACAGTAGATGGCTATCTGAGAATAAGAAGGACCAAAGAATTCTATGTGTCCAGAATATGAAAGTGAATACTGGAGTGTTATACTGTGTTGTGGAATGCTTTGCTTACTTGTTAGACCTAATCTATCCACTATGTAGTATCAAACCAGGCTAGAGAGTCTATATCTTCTAGTATTTTTACTGGCAGAGTAATAATCTGATTCTGGATTGCTGTTCAGAGGCCATAGTGGAATTTAATAACTATAGTGTAAAGCTAGCATCTACAATTAAAGTCTGAAACTTATCTAAGTATTCCTTTACTACTTAACTCCCTTAATAATAGACTGTTTCTTTACTACTTCAACAACAACATTCATTGGAAAGAAGTATTCTTGGAAAATCTTCTTGAACTCTAGCTATAATATAATAGGAAAGGTCTCTGTGTCCAACTCTTGGTAAAAGATATTTTTAAACCATTTGGAGGCACAACTATTCCTAATCACAAGTGAATTGATCTGTAGACAGCTGAATGTAAAGAGAATAGGAGCTGAGAAAGGCTCTCTTTAATTGTCAATTACTATTGAAGTCTAATAGTGAAGAAATATAGGGTTGAGAGTAACAGAGAGTATTTCTAAATATAGGAGTATTGGTTGGGGAAGAGAGTCTTGTTGTAGAAGGAGGAGATTTGTCTACAAATGTGAGAGCAGAGTTAGATACTAGGATGTACAAGTCTTAAAGTTAGCTTGCAAGACTGGTAAGAATGTTGTTAATGTTGTGTTCCAAAGCATGCTGATGCTTGGCTACCTCACATAGATGATGCTGGAAGAGTTCTAGAGTCTCATTAGTATTAATAGAAATCATGGAATAGTCATTAAAAATACACATCTATTAAGAGGTGAGAAAGAGTGAGGAAGGTCAAGACATAAGAGTAAGTAATTCTAGATTATAAGACTAATCAATATATTAAGGTTCTAAGAGGGAGGATTCTGTTCTATTGTTAAAGTGACTGAACAAAGTCTGTAAAGTTACATGGTATTTATATCTTTAGGAGAAACTTAAGTATATTGTTTATAGAAATGACTAAATAGAGCACATTTTAAGAAGAAATTTAAGAAAACAAAATAAGGTTTTTTGAAGATAATAACTATGATAAGTTTTTTACACCTCATTCTAATTTAGCAGAGCAATCTTAAAGTAAGTAGAAAATGATAATAATCAGATGGTTAGAAACCTTAATAAAAACATCTAGAAGATTATCTAGATAAACAAGGAGTAAAAAGCAATAATAGTAGGATTAGTAGTTATAAATATAGCTTAGAGTAGTAGTATCATGAGCTTAGAATAAGATTTTTGATGGTTATAAAATATCATGGGCTTTGCATAGAGTTCAGATTAGGTTATGAATATTGTGGACTTGCTATGGAATTCTAAGCTTACTATGAAAAAGAGTTAAATCCTTTCATAAAGAAGGTAGAAAACCCAAGAGTAATAAAAAAAGGTTTACAAAAAAGAAAAGCTTACAAAGATAAAGAGTAAAGCTTTTATAACCAGTATATATAGGCTAGGTGTTATAGACTCAAGTCCTTAGGTTTGGATGAAAGAATAAACTCTTGTATAGGAGTAACACAAGAGAACTTGATAGAGATCCCTTTACAAACTAGTCTACCTTTATATACTACTACCAATGGTCCATGCTAACTACTGTGCACCCTACCCTAAATGACCATGTATAGAACATGAGGTTAACATATGGTATCCATGTTGTCTGATATTATTTATTCTAGGGCCTTCTACTTTATTCTCCCATGTCTCGTGATCAATGTTGTGACCACACCATCAGACTGTGACAGATATGACCAATCACTTCTAACCCTAACCCTTAATGTTCTAAAAATAGAAAAAATGAAAAATAAATCAAAAGAAAGTAAAAATAAGGAAGAAAAATAAAAAGAGACAAAGTCTACTTCCTGCAATCTTGACACTAGGTAAGAGTAGCTGACCACTAACAAGTACTGTCAGATTGCTCATGCCTACACTAGACTCTATAGAGTTTTTATTCTCTATTAGTCAGCAATATCTGAACCTTGCCAAATCCTATAGACTTCTCCAAGCCAATACTACCATTTTCTATCAGTAAAGGCCAAAGTAAGAAAAACCAGAGTAGCAAAGACAAAAGAAAGAAGAAGAAAAGGGAGAGACTGAAAAAGGAGAGAATAATAAAAATCAAGAAAGTAGCAGAGAAATAGGAAATTTGGGATAAAGAAGAAGAAGCAGCAAAATCAGTGGAGGAAGCAAAAAGGCTAGTGCCTAAATGTTTTCATCAGTGGATATGTATTTTTGGAAAGAAAGCAAGCAAAAGAATACTAATGAAAAAATCATAGGATCATACAATAGAAACCAAGAAAAGAGAAAGTGTATCTATTGTTGAGAGAAGAGAGAGAAGATGTGTGGGTAATGTTCTTTGAACTCACAAATTCTCTGACAACATTTCAAATAATGATAAATGAGATCCTCTGAAATTTAATCAATATGGGGAAAGTAGCAAGTTTCATTGACAATGTTATAATAGGAATAGAAGAGGAGAAAGATTATGATAAGATAGTAAAAGAAGTAGTAAGGAGATTAACAGAGAATAACTTATATATAAAACCTGAAAAATGCAAGTGAAAGATATAGGAAGTAGGATTCTTGGAAGTAGTAATAGAACCAGAGAGAATCAAGATAAAAGAAGAAAATATGAAAGGTATATTGGATTAGCCAACTCTAAAAGGAGTTAAAAACATACAGAAGTTTTTGGGACTGGTAAATTATTATCACTAGTTTATTAAGGATTCTGCAGTGATAGCTAGACTATTGCATGATATAGTGAAAAAGAATCAGAAGTAGAAATAGATAGATAGGCAGAAGGAAGTATTCTAGGAGTTGAAGGTAAGGTTTACAAAAGAACTAGTGTTAGCAATACTAGACTTAGATAAAAAAAAATAAAGATGAAGTTGATACATTGGACTATACAACAGGAGGAGTTTTATCTATAGAGTGTGAAGACAGGAAATGGAGACTGGTAGCTTTTCTCTCAAAATCTCTGAATAAGACAGAGAAAAACTATGAGATTCATGATAAGGAGATGTTAGCTGTTATAAGAGGATTAGAAAACTGAAAGCATATACTAAAAGAGGCCAAATTCAAGTTCAAGTCTAAACAGATTATAAGAACTTAGAATACTTCATAAAAGTATAGAAATTGAACAGAAGACAAGCATATTGGGCATTATACCTATCAAGATTTGATTTCACTCTAAAACATGTACTAGAAACAAAAATGGAAAAAGCAGATAAACTTAGTAGGAGACTAAACTGGAAAGTAGGTGTAGAAAACAACAATAGTAATCAAATTTTAATTAAGAACCAATAGATTCATAGTTTAGACAAAGTAGTAGTAAATGAATCAGAAGTAAAAATAGTAGAAAAAATAAAAACAGCTAGGAGCAAGAACAAAAAAGTAGTTAGAGTAGTAGAGGAGATAAAAAAAGTGGAAGTTAAAGTATTATGAGGAGATGAATGGCAGATCAAAGGAGATTTGGTGTTGAAGAAAGAAAAAGTAAATATACCAAAAGATGAAGAGTTGAGAGTAGAAATAATCCAGTTGTATCATGATATACCAGTAGCTAGATATAGAGAAAAATAGAAGATGATGGAGTTGGTTATAAGAAATTATTGATAACCAGAAGTAACTAGAAATGTGGGACAATATATAGAATAGTATGATATATGCCAGCAGATGAAGGATAGAACAGAGGTACTAGTAGAAAAGCTGAAGCTGAGTGAAGTACTAGAGAAACTGTGGACATACCTGATAGTCAACTTTATCACAAAGTTACTATTGGTAGCTAGAAAGAATGCAATTCTGGTAGTTTGTGATAGGTTGTTCAAAATGACATACTTTGTGGCAACTATAGAAGGTACATCAGCAGAAGGATTAGTAAGGTTGTTTAGAGATGATGTGTGAAAATTACATAGGTTGTCTAAAAGTGTAGTATCAGATTAAGGACCACAGTTTGCAGCAAAGTTAACTAAGAAGCTGAATATGATATTGGGTATTGAAACAAAGTTGTCAACATTATTTCACCCACAAATATATAGTCAGATGGAAAAGATAAACTAGGAGTTAGAGCAATATTTATGGTTCTTTGTTGATTATAGGCAAAAGAATTGACTGGAATGGTTAGTATCAGCAGAGTTTGCAGTAAATAACAAGGTACATTTGACAACTAAAGTATCTCCATTCATAGCAAATTATAGTAGAGAATTAAAAATAGGAGCAGATATAAGAAGAAAAGAAAAAATTAAAAAAACAACTGAATTTGTGAAAAGGATGAAGAAGGTTCAGGAAGAAGCAGAAATAGCATTAAGAAAAGCATAGGAAGAGATGAAACAATAGGCAGATAGAGAAAGAAAGGAAGTAGAAGTATAAAAGAAAGGAAATAGAGTGATGTTAAGTATAAAAGATGTAGTATTCAAGGAACAACCAGTGAAGAAACTGGTGGGTCAATATGCTAGTCTATACCTTATAAATGAAGTAGTATCTATGAATATGGTCAAATTACAACTGCCCACATTGATGAGAACTTACCTGGTAGTGAATATCAGTTGAATAGTACAGTATAAAGAACAAGTAAGAAGATAGACAGCTGAGAAAGTGAAACTGATAGAAGTAAAAGGAGTCAAAGAATAGAAGATTGAGAAAATATTAAATAAAAGAAAAGTAAGAAGAGTAGTAAAATATTTGGTATGATAGAAGAGATTTACAGTAGAATACAATTCTTGGAAAAGAGAGGAAGATCTAGAAAATACAAAGGAGGTAGTAACAGAGTTCAAGGGGAGGTTAAATGCAGAAGTGAGAAGACAAGAGAAGTTAAATATGGTAGAGAAAAGAGACTTTAGAAGAAGAAAATTACTAGAAAAATATATAGCAAAGATGTTATATAGATGGGATGAGAGAAAGTTTGAGAATGAGTATTCGAAGAAGTTAGAAAGAAACTGGCGAAAATTGGAGTCAGTTTCCTAGAGAAGAAACTTTGAAAGAGGATAATGCTAGAATCATAAATATTAGACTTAGTTTATTTTCATTTCTTGCCTTTCATTTTTTCCTCTCCTTTTCTTTTCTATCCATTTCTTAATTTGGAATTTAGGATTAGGGTTAGCCATGACATCACATAGTCACATAACACAGAGAAGGTTCTAAAAGAAATAATATTATACAGTATAGCAACAACATGTTGGTCTTGTGAAAAATACATGTGCTTTAGAGTAGGATAGTTGTATTATATACATATACCATGGTATGTGGTATATAAAATAGACTAGGTTGTACTTAGAACTTTATTGAGTTCTCTTGTGATAATCCAGTCTAAGGTTCTGTTCTTATTCCAACTCTAAGGAATTTGAATTGTAACATTCTCTATTCCATAACAAATTTCATTAAGTTCAAAGTAACAACTCCTATGGTATACAACAAGCCTAGAATATATACAGTATTTTATAAACAGAAAGTTTCTTTCTATATTTAAAAACTATAATTATCATATATAGTTCTTTAGTCTGATAATCAACTTGAATTAAGTACTATTCTTGTCTCAGTCTACATCCAAACATCTTCTTTTCAAACTACAATCACATAACAAGTTTAAGCTAGATACAATATCTCTCAAGTTAAAGCCAAGGTCATTATCTGCATAGTACACTACTTCTAACTTACTTCTGCCTTTGTATCCATTAAGTTTCTATTATTCAATCCATTTTCTATGCTATATCTGTAGATTTCCTGATGGGTGTAAATTGCTCCTAACAAAAAATCTTGTTGAAGTCTTCTCCAGAAATCTATAAGAAGCTTTATATAATAATTCAAACCTTGTGCTTGGCCAATTTTCCTATCTTGTTGAGTTTCTTCTTATAAATAATATAACCACTTATAGTCTTCTTACTATCTGGTAACTCTTTTATCTAAGTAAAAACATAAATATGTTCAAGATTTGATTATTTGGTCATGATTGTCTTTTTTAACTCTTTTCTATCAGAAGACTGGAGAATTTGAGTTGATCCCATAGTTTATTAATATAGCTAAAAGGTTTCTGTTATGTAACTAGTATATATTTCTTGATTTATAACTATACTACATTATTAGATATTATATTGTTAAAGGAAATATTGTTGGCATGTTAACTTTGATCTATTAGTATAAATCTAGCTAGCATGAAACAAATAGGCTTATTCTTGTTAGAGAAAACAACAAACTTGAAGATAAGAGAAGAGAGAACAATAGCAGAAGAAACAACTAGAGAGGGAAAAAAGAGTTTAAAAGTGAGTATTATTACTCACTTTAGGAGTACCCAAAGTACTAGTCCCAGAAATAATATATTTTTCATACTGGTTGAGATCATACTGTTATCAAAAGTATTAATCTTACCTGATGTTATAGTTGTACCACAAACATTGACTACTATAAGGTCACTAAGAGAATTATCCTCTATAAACTTCATATTATATAATATGATAACTTTCCTAGCTCTACTCTCAAGATTCTCAAGATAATAACTCTTTGTCTTATTATTTCACTAGCCTAACAACCTCACCACTACTGCTCTAGACTTAAGCTTCCCTTTCTGTACCTGCTCAGAGATATAACCTATTTATGCAATCCTCAAATATAATATATATGAACTATATATGAAGGCTTTGTTCTAATAATACAGATCAGCAGACACTGAGTAAAGCATATAATGTACTATTTCAAAGAAAATAGCTATAGTATGTTCAGTAAGGTTACTCTGTTTAGGTAAGTAGAAATTTGTTATCTTGTAAATAATCCTGTCTTTCTGTAAAACAGGTCTATTACTAATAAACTTAGTGCCATTATTGTTTTGAAATGCTTTACCTACTTGCCCAACTATCTTTTCAGTATTGCAAAAATATGACAAACTACTGTGCTAACATCCTCCTTCCATTTCAATAAACAGCTAACTGGATAATGATAGCTAACCTTCACTACTACTAGGGTATAGAAATAATTATCTTACATTGGAACAGACATAGGACTAGTCAAGTTTATAATGACTAGCTTCATCTTTGAATATTTCAAAGAGCTAGACTTGGGGAAAGATAGCTTGTAAGACTTATTGTGCACAGAGCCACTACAAAGATAGTCAAAGATAGATAGTGAGTAGAGATTTAATTCTTTTACCACACTATAGCAACTCATAGTAGAAATTAGGGAAGAATTGAAGTTTTCTATGTGCTAATACTATATATCCACTTAACATGACAAGCATCATATGCTTACTTCCATTAGATCATTTAATAAAGCATAGTATACCATATGTCACAAACTTCATTCAGCTTGTATCTCTACAACTAGTAGACCAATTTTCACAAACTAAGTTGTGCTGGAAAGCCCCAAATAAGGGCTATCTGCACATATATAGGGTGTATAAAAGTGACA
>Ga0157359_1000465_pt1 | contig 14866 bp, 7 predicted proteins | sample AttcapACBM3_FD_111482 | JGI IMG/M metagenome (GOLD analysis project Ga0157359, IMG submission 111482) | Fungus gardens microbial communities from leaf cutter ant in Botucatu, State of São Paulo, Brazil - Atta capiguara ACBM3 | ecosystem: Host-associated > Fungi > Mycelium > Unclassified ...
ATGACCTCAAAATCAATCTGGAAGAGGGTGCTCAACCTCCAGTTGGCCTTATATACTCTCTTTTAGCATCGGAACAAGAGGCTCTCAAGAAATTCATTGAGAAAAATCTCAACACAGGTTTCATCTGACTAACCTCATCTCTGCATAGTGCACCAGTCTTATTTATTAAGAAGAAAGATGGTTCACTGTGCCTTTGTGTCAACTTCTGTAGTCTTAACTGTATCTCCAAGAAGGATCACTATCCACTCCCACTCATCTCTGACCTACTGGACTCACCTCACAAAGCTTGGGTCTACTCAAAGATAGATCTTTGCTATACTTACCATTTGGTTTGCATTGCTGATGGTGATAAATGGAAGACTGCCTTTAAAACATGCTATGGATCATTTGAATAGTTTATAATGCCTTTTGGTCTCACTAATGCTCCCGTGGCCTTCCAGCAATTCATGAATGACATTTTTTCTGGGCTTTTGGATGTCTGTGTTGTGATCTATCTGGATGATATACTCATCTACTTAAATAACATGTCTGAGCATCACCGGCATGTAAAAGAAGTACTTAAGCGTCTTTGCAAGGCTGGCCTTTATGCCAAAGTAGAGAAATGCAAATTCCACTCCAAGTCGGTAGAGTATCTGGGATACATTCTTTCCCCTTTTGGCCTTACCATGTCTAATGACAAAGTAAAGATTATTCAAGACTAGCCAGAACCCAAGAAAGTCAAGGATATTCAATTCTTCTTAGGTTTCACAAAATTTTACCACCAGTTCATCTTCAACTACTTGGACATTGTCATTTTATTGACATGTCTCATCCGGAAGAACATTCCTTGGAAGTTTGACTCCTTCTGTCAAGATGCTTTCAACTCTCTCAAGAAAGCATTTACCTCTGCTCCTATCCTCACTCATTGGATTTCCAATGCTTAACTCATCATGGAAACTGATGCTTCGGACTATGCTCTCACTGAAATTCTATCAATTGTTAATGATGATAATAAAGTTCACCCAGTTGCTTTTCACTCTCACACTTTCACTGTGGCAGAGTTGAATTACAACACACATGACAAGGAATTGCTTGCCATCTTTGAAGCTTTCAAGATTTGACAACACTATTTGGAAGGTCCAGCCTATCCCATTGATGTTGTTATAGATCATAAAAATCTTGAGTATTTTTCTACTACTAAGATATTGACCTGAAGGCAAGCATAGTGGTCCAAGTACTTCTCCTAGTTCAACCTTGTTATCAGATTTTGCTCTAGTCATCTGGACACCAAACTGGATGCTCTCACTAGATGATGGGATGTCTATTCTAAAAGGGAGAATACTGGCTATGTCACAGTCAACCCTCACAACTTCAAACCTATCTTTACTTAAGAACAACTTGCAGCCTCTGTACAAGCTACCATCCTCCTCTTTCCTTCTCTCCACACAGCTATAGTTGTGAATCTGGACATCCTATATCAAGATATCCTCTTGGCTCTCCCTAGTGACCCAATTGCTACAAAACACATCTCTGCAGATGGTCAGTGGTCTACAGACCCAAACGGTCTACTCCTTCTCGATAACAGAATTTATGTACTATCTGCTAGTAACCTCCATATATGCATTCTCCAGTATAATCATAATTACATTCTCACCAGACATTTTGGTCAAAACAAAACACTTGAATTAGTCCGCCATAGATACTTCTGGCCTAGCCTCTATGCTGATGTACAATAATTCTACAAGTCCTGTGTTACTTGTATGTGATCCAAGCCACAATGTCATAAGCCCTACAGATCTCTCAAACAACTTCCCATCATTAAATGACCATAGAATTCCATTTCTATGGACTTTATTAAGAAACTTCCATTATCCTCCGAGTTTGATACTATCTTGGTCATAGTTAACTAGCTCACTAAGTAGGCAATCTTCATTTCTGTCCATGACACCATCACGTCTGTGGACTTAACACATCTATTCATCCTTCATGTGTTTTCCAAACATGGCATTTCTTCCCATATCACCTCTGATAGAGGCTCAGAGTTTGTGTCAAACTTCTTTTGATCTTTAGGTACTGCTCTTGACATGCAGCTTCACTTCACTTTAGGCTATCACCCTGAAGGTGATGGACAAACTGAATGTATAAATCAGACTTTCAAGCAATACCTCTGTGTATATTGTAACTACTAGCAAGACAACTGGTCTGAACTCCTACCTCTCATAGAGTTTGCCTACAATAATGCTCCAAGTGCTACTACCAGTATTCCTTCTTTCTTTACTAATAAAAGATATCATCCAAACATTACTGTTCACCCCAAACATGATATTGCTTCCTCCCAAGCCCATGACTTTACTGTAGATCTTGATGAATTACAGAGTACTCTCAAAGCTGAAATCTTTGCAGCCCAACAGTGTTATCAGAAATCTGCTGATGCATAACATTCCCCTGCTCCTGATTTCAAAGTAGATGACAAAGTTTTTGTCAAGGCCAAGTTCTTCTGAACCACTCAGCCTTCAAAGAAACTCTCCAAAAAATATCTTGGATCCTATGAAATCATTACCCAGCCTAGTACTCTATTGTTCACTCTCTGTCTTCCAGAGTCTATGTGCTCTCTTCATCCAGTCTTCCATGTGTCCATGCTTGAACCTACCATATCCAACACTTTCTCTGAGAGAATACAACTGGCCCCCACTCCAGTTATAATTGATAGGGAACCCAAATATAAAATTTCTCAGATAGTGAACTCTAAAATTGATTACCAATAGGCATGCAAACTCCTGTACAAGGTGATCTGGCTAGGGTATGAAGACACTGGAGACAAATCTGAATGAATCTTCACATCCAAACTCACTCATGCTGCTGACTTGGTATCTGATTTCCACATCACATATCCCACCAAGCCCAGTTCTCTCCCATTGTTCTGATCATGCTGTTGCACTTGTCCCCTGCCTCTATGCATTTTCCAATGGGCTTTCACACACTTTTTGGGATTTCTTTTCAAAACTTCTTTTCATTTTATTTTCTTGATTCTCTTACTCATATACTTAGATCACAAGAAGAAAATAATAATTAAAATTCTATTAACAAAAACTACTATTCTAATAGGAGGCAGATAATGGAGTCTCCTCCTCTTAACTTTTTCCAGGGCTACTCTTGGACCCCTTCTCTTCATCTTTGCTCTCTGTCTTCCCATTCTCTCCTTTCTAACCACATCTCTGCTCCACTGCAGCCCCAATCCTCTCCAACTGGGCTGTGTTTCTCTCCTGGCCCTCCACCAAGTTCCAGTGTGACCTCCCAACTCCTCAGTATTCCTCCACAAGTTCCTAGAATGTCTTTTCAATGGCACTTAGAACCCCATCATAAGTGGGGATTATGGCTGGGGTGTTGGTATTAGTGTGGGGTATATACTGCTGCTTGATAGTAATGCACCCTGTATATATTAGAAATGGGCTAAGGGAAATCTATCAGTAAAAAAGAAAAACATAGGATAAAATTCATTACTTACCTTGAATTATGCACCAGACAGTCCTGCCCAGTGCGCACACATCTTTCACAGGAATTAGCCCTCTCCAACTTAATTCCCATATCTCCTTGATATCTTGCTGGTTGTTTTCCTTTAGTCTTTTTGGTTTTGGAAGGCTGGCAGTCCGCATCATCCCCTGGAGATGCCTCCTTACACTTAGATCCTGTAACCTGGGATTCTTCAGCACTCTCCAGGAAGGTGGCATCCTCTGCTATCACCTTGTCCTGAAGCTGTTGGATGTACTCCAACTTCTCCTTCTCCTCCACAATCCTCCACTTTTTGGCCTCTTCCTTAGCTTTGGCCTCCACCTCTCTCCTAGCTTTCTAAGCCACATACTCTACATGATAGGCCTCTGCTGCCTCTTGCAAATGAAGGAGGGACTGTTGCTCCTCCTTATACTGTTGCTGCATTTCATGGCACTGCTCCTCAATCATTTCAGTGTCATTTTGAGAAATGTTAGAGGGGACAGGAGAAGACATAATGATACAGAAACAAGGGCAAAAAACTTCTTTTTTTTGTTTATGTATTGTTAACCTAGATATCATCATGGGATTTTTTAATAAACTCAATAGGACTTCAAAGGCTCAGTCCTAAGAGGGGGATACTGTCATATGCAAGTCCACCTATCCAGAAATTACATCCCCATAGTAATATCATCTCCAAATTATGCAAGCCCACCTTTCACAGTGGCCATCTTTCTCACAACACATCTTACAGTGATGCTGCAACCATCTGAATATTCTGTCTTCCATGGCAGAGATACTCCTATTTGACTCAGTCTTCCATGACAGAGTTACTCCTGTCAGTATCTCAACACTGAAACCTTTGCTCAGGGTAATAGAGGCTTTACCACTGAAACCCTAAGTATCTCCTATAATATCTGTTTGTATATAAGACTAGTAGTTACACTGTAATTTACTAGTCTGATAATCAACAAAGATAACTTTTATTGAACTCAATCTTTGATGTTCAATAGTGACACACCAATCAGCACTCACTCCCATCTTGAACTTTTCCCTATCATCTAAAGTTGCAACCATGTGGCAGACAGACAGCATAGCACATAAGCTGAAGCCAAGGTCATTCCATGAGTCTACACATCTCTGAGTCTATTCTATGGACTTCCACCCCAGTGTGAACCACACCTGACAGTTATGAACAATATGACTCAGGTTATTTCTTGAGATTATAAACTCTACTAAACTCCATGAACTTTGTCTAGTTGCTCTAATAGTCTTCCATAGCAGAGTTTACTCTTATCTAAACTATAAATCATTTTAATCAGACATTGATCTAGCTTAAAGCTAGGTATAGACATTAACTTTATTTAATGTGGATAATTGCTAAAATATGTAGTAATAGTATAAATTGAGTTTCCAAGTATTTTAGACACTTCTTTATAGCATTTAAGAACTAGTAGATACTTGCTGTGGCAACTACTAACCAAAACAGTTAATAGTACACTAAGTAATCTTATATTACAAAGAGTCTTGTGAGAATCACAAGAAAACTTGACAAGGGGTTCCCAATATATTGCTACCCTATTTATACTATAGATACATGGTCCATGCTAATGATAAATAATCCTACTCTAATTTTCATATATTAATTATGAGTACACCATGAGATAAACATACTATAGACATATATCTTGATTTTATTCTTTCAGTCCTTTCTATAATGTTCTAGGCCTGTGACATTATGTCATGTGATTCATCATGTGACTACAGTCACATGCCTCTTTATTATCCAAGAAATCAAAGAAAATAAAGAAAATAAAATCAAAATAAAATATAAGTGTTCAAGCATACTATAGCAATACTCTGTAATCTTTAGTCTAATAATCAACTATAGTTTCTGCTACTATTAATACTAAACTCTGGTATTAATAGTGATACACTTATTATCTATCAGCATACTTTATCTCAAACTTTATTTGAAGTTATAACCAAATAACAAGTAAATAACATAGTATATAAGCTAAAGCCAAGATTATTCTTAAAGTGTACAATACCACTCCCTTAGATAAGTTTCAACACTTGTTCAAACTCTGTCTAACTCTATAGACTTTTGCTCTTAAGTGTAAACTATGCCTGCTTAATACTATAGTTCCAAGCTTGGTTCAAGTTGTAACCTAGGCAAAGACTTGAGTAAAAGAGAAGATAATGATCAATTGGTAAAGCATAAGAATATAAAAGGGCCTGACTTTTTTTTTACAGTCAGTTCAAAACCCTGCAAAAACCCCACATTGTTTGCTATTCAATATGAATTCTACAGAAAGAAAGCCCATAGTGTTCAACAACCACCAAAAACTCCATCACAAGTCTATAGTATCACTGCTCTAAGCCCTATCTACAACTATTGTTTCTATTGTTGTTACTTCATACTCTTTGCTCTTCTAGATAACCTTTCAGATATTTCTATTAGGATTTCTAGCTATCCAGTTACTATCATTTCCTACTTACCTCATCACTGTTCTGCTAGATTAGAATAGACTGTAGAGTGCTTATAGTAGCTACTGTCTTTAGAAGACCTTATTCTATTTTCTTTCTAAAGGTGTACTTTGTTCTGTTACTTCCATAAATGATATAACTGAGGTTTTTCCTGAAGATCATAGCTCTATATACTTTATAGACTTTACTTAATCACCATAATAACAGAATAAAACTCTTTTCTCTGGGACTTTGAAACATTGATTAGTCTAGCAGTCAAGAATTGTCTATCCTCATATTTTGATCTCTCTCTTATTATCTCTCACTTCTCAACTGATGCCTGCTTCTAATAACTACTTCATAATCTTTATCAACACTAATGAAGTTCTAAAGCTCCTTTAACACCATTTAAAAAAAGTAGCTAAATGCTAGTATGCCTTGAAGTATAACATTAACAACATTCTTGCCAGTCTTGTAACATAGCTCAGAAATCTGTAAGCCTCAATATCTAACTCCACCCCTATATCTGCAGATGTACTCTGTCTACTATCACTCTCAAGACTATTAACATTCCAGTATCAAGAAATCTTCTTTATCACTCTCAACCTCATATTCTATCTTTATGTCAGAGTTACAAGAAGGAGACTTAGTCCTTTTCTCATTTTCTTCCTATTTTCTATTTTCTATTTTTAGCACCTAGGGTTAGGATTAGTGATGATATAGGTCACATGGCACAGAGAAGATTCTAAAAGAATGATGTCATACCATATGCAGATTTCATGGCTAACATATGGTTGTTTAGGGTAGGCTAGAAATAGCTAGCATGGCCCACGAGGATTCAGTATATAAAGGTAGACTATTCTGTACAGAGCTCTCCATTGAGTTCTTTTGTGTTAACCCAATACAAGGTTCTTTTCACTTGTCAATTCTAAGACTTGTGATTTGTAATACTTTACTAGTCTACTAGACTTTAGTGGTAATCAACAAACAGGACAAAATTTTCTAAGCTCCAGTTCTTTATATATCTGATTATCTATAAATCAATTTTCATATAACTAGGATAAGGTTCTTTAGGCTCTTTCATTCTTTAGAAGTGGTTGAGTCTCCAAATGATCTAAAAACATCTTCTGTCAAGAATTTATCCTTTATCATCTATATTAATCTTAATCATCATTGTCATCATGATTGAACTTCTGAATTGCTCCTAAATCTCTGAGAGTACACCCAAGGTTTAGATATCACAAATAAGTGAGTAGTTTATTTTGTGATAATCACTATTCTTTCCTTCAACTTCTAATGTAAGAGGACTGTTATGATCACCTTCTTGTGTTCTCCACATATTTGCAGCATAGACTATAGGGTCAAGGGTAGTTTCTTCTATAATATAACAATTGGCTATGCCATAGTTGTCTCAGTCAACATCTCATGTAGCAGGTGTTATTTTCTCATTGTTTTCTTATTTTCTGTGATATTATAAACACATGTATGTTGTACATTTACCTTAAGATCAATAGGTATGTATAGTTGTACTGTATCTTTATGCTTTACCAATTGACTTAATCCTTATCTCTTACTCAAGTCTTTGCCTAAGTTGCAATCTGAGCCAAGTCTAAGACCATAACAAGGACCCAACTTTTCATCATGCTCAGCCAACTATATACCCATAGGCTTTGTTACAAACATTACTACTTCTCTGTACTCTGCAAGCTTAGCTACAGACTTTACTGCAACCTTGCACTCCTGAATACTACCACTGAACTTACAGACTTTACTATTACAAAACTCAAATCCCATGTTCACACTCTGTTCTCTCAGAGGACCTTCTGGACCACTAATTTACTATCCTGGATCACTTCAAATATACTTTGTCTCTTTGGGTAATATTTTAGATATTTTAGCTCAGATTCCTGACCATCTATATACTATCATTCTGATAATTAGCTCATTGTTGTTTTACTAGATTATAATGGACAGTAAAGTATTTAGAATATTAAATATTGCTGTTAGAGCAACTAGACAAAGTTTGTGAAATTTAGTGGAGTTTGTGATTTCAGAGAAAATCTAAAATATATTGTTCAAACTAATAAGTATACAATTTACCTCCAGGAAAAACCTAAGAAAACAGAATAAAGTTTTCTGAAGATGACAACTACTCTTAAGCACCCAAGAGTCCATTCTAATTAAATAGAATATTAGAAAGAACATTTAGTAACCTAACTACTAAGTGATAGTGTTGTATGGTCAGAAACTTGAATGTAGTAATCTCAAATATTGCCAGATAGTAGTAGCTCATTAGTCAGTGGTTAGTTTGATGATCAGAAGAGAGCACACATAAGTCTGTGGTATTGTTGTGAGAGTAGACAGAGTCCAGTAGTATTTTAGTGAAATAGTGGTGGAGAACTTGAGAGGAAAGAGAGGTTTATGAAGTTAACTATGGACTTTAGCAGATGTTTCAGACTTAAATTTTGACAAGGTAGTAGATTCTCTGATATTCATTCTCCCTTCTATATTACTACAACTCAAAGCAAGAGGCATTGGTTAAAAGTTGATACTTTGGAAGTCTACCAAATAAATAAACTGCAGAACTGTGGGATTGAGACAATAAAACTTGGCTACTCAATCAGATGCAAAAATGTCTATGATATTCTCCTATAAGTTTGTTTCCAGTCTGAAATCCTTCTACTTAATTAGATATTAATATCTTTTACAATGCTAGCAGTGTCAAGATCGTTGACGGTGGACTTCATTTTTTATTTTCTCTTTTTACTTTATTTTATTTTTCTTCTTCTTTTTCTTTTATTTTCTATTTTTAGAATAACTTGGGTTAGGGTTTATCAGTCACACTGTCACATTAGTCACAAGTTGATAGCATAGTCACAAGACTGATCACAGGACTTGAGAGAATGGAGTAGAAGGTTCTGGAATAAAGTGATGTCATACAACATGGACAACATATGTTGGCCTCATGTCCTACACATGGTCATTAAGGGTAGGGTGCACAGTAGTGAGCACGGACCATGAGTAGTAGTATATAAGGTAGACTACTTTGTACTAGGAACTCTATCGAGTTCTCTTGTGTTACTCAATACAAGAGTTGTCTTATCGCTTAACACTTTGAACGTTAAGTCATAATAAGCAGCTATTCAGAATCTTCTCCACTTTTCACTTCACTTCTCCATTAATAATAACCAGATCTGGAGAAAGACTAGAGTATCTTCTAAGATAGGATCATTGGAGACAGCAGTAAGCTTGACCACTGGAAATATCAGATATAGTCTTTACAATGTAGGAGAAAGCTTAAGATGGTATAATATGGGTCTAACTTGTTTCTCTACTCCATAGGGTCTAACATAGCAATGAGACAACCTAGTAGAGAGGTATGTTGTATGGATATTTAAGAAGTCTAGGTATTATAGACTTAAGTCCTAAAAGTTGAACAAAGAATAACTCTTGTATAGAAGTAACACAAGAGAACTTGATGGAGATCTCTTTACAATCTAGTCTATCTTATATACTACTACTGATGGTCTGTGCTTACTACTGTACACCCTACCCTAAATGACCATGTGTAGAATATAAGGTCAACATATAGTATCCATGTTGTATGATGTTATTTGTTCTAGAATCTTCTATGTTGTTCCATGCATCTCATGACTCATGACCATCACTAACCCTAACCTTATGTTCTAAAAATAGAAAAGTAAGGAAATAGATCGAAATGAAAATGAAAATGAGAATAAAATAAAGAAAAACTAAGTCCACTATTTATGAACTTGACACTAGGAGTACTTTATCACTAGGATAGAACATGTTACAAACTTTATTCAACTTGTATTTTCACAACTAGTGGACTGATTTTCACAAACTAAGTTGTGCTGGAAAGTTTCAAATAAGGACTATCCACACATATACAGGATGTACAAAAGTAATAACAAACAACTGAAATATCAGGCCATCAGTAACTACAAAAGCTTCATTGGCTAATATCTCATAAATTACTGGACCAATTTATACAATTGAACTTGCATTGGAAAGTGCTCATCAAACCATTTCTGATGATATATCATATATTATATAGAGATTAGTATTTATAGAGATATAAGCATATCAATGTAATGATATAATTAGTTACCTTCTAAAATTAGCCTAACATCTGTTATGACAGATGACAGCCCCATCAGGTACAAGTTTTAATCATGTGATGGAAATAGCTTGTACATGGACCATTACCCTTTTGTATATATATCTTTGTGTCTGAGGATTAGACCTTAGACTTAACAACATTAGTTTTTATCAATTTTCATGATTTATTTACTCTGTATATCCATCTATTTAGAGATACCAGGCTATAAATGATATGATTTCAACACCAAGCAGATAGTATAGCTTCTTGATGAAGAGTGTAACAAACTGTGGTTCTTAGTTTAAGACTATATAATTAGAGAGGCTATAAAGTTGTCAGATATGATGTAAAAAGAGCCTTGTATGGAAAATAAAAATGATAAGTTGAGTTAGAAATAAACATCCCAGAGGTTCCTTACTGAATAATATACAAAAATATATAATTACTAGTAAAACAAGATTGCTCTTCACAATGACTATAGTGTAAGTGGGGATAAAGTGAGCCTTCTTGGAAACCAAGTCTACTACTATCAAACTCCACAGACTTAGATAGTTCTACAATAAAGTTAACAGTGATAGTCTTTTACCTTGCATTTAGTACAGACAGCAAATATAACTCTCCAAGAGAAAAGTAATGGACAGGCTTGGTTTGCAGGTAAAAATTACAAGTACTGACATATTGGCAGACATATCTGAATATTTGGGGCTACTAGTAACTCTGCAATATCAGCTCTAGAGTCTTCCAACATCTGGTGTTATGCTGGAAAACACTTTTCCATGAAAGAACATGTTCTTATAGGTTTTTTGAGCACTTGAGGCCTTCTTTAAGATATTAGTGAAAAGATCTAGTACTTTGTTATACAGTGTAAGGTTCACTGTTTAGAACTGTGTTAGCAAGGGAATACATTTGTAAGCAGATGTTCTTTGTCCATTCCTTCTGATATTCTTTCTAGCTATACTTTTTTGTGTTCATAAGTGCTTTTTTAGGAATTTTATATGTTCTAACCTTTTATGATATTCTTGTTTCTATCTTCTCTACAAGGTCCTGATACTGATATTGTTCCATTTGAATTCTTTAGTATGCAGTTAAGAGCTAGTATTATATAGTTCTTGTTGCATCCTAGTAAACATCTCTTTTCTGCTTAACTCCTATTACTGGTATGACTAGCAACCTTTGTGTCATGATAAAGAGATATAGTACATCACTGTAAGTAAGTCTGAGATATCAGAGATATAGACATTTTTTCAAAAGAGAAGAAATTTATCCTTCTCTGACCATTCAGATGACTAAATCAATCTGAAGAAGAATTAACAAAGTTTCCTAGCTGTAGACTACCAATTTCTTCTGCTGACTTGCTCTGTTACTCTGTCAGATATTCAATAAAAGGCTACATTTTTCTTCTTTGAATACTAGTCCCTCTATTACATATACTATTAGATATTCTGATTTGAACAATATCACATTCTTATTATCACACAAACTATTGCTATGGTTTAGACTTATCCAGATAGTAATGCAAATCAAAATCAAACCTCACTAGATACAATGACCACTATGCTTGTTTGCATTTAAGTTTCTTAGCTATCATAAAGTACTTTAGATTCTTATAATCTATTCAGATCTCTATAGGGTTCAGTATACCTTTTAGAATATGTCATCACTCTTCAAGAGTCCAGATGATTGCCAGTATTTTCTTGTCATGAATCTTATAGTTGCATTTGATAGAAAAAAGAAATTTGCTAAAAAATCATACTAGATGCTACTTATCATCCATTTTTGACTTCTGAGAGAGAACTGCTCCTGTAGCATAATTAGAGCTGTTTGCTTTATTTCAAAGAGAGCAATGGTATTTGAGAAGACTAAGACAGATGTAGAAGTAATAGTAGACTTTAAAGTATCAAATACTATCTACTAGTCTATAGTTTATATTTAAGTACTGTTACTACTAGTGAGGTCAAAGAAAAGTCTTACAATAGTTGAAAACCTATGGATGAACTACTAATAGAAGTTAGTAAAGCATAGAATGGCCTATAGCCTGGTATATTTTTATAAAGTAGACTAATCTTGAACTCTAGCTATCTTGACAGAATTCATCTTCACTTGGTCTTTTGAAATTACCAAACCTAAGTACTTAATCTGCTATGTTGTGGCAACCACTTATCACAATGACAAATGACCACACAAGGCAGTAAATTTCTTAGGATGGGATATCAAGTGGAAAATTCACAAGAGAACTCGACAAGAAGCCTCTTCTTAATTAGAGTCCTATTTATACAAAGTCCTCATGGTCTGTGCTACTAATAATTAGCCCTGCTCTTATGTCCATACTCCTTTCTTATGTTCGCCTCAAGGTCGCCATGTTGTATACATGTGCCCTGACATCATCTTCCAGATCCTTCTACTATGTTCTAGGCCTATGATGTCACATCATGTGACATGTCATGTGATTACAATGTCACATGCCTCTTCATCGTCACTAAAAGAAAAAGAAAAGAAAAAGAAAAGAAATATCAAGAAAAAAAGAAAAAGAAAAATATTAGTGTCCAAAGTGTTCTATAACATGCTATTTGTTAAACTCATACTTCTCAGGATACAAGAACAGTTTGTACTTAGCTAAGACTTTCATAACTTTACAAATAGCTCTGTGATATTCCTAAGATATTATTCATTATAGTTTGGAAGGTAGTGAAGCTAATGGTTATACTAAAGAACATTACCAAGAGTTTGAAAAGTCTGTAATTTGTGTGAAAGACTGTCTTTTACTTATATTGGGCTTAATGTAAATATTGAATCTCTAACAAACATTTAGCTTAGTCATTGTATTAAGAGTTCTATAGTTTTGTACTAACTTAAGAAAGCTATTATTTAGGCCTTGAGTAAGAACAAAATACAACTTTTGTATTAAGTAATACAAGAGAACTCAATAGAGTTTCAAGTACAAGTTAGTCTACCTTATATACTATAGACTATAGTTTGTATGTATATTACATCTAATCTACTCTAAAGTTTATATGCTTTTTATAAGGTCAATATGTTGTTTGTCAGAAGTGTGAACAATAGACTTTATTTTATTTTTCCTTTTTCTATTTTTCTTTTTATTTTTTTGTTTCTCTTTTATTTAGAGTTAGAGTTTAACATGACATTATGGTTACTACTGTCACAAACCTGTTACACAATGTGTTATACATGTCACATGATGATGTCACAGTAACAGTCACATGGTTATAATGGAAGGATGATGATATTATACAGCATAAGAATAATATATAGTCATTTAGAGTAGGCTAGAGTAATAAAGTATAAACCAACAGTTGTTAGTATAAGGTAGATACTTTGTACCTAGAAACTTTATTGAGTTCTCTTGTGTTAACCCTAATATTGTGTTAACCCTAATACAAGGTGTTTCTCTTTAACTCACTCTAAAGTCTTTGAGTTGTAACATTGTTACTATACTATATGATATTACTTATTCTAGAACCTTCTATATTTTCTCTATGTCACAATTTTGTCACACCTAGTGACATGTGACATCACACTCCTTTGTCTTAGTCCAAAATTTAAAAAAATAAAGTCAAATTTATTGTTCACAACTTTAACAATTCTTTTTCTTGATAAAAAAGACTGGTACAGCCATAAGAGACTTTAAAGGTCTTATAAAGCCTGTATAGAAATTCTCGGTGATAAAAACATCTTGTTCTATCTACTCTATAAGAAATAAGAGATTGTTATATACTAAGTATACCTATTCCAAAGACTATTCTCTATGATAGTGATGTCATGTCCAATCTCCAACAAAAGCCCATCTTCTATGATAGCTATATTTCCTACAATATATCTTTATAGCCATAATGTAATTAATTCTGAATTCCTCAAATACTTGGTCTTTCATAGCAGAGATACTTCTATTGAACTTAGCCTTTCACAGTGAAGTTCTCCTATTAACCTCTTTCAGCATCTCATCACTAAAATCTTTACTTAGAGCTGTACTCTGAAACCTCTGAGCATCTCCTATTATTCTTACTTGCATATAAAACTAGTAGTTATACTGTAATTTGCTAGTCTGATAATTGAATATTCAAGTTGAACTTGATTTCTAGTGTTTTATAATAACATACCTGTTATGAACTTAAATCCTTAGAGTGGGAAATAAGAACAATTCTTATATTAGAGTAACACAAGAGAACTCAATAGAAAACTCTTCTACAAACTAGTCCACCTTATATAGTCCTACAGATGGTCCATGCTAACTACTGTGCACCCTACCCTAAACAACCATGTGTAGTCCATGAAGCCAACATATGGTGTCCATGTTGTATGATATCATCTATTCTTGAATCTTCTACTAAATTCTCTCAAGTCTTGTGATCTGTCTTGTGACTACACCATCAGATTGTGACTGATGTGACAGTGTGACAGATCAACCCTAACCCTAGTTGTTCTAAAAATAGAGAAATAGAAAAGTAAATCAAAAAAACAATAAAAATGAAAAATAAAATAAAATAAACTAAGTCTACTTTCTTTGATCTTGACAATACCATATTAGTACTCATTTACTTTGAACTTCATTCCATTTTCTAAAGTTATAACTATATGACTAACAAACAGTATAGCATATAAGCTGAAGCCAAGGTTCTTTGGAAAGTGTCACAAACTTCATTCAGCTTGTATCTCCACAAGCAGTGGACCGATTTTCACAAACTAAGTTGTGCTGGAAAGCCCCAAATGAGGGCTATCCGCACATATGCAGGATGTACAAAAGCAACAACAAATGACTGAGATATCAGGCCATCAGTAGCTGTAAAAGCTTTG
>Ga0157359_1000468_pt1 | contig 14848 bp, 7 predicted proteins | sample AttcapACBM3_FD_111482 | JGI IMG/M metagenome (GOLD analysis project Ga0157359, IMG submission 111482) | Fungus gardens microbial communities from leaf cutter ant in Botucatu, State of São Paulo, Brazil - Atta capiguara ACBM3 | ecosystem: Host-associated > Fungi > Mycelium > Unclassified ...
ACATAGAAGTATATATACAAAAGAGTAATGGTCCATGCACAAGCTGTTTTCATCACATGATCAAGACTCATACCTGATGGGAGCTGTTATCTGTCATAGCAGCTGTCAGGCTAATTTTAGAAGGTAACTAATTATATTACTACATTGATATGCTTGTATCTCTATTAATACTTATCACTATAAGATATACCATATATTACTAGAGATGGTTTGATAAGCACTTTCCAATGCAAGTTTGATTGTGCAAATCCATCTAGTTATTCATAAGATATTAGCAAATAAATATTTTACAGTTACTGATGACCTGATGTCTTGGTTGTTTGTTGTTGCTTTTATATATCTTATATATATGCAGATAGCCCTTGTTTAAGGCTTTACAGTGTAACTTAGTTTGTGAAAATTGGTCTACTAGTTGTAGAGATACAAGCTGAATGAAGTTTGTGACAGAAAGTCTAATAATACTATCAGGCATAGTTCACACTAGGAGATGAAAGTCTACAGAGTAAGCTTATAGATGTATAGAGTGTGTAAACTCTGTGCTTGGTGATGCAAACTTTGTGGAACAACCTTGGCTTTAGCTTATGTACTGTACTATTTGTCTGTTGTATGACTATAACTTCAGATAAATGAATAAAGTTAGAGATAGGAGTGAGTGCTAATTGGTGTATTGCTATTGAACACTAGAAATTAAGCTCAATAAGAATTATTTTTGTTGATTATCAGACTAACAAATTACAGTGTAACTACTAGTCTTATATACAAGTAAGAAATATAGGAGATGCTTGGAATTTTAGTAGTATAGCTCTTATCATCCTAAGTAGAGGTGTTATATTTCAAACTCTGAAACATGTCCAAGACATATTTGACTTTGATACCATATCAAATCTTCATAGTTATTTGGTTTTATTTGTGCCCAAAACTCTATCAGTAGTTTGATACTTTATAATAGACTTAATTTTATCAAAAGTCTGTGGTTATTTGGCTTTATTTGAGTTAAAATCCATAGTCATATTCATCTATTTCTGTTGCCTAAGTATCTTTTTCAAACTTTGTAAATTTACTCAGACTTTACATGGAGTTATTCCCTTTCCAAATCTGAACTCCTATGTAGTGTTTTACTACTGAAACACTTACTTGGAGATCTGTTTGAACTATTTCTTTTGTTATTTTATATATTTAAGGCTAGTAATCACTTTGTAATAGCTAGCCTGATGATCAACTAAAGTTGATGCTAAATCTCTAGTATCAATGGTAATGTGCTTTATCTCTCTTCTTATAACTTCTTATAAGGCTATTCTCTGAAATTACAACCATGTGGCTCATGGGAGGCACAACACATAAGTTGAGGCCAAGGTCATTCTAACAAGTCTGTATTATCAAGCTCATTACATGAAGTTTCTATACTCTGTGCATATCTGAGCCAACTCCACAGACTTTTACCTTTAAGTACAAACCACATCTGACAAGAGGTTTCAGTAGTAAGACACTGACAGGAGTAAGGAGGACTCTGCCATAGAAGACTAAGTTGGATAGGAATATCACTGTAATGGAAGACAGAATATCCAGATTATTATATTACTGCTACAAGAATGTGTTGTGAGAAGAATTGTTATGATCAATGCCTTCAGAAGACAGCATGGAGAAGGGCAAAGGGTATGACAACATGATCGGCTGTGCTGTAGTAGTCTCAGTCAGTGCCTCATGTAGTAGGTGCTACAACCTTGCTTTATCCTGATGATCTCCTCATTGCATATACCTCATGTACTGTATATGGTTTACTCATTTTACTCATTTTACTTAGTATATATAGTGTAGATACTCTCCTGTATCCTTACACTTTACCACTTGAATCCTATCCCTTAATCTTTTCTCAAGTCTTTGCCCAAGTACAACCTGAGCTCTAGCTTAAGGTTATAACAAGAATGGCTATTGTAAAAGATAGGCTTGTTTCATCAAGATAAAGGTACAGTATTACTGTGAAGACATGTCTTCAGCATAGATGGACCTGACATATGACAACCTATTATTATAACTTAGACTCAAGTGTCAGAGTTAAAAATAGTAAACTTTACTTATTTTTATTTCAATTTATTTTCAGACTTAGGATTAGGAGTTAGTATGATGCAACATGTGAATGTCACAAACTGATACATGACACATGATATAGTTACACAATCACATATTACATATAAGGTTTTGAAACAATAATATCATGCAATATGTTAATAGCATATAGTATATATATTCTTTAGGATAGGCTAGGTTTAGTGTAGTATGGACCATTATCCAAGTATATATAAGGTAGATATTTTGTACTTGAAACTCCATTGAGTTCTCTTATATTAATCTGAATACAAGGTTTTTTGACTGACTTTACTCTATAAGTCTTTAATTGTAACTTTGAGTGTTTGAGTAAAAGCAGAATTTTGTATTGGTTAATACATAAAAACTTGGTAGAGTTCTTAGTACAGGTATGTCTACTCTTGATACCTCTAATACATAGTCTGTGTACACTTTCATATTTAGTCTGTTCTAAATATTATAAGTTATGTAGATAAGAGTCATTATCTCTTATAATGTATAATATTACCCTTCTGATATATTACATAGTTATGACCATTGTGACAGTCATGTATGACACTATATTGTTTCCACTTTACCAAGTCCAAAAATAAGAAAAAGAGTCAGAGTAAAAAATAAAAAAGATTTAGAAGAAATAAAAAAGAGACAAGTCTACTGTTCTTGATTTTAATATCTATCCATCTTTTGACATCCTGTAGCTGGCCAGGTTTTGAGAAACTTGGCAGACTCTTATAGTCTTGTATACTTTATTCTAGTACTTTCTATCTCTACTTATTGTTAAGGTATTTAAAACTATACTAACATAGTAATTGATCTTAATTTTTTAGGTATGAGTTGTGTTCAAGTCTCCCATCACCTAATCTCAAATAATCCTCAAACTATGCCCCTCTTATAGTTGACCTTTCTATTACTTTAGAAAACATTTGTATATATAGAATAGTCTTAAAGTATAACAGTGAAAAAGAAGCAGTCTTTTTGCTTTCTGTGAGTAAAGGGCTCTCTCAACTCAAATTTTATATACTGGACTCTGTTTCTAGTCTTGACTCACTCTCTAAGACCAATCTTTAGGCTCTTTGCTAGCTGTTAGGCTACTTATGTAAAGAGAATTACAGTTATTACTTAGTCTAAGAAGTAGTAGAACAATGAGTATAAAACTGTACCAGAGACTTATAAACAAACTAGAAAATACTCTGATTGGTTCTCCTTTTGCTCTACAACTAGACAGGCTAAATGTTATAATTCAAAGACCTTAGAGTAGGTTAAAGAGGAAAAATCTTGTATTAGGTAACACAAGAGAACTCAATAAAGAACTTTGTATAGAATTGTCTGCCTTATATATCTAAAATTAATAGTCTGTACTCTACTATATTAGCCTACCCTAAATAACCATATGTTTGTCTTAAGATTAACATACTATATAATATTATTCTTTTAGAACTTTCTACCATCTTTCTTTATATCATGTGATTGTGTGATAGTGTGACAGTGATAGTGTTATGTGACAGTAACTAATATGTGATACTAAGTCGTATTGTGTGACAATTTGTCTTAGTAACATGTGTTATTATACTAATCTCTAATACTAGTTTTCAAAAATAGAAAATAAATTGTATTTATTAATAAGTGATCTTAGAATATAATGGATTGGGTCAAACAGTGTATATTTCCAGTAGTAGAGGCTATTGTCAGAGCTATAAATGTTGGACTGGACTTTATTATATTTTTATTTTCATTATTTTATTTTCTCATTTTTCTTTATTTTATTTTAAAGTTTTTTTCTTTTTTTATATTGGACTTAGATAGAAGGAGTGATGTGACATGTGACATGTGACATCATGCTTTCATAATGTGTGGCATATATCACAGTTACAGATCACACAGTCATATAACAGAAAAAAAGAATATAGAAGATTCTGGAATAGATAACATTATATAACATGACAATAATATATTGGCCTTATGGAAAGCATGTAGACATTAGGGTAAGTTAGTCATATCTTCTTTCTCTTATACCACTATCTTGTATGGTAGCATCTGATAGAGACTTAGGGAATAAACAATTTTCTTCTTCAGCTTTTACACATTCTATTGCATAAATAGCTTGGTTACCTGCTGATTCAGTGATGAACATCAATGAATTTGACATTTCTGCCAATGTTAGGAGAAGATCTTGTTTCTCTAGCAAAACTACTACTAGAGAAGTATTTCAATATTGTCAAGTGTTTCTTCTATTTCTTATTATAAAAGAATGGAAATCAATAATGACTTCCCTAATAACAATTTCAAGGAACCAGTTGACAGCTCCCTACTGTTGTATAAAGACAACAGTCAACAAGAGAATTGTGTTAGTAAGATGACTGATTTTAAACCCTTTAGAAGTCTGCAATATGTTTCTAATGAGGCATCTGCTCTTAACATCACAAATGCTCCACATGTTGATAATGACAACAATGATATCATTAACATTCAATTACTATATAATTCAAATAGCCCTACAAAACTGGAATTATAGGATAGTACTTTTCACCCTATTTCTCTTTATGTCTCTTTAGAACACCTACTCTCTGACTCCAAAAAAATCAAGGAGTCTCTAACTCATTTAGTCAAATATATCAAAAACAAAAAAATCAATCCAGACAAGTCAAACAACATTGAGGATTTCAGAGGTATTGGTGAAGCTATTTATAAGTCTAGATAGAACTCTCTCATTGCTGACAGTCACAACAATTCTTTCAGGCAAAAAGTATTGTTTCATTGCACTCTAAAACTAATTCTGTCAAGAATGGAAAGAAAGAGAATAAAGATATTAACAAACCAGCCAGCATTGACAGGTTACCTCCTCTAATCTCTGCCAAATCCCCTAAGGAGGTCAATGAAATACCCAAGTACTTCAAGATACAGAAACCCTCTCCAACTAAGACAAATTTGGGGAATTCTTATGCCTAGGCTTTCAAACTAACCAGCAACACTGAGGAAGTCCTTAAAATTAAGAAAACCTTCCTATCCCTTAAGGCAAAGGGAATCAACAATATACAAAAGATTATCAAAGGTAATGGTAAACTCAAGCCACATATTAACATGACTACAAAAGGCCTGTCCAGAAAACAGGTCATTGTTCCTATGAACAGTGATAACAAGAAGAACTTTATGGAGGAAAGTAGCAGTCATGTTACTAATATGAATAGCATATTGAAAAACATCAAGTTGGATGTTATGATTGATTTTGTTTGAGTCAACCCTAGAGGTATCATCATAGTAACTAATAAAGTTGCTTCTTCTCTAGATCTCCAAACTATTGAGAACTATGTAAATTATAAGTATCCCATATCTCCAAGAAAATATGCTTACACCAATTACTTTAAGTGTGGTTGAAGAAATCATCAAAAGAAGCTACATCATCAACAATATCATTTTGGCATTGAAGCCATATATTATCAAAGTTTCTCCTAAATCAGATATGGCCATCATCTGGGTGAACATTTGGGATGTTTAGAGTGGTAAGAAAGTGAAGGAGCTGATTAATAGGTGCTTCAATGTAGGAAGCTACATTGCTGTTGTCAGAAGTGCAAATATAAATCCTGGTATCCCTCAGTAGAAGAATTGCTGAAAGTGGGAACACATTACATTCTCATCTAGAATCTAGGGGACCAAATGCATTAAGTGTAATGGTCCCCACAAGTCCAAACATCATTACCAGTTCACTTGGTACTGCAAAGTCAATAAAAAGACTAATTCCCCCAGACTAGAAACCAAGAAAGGCAAATCTTGTTTCCACTTGTTCAAGTGCTCAAACTGCTGAGGCAATTATCAAGCCAACTCTAACTCATGCCTCTTTTGGAAGCATCACTTCAACTGTGAATGGCATAATAGAAAACAACAAGAAATCCATGAAAACAGAAATAAATTAATTTGCTTAGTTGTAAGTGGTGCCAGAGCATGGTTTTAGAAAATATCAAGATCTATTCTCAAAATGTTCACAAGAACAACTCCATCATTCACACTATTCTTGAAACACACTTGTCTTTCAATATTATCTTTATCCAAGAACTATCTTGTATCAGAGTTTAAGATAGTAGACTCTAACTTTTTTATTTTTTTATTTTTCTTTTCTTTATTTTGGGGACTTAGGATTAGCATGATATCACTGTCACACATCAGTTACATGTCATATGAATGATGTTACAGTTACAGTTACATGATCACATGTCACATAGAAGAGCATAGAAGGTTCTGGAAGAATGATGCTATACAACATATTTAATACATGTTGACCTTAAGGTAAAATACATGGCTATGTAGGATAGACTAGAAGTAGTTAGCACAGACCATGGAGTTTTAGTATATAAGGTAGACAATCATGTACAGAGTTTTTCTTGTGTAAACCCCTACAAGGTTCTACTTATTGACCAACTCTAAGGTCTTTAAGTTGTAATATCTTAGTCCTTTATATGATCTATTCCAAGTTCTTCCAACTGCAAAGAGGAAGAATTAGTGGATATTCCCAATCATTCAAATTAGACTACATTTTCCAGGAACTTTACTCAAGCTAGTGACTCTCTGAGAGCCATCACTTACATCAATATCTATATCTCTTTTCTACATTTTTCTCTTTGAAATGATATTTTTAATCATAGTATTACAATTGATATCTCATGTTTTCAGCATAGACTAGGATATAGGGCAATAATAACATGATTGGCTGTACTGAAGTAGTCTCAGTCAGCACCTCATGTAGTAGATGCTATATCCTTGCTCTTGTTATAACTCAAAAGCCTTAAAGTGAACTTAAGAGCAGAACTTTGTATAGGATAACACAAGAGAACTCGATAGAGAGCTCTTTACAAAATAGTCTACCTTATATACTTCTACAGATGGTCCATGCTAGCTACTGTGCACCCTACCCTAAATGACCATGTATAAAGTATGAGGCCAACATGTGGTGTTCATGTTGTATGGCATCATTTTGTTCCAGAATCTTCTACTCTCTTCTTTCCAGTCCCGTGATCAATGTTGTAACCACACCATCAGATGTGACTGATGTGACAGTGTGACCAATCACTTCTAACCCTAATCTAATAGTTCTAAAAATAGAAATATGAAAGTAAACCAAAATAAAAATGAAAATAAGAAAAGAAAATAATAAAGAATTAAGTTCACTTCTTACGATCTTGACAGCTCTTTTCTCATGTTCTATATCATGATTATCTTATGTATTGTATATTATCTTCTTATTGCTCTTTTATATATATATAGCATAGATATACTCTTATATCCTTACACTTTACCAATTGCATCTTTCCCTATTCTATTCTCAAGTTTTTACCTAAGTTGTAACCTGAGCTTAGTCTAAGGTTATAGTACATAGGGATATTTTGTATGTTTCCTTCTTCAACTATGGTTTGATTTATTTATTTAATTAGTGTATATTCTGATTCATCTCAATCAGATTTAAAGTATCATCTTAAGGATACTGAAGTCAATCTTAATAATGTTCTCATCATGACAGGTGATTTTAATATTAGAGATAATTTTTGGGATCCTAATTTTCCATATCATTTCTCTCATAGGGACACTCTTTTTGATATTGCTGACTCTTTTCAATTAGAACTTTCCAAACCTATTGAGTTTTTTCCTGCCAGATACCCTAACAATGTTTAAGATTCAAATTTGGTCTTGGACCTTATATTTATATGTCCTAACTCATTGGAACACAACAATCATTGCATCTACCCAGACTGGAGGCTAATGTCAGACCATGCTCCCATTACTGTTGACATTTTATTTGAAGAACATATACAGACAACAAAATGTTCTCTTATCAAGAACAGCAAAGAGAAACATCATTTTGTTAACAAGCTGATAAACTTTATCAAGAGTCTTGAAATGGATTCTATCCAAAACATTACTACTTTTGAAGAAGTTGTTTATTTGCTCACCAATAATACCAATAGAATATGGCATAAATACTCAAGGAAAGTTAACATTATAAAACACTCCAAAGCTTGGTGGAACAATAAATGTTGTAGAGATCTTGATATGTATAGGCAGTTCAAACGATTGGAGAACTGGGAAAGATTTAAAGAGACAATCAAGAAGACAAAATGTGACTTCTTCAATGAAAAAATCAATGAGATTGCCAACAAAAATTGTAGCCCCTGAGAGCTCATGAATTGGGTTAAGAAAAGAAAACTTCCAGCTATCAAAGCCATCTAATATGATTGTTGACCTTGTATTGAGCTTGACAACCTTTGGAAAGCATTACACAAGTCCTTCAACTCTGCTCAAAATTGTCAAATTGATATCAATCTACTGAAAGAAATTCCCAACAAAGAAGTAATGGAGTGGGTTCCTTTCTCAAAAGAAGAGCTTATTAATGCTATTGAAAAATGCAACAATTCTTTGACTCTGGGTCTAAACAAGCTATCTTGGAGACACTTCAAGAAAATTGTCAAGAATGGAGAATGCACTAGCAGACTAATTAATATTGCTAATACATACATCAATTTAGGTTATTGGCCATCCCACTTTAAAATATAGACCACAGTTATTATTCCTAAACCTAATAAGGTATCACATGATTCAACCAAATCATTCTGCCCCATTGTATTGCTCAATACAACTAGCAAACTTTTTGAGAAGATAATTGGAGAACAATTACAATTCCTATTGATCTTCAATGACTTCATTCATTTGTGCCAATTAGGTAGACTCAAGCATAGATCTACTACTAATGCTGGTGCTACCCTTACTCACTTTATATGATCAGGTTGGATCAAAAACTTATTTACTAGCATGTTGGCCTTCAACATTGCACAGTTTTTTCCCTTGCTCAATCATCAACTCCTCTCCTTAATCTTGAACAAAGCTGGATTTGATTGCAAATATTGACTTTCTTCAGTAACTACCTGGTTAATAGAAAAACTAAGTATCTTTGGAATAGTTTCTCTTCCTCTTTATATAATGTTAACATTGGTGTCAGTCAAGGATTTGCTCTTTCCCCTATCTTGTCTGTGCTTTATCTCTTTTTAATTTTTTGTATTCTTGAAAAACACCTTAAAAACTTAAAAATTCCCATTTCCATTCTTTCTTTTGTTAACAATGGTCTTTTCATTTCACAAAACAAATCTTTTTCAGTTTCTAACATGAATCTTTTTCATAGTTATAATGTAATCTTTACTCTACTCATAAAGTTTGGACTTGTTATGGAACACAGAAAAACTGAAGTGTTTCACTTTTCCAGAGCATGTGGAGTGTTCAATCCTCTCTCCTTGGATTTCACTCCCCTTAGCAGATCCATTTTACTTTCTAAGACTACCTGGTGATATTTAGGTTTCTTCTTTGATTGAAAATTATCCTTTCAGTCTCATATTGACTTTTATGTGAGAAATGCCATCTCTGTCAGAGTTGTAAACAATGGACTTGGTTTTATTCTATTTTTCTTTTCTTTTATATTCCTTTATTTTATTCTTGAGTTTCTTTTTCCTTTTCTTTATTTAGACATAGGTGAAGGAGACAAAATGTGATGTCACATAGGCATGACTTGGTGGCCACATAAGTCACAGTCACAGTCACATAAGTCATGCACTCATGTAATGCAATGGAACAATGCAGAAAGTTTTAGAAATGATGATGTCATACAATATGGTTAACACATGTCGACCTTAAGGTGAACATATGGTCATTAGGGTAGGGCTAAAGAAGGGTAGCATGGACCATCAGTAGTTTATATATAAGGTAGATGTCTTGTACTTAGAAAATCTATTGAGTTTTCTTGTATTACTTAATATAAGAGTGTGTCTTTTGCTTGACTCAAAGCCTAAGTCATAACAATCTCTACCATCAAATATATGAAAATGCTGGGAAATTCATCAAGAAATCTTATTCACCTCCAGGAAAGACATTTATACAGGTATTGTGCTCTACCCATAGCACTATATGGCTTCTAACTATAGTACTATAATAAAGTCCCTCTTGACTACACTCACAAAGTCCTGAGAAAGATGCAACAAAGAGCAGCTCTATGGATATCAGGTGTCTTTCACACTTTGTCTACAGCAAGCATTGAAGCCATTTCTTATTTAATTCCTATTTATCTTTATCTTAAAAAACTATATGGTAGATTCCACTTTAGAGGATCCTTACTTCCATTGAACCACATATTTAAATCAATCATCGACTCTGATGGACCTAACAATCATACCAAGTATTGTTTATCTCTCAACAGTCTTATGCCTAAGCAAGTATCTCACTTAAATAGCCTATTAATTGACATGGATAACAAGTGTAACAAATTCCTCCTATCATTTTCTCTATTTAACAAGGAATTTTTTCCAGGAAATTGTTTTATTGACATTTTCCCAGATTGTTTTTCTTTCAATTCTCAAACACATGATGTCAAGAATTATTTACACAGACTAGATGACATTACTATCTAAGCTTCTTATAATCCTTTATTTTCTGTAGTTATTTCTGATGCAAGCATAAAGAACCATATTGCAACCTCGATTTCACATGTCCACTCATACTATAGCTCAATTATCAAGATGTGTTATCATGCTGTCAACATATCTACCACTAAAGCAGAGCTCTCTGCCATGAGATGTAATATCAACCAAGCTGTTGGTATTCCTCACATTAATTACATTATCATTATAACAGATTCAATACACATTGCCAAGAAAATTTTTGATTTATTATTGTATTCATACTAGATCCACTCAGCTGCTATTTCTGGTGAACTCAGAGATTTCTTTAGTAAGGATATCAATAATTGTATCAAATTCTGGAACTACTCTAGTAATGAAAACTGGCTGCTATACTTAGTAGTGGACAAAGATTCTAAAAGCTTTGACTTATCACTGAGCTTTCCATGCAAATTATCTTGGGATTTTTGTAAAAAACATAATTGCAACTCAATCCTTTCACAGTAGAGGATGTTTTTTCAAGTGTCGGATAACAAAGAAAAAAACTTCCTGAAACTTCTTGATAATGAATTAAATCCTCTTGAACTATTGACCATCAAGGGTAGTTCTTAGCTTGAACACTTTGGTTATTCAAATATATTATGTGCTAGAGCTACTAGAGCTATCATTAATCATGCACCTATTGGTGAATACCAACTAAGATTCTTCCCTAGAGAAGAATTCATGTACCCATGTAGTTTATATTCTATCAAATATAGACAACATATTTTACATGAGTGCAAAAGATTTAATAACTACTGGAATCCTAGAAGGGATTCAATTGGTCACTTCACACTATTCCTGAAGTTTCACAGTAATACCTTCACCTTTGACTAGAGTATTATAACATTTATTAGTATAAAGATTGCTATAGATTAATTTTTATTTTCCCTTTTTATTTTCCTTTTACTTTACTTTACTTTTCCTTTCCTTTCTTTTCTTTTCTCCTGTCTTCTTTGTCTCTCATCCTTATGTAGTTTCAGTTTTCATGTACATAGTTATGAAAGTAGCTATTATGGTCTGCTCTTATGCTCTATGTAACAAATTGTTGATTTAAAAAAAATTAGGGTAAGTTAGTCGTGGTATATACACAGACTACAGTCTGTAGTATATAAGATAGACTATCTTGTACTAAGAACTTTATCAAGTTCTCTTATGTTGCTCAATACAAGAATGTACTTTTGTTTTAACTCTTAGACTTAAGTCATAACAGCTATTTGCTTTCAAGGGCAATCCTGCAACAACTTCCCAGACTTGTAAAGTCTTTCCACTAGTCCTATACTATAGCTAATTACTCTATTGATCTTTCTATTTTAGATGAGATCTCCAGCCAAACCACTCACTCCTAAATACTCTTTTCTCTATTAGAAATATAAAAATAACTTAAGACCTATTCTGATGTTTTTGCTTTAGATCCTGACTATATTACTTAGTTATATCTTGTCACATGTCAAAGTCTACCTCCATAAATGAACTATCTTCCATAGCAGTGTTATTTCTCTGCAAGACTTTGTATATAGCCTGTTTTTTACAGTTATTATAATCTTAGACTTGGCTCAGATTGCAACTTAGACAAAGGCTTGAGTAAAAGTGGGAAATAAGTCAATTAGTAAAGTGTAAGAATATATGATAGTATCTACAGCTATATATTGATAATAGGAATACATATAGCATTCTTAAGTGAACAATAAGAAGAGAAATGGGAAAGCTTCTACTACTACATGAGATGTTGACTGATTATACATGAGAAAACAAAAAAGTACAGTAGATAATGAGTTAGAAGTGAAACAAACTCCAACACATGTTGTCCATGAAGCAAACATCTGTAGAACATGAGAAGGCAATCACAACATATCTTTTTCTATTCAAACCCCATGAGTACTTAGTCTTTCATAATGGAGTTTATTCCTTTCTAATCTGAACTTCTGTCAGTATCTCACTACTGAAATATCTGCTTAGTATAGTCACTGGCATCACTTAGAGCTGTACTAATAGCACTACTCAAACACTTCTTACTATGACATTGATCTAGATACTTCAAGAGATTGTAAACTTGCTTATGATACTCCTAAGACCTTTAGGCCTATTGTTCTTTTCAACACACTTAGTAAACTCATTAAGAAAATGATTGCCAGATAATTCCAATTTTACACTGTCAAGTACAGCATTCTTCATCTAAACTAGCTTAGAGATATGGCTTGATAGTCTACTAAGAATACTTTTGTATTTCTAATATACCTGGTTCAAGCTGGATAGGCCAAGAGGCTTAAGGCTAGTGTAGTAGCATTTGATATTGTTATGAGATGCTTTGGACACTAACAATTTTTATTTTATTTTATTTTATTTTTCTGATTTTATATTGATTTTGTTTTCTTTTTCTTTTGGACAATGAAAAGGCATGTGACACCACAGTCACATGACATGTCACATGATGTGACATCATAGGCCTAGAATGTGGAGGAAAGATCTAGAAGATGACATCAGGGCACATGTATACAATATGGTAGCCTTGAGTAGAAAATGAGGTGGACATGAGGTTGTAGCATGGACATAAGGGCAGGCGTAATTATTAGTAGCATGGACCATGTGTACTTTGTATATATAGGACTCTAATTTAGCAGAGACTTATTATCAAGTTCTTTTGTGAACTTCCCACTCTATATCCTAATAAGAGATTTACTTGTTTGTGTTATCATTTGTTATTGTGATAAGTGGTTGCCACAACAGATATTATGCAATTCTTTCCTTTCTTAAATCATATTATGCTTATTTCAATTCTTAGACACTTGAGCTTTATAGACTGCATAGTTGACTTCTTTTCCAACTATCTTGTAGTTAGATTAACACAGTACTTCTAAAACTCCTTTCTCTCTAAATTCTGTAATATAAATGTAGGTATGAGGCAAGGTTCTGCATTATTTCCTATTCTTTCAGTGCTCTATATTGTATCTCTTATTTACATTATAAAAATCAGAGCTCAAGCTCTCAACTTAAATACTTCTTTTCTCTCATTTGTAGATGATAGTTTGAATATCTTAAGGAAAAATATATCATACAACCCTGCCAAAACTTTACAGTAGTTACAAACTTAATAGTTTCATTTGGCTTGGTCATGGAACATGACAAGTTAGAGATTTTTATTTTTCTAGGGCACACAACTCTAATCCAGAGCTAGATCTCCTAGAAATTAGTGCTCCTACTCTCAAGCCTAAGACATACTAGAGATATTTGGGCTTTCATTTTGATTGACATCTGTTTTTTAAGGAATATGTTTATTACTACTTTACCAAGGCAATAAGCATGCTTGGAAATTCAACTAGATGCTTTATTTCACTCCAGAAATGGCTTCTTTATTGCTTATGTGTCATTCCAATTGCTACTTATGATTTTCAACTTTGGTTCTTTGTATAGAGTAAACAAGTCAAAGCTCAGTATAATTCTTGTTCTTTAACTTCTAATGTAGAGAAGAATAACATCCCCAACAATTTAGAAACTGGCAACAGCTCCAAGTATGGAAAGTAATGCAAAATTAACAAGACTCTGGTCCTAAACAACATATTGCCATCTTATAAGGCAAGGAAGGCAAATGATCAACATATCTCAAATACACAGCAAGAAATCTATGAGGTCCCTCTGGCTTACAACATCAACTAATCTGCTGAACTTAACACATGGAATAGTGAGGCCCATCCAGTTTCTATTTTTGGTACTATAGAATTCTTGGAAATTGATTCTAAGAATATGTATACCTTTTTACTATATATAGCTAATAGGAATTCCATATCTTATAGAAAACACTAACATCCTTATTAACTCAGAATTTGTCAAAACTGTTATCAAATTGAGCCATATATTCAATGATTTATTGCTCACTTCTAGACTAAGAATCATCAAGGTCTTACCCAAATCTAATATGGCAATTGTCTGGATTGTTGTGACGACCACTTATCCAATGATAAATGATAGCACAATCAATAAATCTCAAGTTAGGATATTGTGTGGGAAATTTACAAGAGAACTTGACAAGGAGCCTCTTCTTAATTAGAGTCCTATTTATACAAGTGTCTCCTGGTCCGTGCTACTACTATCTAACCCTGCCCTATAGTCCATGCTCCATCCTCATGTCTGCCTCACTTCTTACTCAAGGCCACCATGTGTACTCTATGTGCCCTGATGTCACCTTCTAGATTTTTCCACCAGATTCTAGGCCTATGATGTCACATCATGTGACCTGTCATGTGACTTCCTTGTCACATGCCTTCTTCATCGTCCTAAAGAAAAAGAAAAAGAAAAAGAAAAAGAAA
>Ga0157359_1000469_pt1 | contig 14838 bp, 5 predicted proteins | sample AttcapACBM3_FD_111482 | JGI IMG/M metagenome (GOLD analysis project Ga0157359, IMG submission 111482) | Fungus gardens microbial communities from leaf cutter ant in Botucatu, State of São Paulo, Brazil - Atta capiguara ACBM3 | ecosystem: Host-associated > Fungi > Mycelium > Unclassified ...
AAAGCATTTACTTTACTACTTAAAAGAAACCAGCAGTTATAAGCTTATATACAAAGAGAGTAATGATTTAGAACTACTTCAAACTTACTCTGATATATTTCATGGTAGTTGTAAAGAAAGTAGTCACTGTACAAGAAATTATACAACTATAGTATATAGTGAGACTATTATAAAATAAACTACTTACTTATTTGTGATATCTAAATCTTAAATGTACTCTCAAAGGTTTAGAAGTGCTTCAGAAGTTTAATAATAATGAATATTAATACAAATATTAATGATAATAAGAGATAATGATTGACAATAATTGATGTTGTTAAGTCTGAGAATTCTCAGACATAGAAGTATATATATATACAAAATAGTAATGGTTTGTATGCAAGATATTTCTATTACATAATCAAAACTTATATCTGGTGGGACTGTCATCTATTATAGTAGATGCTAGGCTAATTAATATATGGCTGCTGTTGAGACTTATAAAGAAATTAAATGGATGAGAAATATTCTAATAGAATTTAGATACTTTTATTCTTATGTATTAACTTTTTTCATTGATAACAAGTCTAATATTATAGTTTCCAAGAATCTAGAGTACTATGAACACATAAAACATATATATTTGTAACATTACTAGCTTAGAAAAGTAGTATAAGATTCATGTTGTAGCAACCACTCACTGGAACGGCACTTGTAGTTTGCTTACTTCAGCAAAGCTCTCAGTAGGCTATCTAGTAGTGGGGATTACAAGAGAACTCGACAAGGAGCCCTCGCTATATTATCCACTATATATATACATGGCTCCTGGTCTGTGCTACAACAATATCTATCTGGCCCTTAAGTCCATGCGTCATTCTCATGTCCTATTACTCATTTACATGTGTTTTCCTTAAGACCACCATGCTTCTTACATGTGCTCTGATGTCATACTCTTAATCTCTGCTGTACATGTGTACACCATGAAGAACCCATGTCCCTTGATGTCATCCCTAACCCTAACTCCTATCTAGACTCCTCTTGATCCTTCTAGACTGTTAGTTCTTCCAGACCATTCTAGACTCTGTCACATGACTTCCAGGTCACATGCTCTCCATCCATTGTAGACTAATAATTACTATCTTATTTATGTCCAGCTAACCCTAACCCTAGCCAAAGTCTGTCCACACTCTCATCTTATAACAATTTATTTATCAATCTAGTATATGTTTTATTATATAGTATTATGTCTCTTCAACATTTGTTGATGTATTTATCCTTGTATTATGACTTAATTTTAAGTGATAGAACAAAATATAACTCTTGTATTGAGTAATACAAGAGAACTTGATAGAGTTTTAATAGAGTTCCAAGTACAGACTAATTTCCCTTTATATTATAGACCATAATCTATATATATACTGTAGTTAATCTATCCTAAAGTTTATATATATCCTATAAGGCTAACATACTGTTGTTATATTGTATGTGTTAGAGTTGAAGATAGTAGACTCTATTTATTTTCATTTCACTTCTTATTTTTATTTTTATTATTTTTCTATTTTAAAATTTACAGTTAGAAGTTAGTATAATATTATATTATAAACTATTATACAATATGATACAGTGTCACACATCTGTCACAAGTCACATTTACATTTACAGTCATATAATCACATGTTACATAAAAAGATATTAAAGATTTTAGAATAATAATATTATACTATATATTAGTAGTATACAGTATATATATCTTTTCAAAATGTTGACTCCAGCTTCACAAGTTGACTTTTCTTTCTCTCTCTCTCTCCAGCTACTGTAGGAAGTTCTTCTAACTGCTGCCTGTTTAGAGTAGGCTAGATTTAGTATAACATGGACCATTAGCCAAGCATATATAAAGTAGACACTTTGTACTTGGAACTCTATCAAGTCCTTTTGTATTAACCCTAATATAAGATTCTTTTTTTGACTTTACTTTATAAGTTTTAAATTATAACAGTGTAATATTATATTCTTTTCTGTGTCACATGATTGTGTGACATGTGACTGTGACATATGTGACCACCCTGTGACAAGAGATTATACATCCATTACACTTTGTAACATATATAACTATTATATATAATATTATATTATACTCTTTATTTAAGTTTAAAATAAAATAAAAGGAAAAATAAAAAAGAAAAATAAAGGAGAAATAAAACAAATAAAAACCAAGTCCACTATTTAAAACTTTAACATCTTAGTACTAAAGATTCTGTTTCTCTGTTTTTTCTCAACTTCTTTTCTTTTCTTCTATTTTTTCTATAGTCTTTATTCAAATTTATTACTCTTTTCAATAAAGCTGTACAACCTCAAGTGATCAAGTTTGCAGTTCCCAAACTTGATTTAAAACTCTAAGTATACTCTTATACTTGCTATACTTTTCTTTTCTTCTTATTTCTTTTCTACTTATTTTTTATGAACTTATTAGATCAAGGAAGTATATTAGAATTGATCTTCTCAGTCTTATTATAGTTTTTGTAGGCTTTATTTCAGAATTGTGTCTCATTTAGTTAGTATATTACCTAATTACATATATTACTTCTTATGAACATGTTTTTTACTCCTAGTCATTTACAGTTGTCTACAGTATACTAGATTATTTCTAAGCTATCAGAGTGATTCCTAAGATTTCTATAATCTTGTAATTATCATCTATACTCCAAATTCAACACTTGTAATCTCCATAAATTACTTAAGTAACACTTAAGTTTATTATTCTTATATAATTTAGACTATAAATATTTGTCAGAAATTCTTAGAGTAGACTTAGCTATTTTTCATTTTTATTATTTATTATTTCTTTTCTCTCTTATAGTTTAGTTTTCTTTTTTGGCCTTAGCTAGAGATATGATGTGATATATGTCACTGTCACTGTCACAAAATCATATGACTTGGTAACACATTATAGAAACTACTAGAAAAACTTTTAGTTATATACAAACCAACTCTTAGAGATATATTAACACTTGGGCTCAAGTCATAACAATATTCAGTATTCTTGTTATAACATTTTCTTTTATACAAATGTTGAAAGCTACTATTAGTATTATTTTTTAGTATTCTTCTATTTGTATAATAAAAGAACAATAATGTAAGAGAACCTATTATTTTGACTGCAACACTGCCACCAAAGTCTATGAAACTCTCCTTTCTTCCAGAATACCAAATACTACTGTTTACTCTATAGTGCTTATTCAATTAACTCTACTACTAATCTCTATCAAGTATAATCTTATTTATTGTTGTTGCTCATTTTCTATCTATTAAACATAGATCATCATATCTATATATGCTTGGGCTATAACAACATACTTGAACTAATACTTGGACTACTGTTATAAAATTTCATTATCTATTATTCTACATACTATATAATTTGAGTACTCATGAAATACCCATCTCAGTTATGTTTCATATTCTAGAACTCTCTGAGATGAGTATTCTAACTATACTACTTACAATCTATTCATTGCTGATAGTAACCTTTTTTTCTTTCCAAACTAACATTTTACATATTTCTATTAGAGATATCTCTGGTTATGCTATTCTCATTATTTCTCATGAGATAAGTTAATTTAAGAGATTGAAATATATACTATAGCTATATAGAATACTTGTTATTTCTAAAAATCTTATTCTGTTCTCTTAACTTTTTCTGAAGATAAATAGTATATCTAAAATGTTTTATGAATAAAGCTTAGGTTTTTCTAGATATTGTAAAAGTATACTAAATCTCATAGACTTTATTAGTTACTCTAACAATAGAACAAATTTTTCTTTCTTGAAACCTTGAAGTATTGCAAGTTTGGTAGTTTTAGATTACTCATTTGATGTTGTTGCAACCACTCACCGGAACAGCACTCATAGTTTGCTTACTTCAGCAAAGCTCTCAGATGGGTATTTAGTAGTGGGGATTATAAGAGAACTCGACAAGGAGCCCTCGCTGCATTGATCCTCTATATATACTACAGGCTCCTGGTCCGTGCTACAACAATAATTACCTGCCCTTATGTCCATGCATCATCCTCATGTCCTATTACTCATCCACATGTGTTTTTCTTAAGGCCATCATACTTCCTACATGTGCCCTGACATCATACTCTTAATCTCTGCTGTACATGTGCACACTATGTATACCCCATGAGGAACTCATGTCCCTTGACGTCACTCCTAACCCTAACTCCTTCTCTATACTCCTCTTGATCCTTCTAGATCCTAAGTCCTTCCAGACTACTTAAGACTCTATCACATGACTTCCAGGTCACGTGCCTATCTCCTATCTCTCTTCCATTGTAGACTAATTATAATACTTAACCCTAACCATAGTCCAAGTCTGTCCACACTCTCGTACTATAACATTTGATATCTTAACCTCTCTTTTCTTTTCTTACTTTCTAAACAATGTTTGCTTTGAGTAATCATTCAATAAATACTAACAAAGCATTGAGTATTCTCTAGTACTACTTGAGAAAAATAGCCAAGCACTAGCATACTTAGGAACAGTCTACTAATACTATTCTTGCTAGTTTTATAGCCAAGCTCTGGAACCTATAAGCTTTAATATCCAACTTGACTTCTATATTTACAGACATACTCTCTTCTTCTATATTAAGACCCTATTTCCTAACCAACACTCTTGTACCTAAAAATCTCTCTTATTACTTTCAACCTCACATTTCACTACTACCAGACTTTAGTAAAAATTGGCAAATAGGATAGGTTTTTCTAATTTTCTACTCTCTATATATTTAGTTATCCATAAATTATTTTTCCTATGATCAAGATAAGATCTTTTAGACTTTCTTATTCATTATATCATAGGCTAAGTTTGAATAGCTCTTCTAAGAGTATTTCTTTCCTATTAATACTACTACTAAAATAGTTAACAAGATGAAATAAACAGTTAATTATTGTATTGAAGGAATTATATAGTAAAGGAATAACAAATGCTAACTACATGTTATATGCTAAGTTCAACCATTTTGTAGACTATCTTCCACAACAGTAGTATTTTCTTTGATTTCTAACAAAAGCCTATTTTCTATGATAGCTATACTTTCTGCAACATGTTCTCATAGCAGCCATCTTTTAACAGCTACCTCTTGTCATATTAGCATCTCTATTAACTAGAGAGTATTACTGCTATAGAAATCTAAACCATGTGGTTTATGAATGTTTAGTGAGGTTAGATATCTAATAACTCACTACTGAGAAAAGAAACAAACTAATAGAAGACTTGAATGTGTTAAGAGATATCAAGATAGTACAGTAACTAGAATCCATGAAATAAGAGGATTCAGATGAGAACTTGAATAATTAGGATTTTGTGTAGAGCAACTAGTAACATATATACTCTAGCTGCTGAATAATAGGTTTACTATATCATCTATAGAAAAATACAATAAAAATAATGATCTGACAGACACACTTGAAAATTCAAACCCTACAGTTCTAGAGAGGAGAAAAGGCTCTCTTAATATTCTACCATTAGTGCTCTCAATACTTATAGAACCTTGTTATATCTCCTTATTATCCTGAAAGCTACTAATACTTTTAAGACCTTCTCAGTATATACTCTAGTTGACTCCAGAGCTACAAGAATCTTTGTTAACCAAAAATTCATCAATAAACACCAGCTAGATATCTGTAAGCTTTCTTATCCCATTCTGGTTTACAATATCAATAATAAGACTGGACAAATCAATAAAGTAGTAAATGTAGTACTTTATTACAAGTCTCTCTCACTTAAACCAGACCAAATAAAATCTTATATTGGACTTCATCTAGTTTAAACAACACAACTCTCAAGTCAACTAGTAAGAGAAAGAAGTGATTATGACAAGATATCCCACATGCTTCTCTAGTTTCTTAGACCTTAAAAAGATAGAAAAGCACTAGTTATATATCCTAATTATTTGTCACTATGGCTTCTTCTTAATAAGATAGAGATATAGTAATTTGGGATGAAAAAAGAACTGGCCCTAGTATTTAGCTATGAACTAAGTACTAAGAGTTTGAGTATATAATTATTTACATATTAATGAAGAAGATTAGTAAATGTGACTATAGAGATCATAAAATGAAAAATAACAGAGGTATAAAATAAAAAAATATAAAATAAAGAATGAAAAGAGAAGTGATAATAAAATGGAAATAACAAGAAAGTGAATAAGTATAGCTTATACTTCAATAATTCTCTACCTTGATATCAGATACAGTTTACACTAGAAGGTGAAAGTCTATGGAGTTGGCTCAGAGATATACAGAGTATAGAAACTTTATACAAGAAGCTCAGTAATACAGACTTGCCAGAATAATCTTAGCTTTAGTTTATATACTATGTTATCTATCTGTTACATGATTACAACTTCAGATAACTTGATAAAGCTTAAAAGAGGGTTAAGTACTGATAATAGTATATTACTATTAAATACCAAAAATTGAGTGCAATAGAATTTATCTTTATTAATTATCAGACTAGCAAATTACAGTGTAATTACTAGTCTTATATACAGATCAGATAATTAGAAGATGGTCAGGAGTTTCAATATGCAGTACTAAGTAGAGGTTTCAGTAGTAAAATACTGAAAAAGGTTATATAGGAGACTCTATTATAAAGTTCAATAGAAGTATCTCTAAGGTTTATATCACTGCCATGGAGATATATTGTAGAAAAGATGGCTGTCATAGAAGATAGGCTTATGTTGAAAATGTTGGGATAATATTACTACTATAGTGACATATTTTTGGAATAGGTGAACTTAGCATATGACAATATTCCCTCCTTAGAACTGAGCCTTCAAAGTCTTATTCAGTTTACCCAAAGAGTTTATAATAGCATCTAAGTCAATATAAAAGAAAGAAAGAATTTATTGTTTCTTTTTCTTATACTACTATGTCTTCTTTCTCTTCTAAAGTCTCTGAGACTAATGTCAAAATGCTGAAGTAATAACACCAGAAGATGCAATGATAGCATAATAGCTTCAAGTTTGTTTAAAAGAGGTAATCAAGATATATTCTGTTAAGCAGACAGCTTAGAATACAAGAAAGGCTATTGAGACTAGAGTAAAGAAGGAAGCTGAATAAAGACAGTATAAGAAGAAGGAGATAAAGAAAAAGTGGTTAAAAGGTCTCAAGAAACTCCAGGATAAGATTATAGAGAAAGAAACTATCTTTAAGAAACATTAAGAGATCTCTTGGATAATAGAGACTAAATATAAAGAGATCATGAAGATTTCCTTAGAAGAGAAGGCTAGGCAGTAGCTTTTGAAAAAAGCAAAGGGAAAACAAGTAAAGAGGTACTACAGAAATAACATAGTGAAAATGGAGGTAATAATCTCTGTAAGAGATATATGCATGCTAAGCAGAACTACTTGGTATACAATAGTAGGTAAGTAGTGAAAAGAACTTTGTTACTTATTATTTTGCTAATTAACTTTAGTTGTTTTCTTGCCTGTGTTGGGTATATTACTATCAAGTAGTAATGCATCTTCTACTTTAGAAAGATAGTCCTTATCTATAGTAAAATATTAAGTACTATCAAACAGATATTCTAGAAATCTATAAAGAAGTACTACAGTGTTGGAAAGTCTCTTCAAGGCTTGGTAAAGAGTTAAGAAAAGAATATAGTTCAACTAGCAAGAATATAAGTCACAGTCAATACAAAGTAGAGCTCAATAGCAATATCATAAAGTAGTAAGGAGAATAAGTGGGATAGAAATAATACTCTGAGAAGATTGAAAAGAAGATGTTGGAGCATACATTTTTATTTACCTTCTACTAAAGTACTTGTTTTGTTAATTATACTTGAATTAGTTGAATTTAGTTTTTTATATCTAACTATATAGGTAAGAAAATAAAAATAGTTAGAAAAATATAAGACAGAAGTTATTATCTAAAAAACTGAAAAGAAAACCCTATAAAAAGTATGTAAAATCTAAAGTTAAGCTACTATAGTATGATTAAGATAGTAGAAGTGGACTAGACTTGACAGAATAAACAATATAGAAATCAGATATCAAGTCAGCAGTATGAGTAAGCTTAGAGATCAAAATTCACTCTAATTTATTTTTAGTGTTCTTATACCCTAACCAAATAACCTTATAGAAGAGCTTATATATCCATTGGCAATCAATTTTGAAGTCTACAATCTATGAGATTTTATATTTATATTTTCTTAATTATAACTGGTATAGAGGCTAGTTGTGTTTTTTTGGGGAAAGTATTGGAAGTGGCAGGTTCTAACATAGATGTCAAAGTTGTAAATATTGGACTTGAGTTTATTTTATTTTATTTTATTTTAATTTTTCTCATTTTCTTTTTATTTTATTTTGAATTTTTTTCTTTTTATTTATTAGACTTAGGTGAGGAAGTGTGATCACATAAATGACACAATTACATAATATAAAGAAGGATGTAGAAGATTCTAGAATAAATAATATCATATAGTATGGTAATAGTATATTGACCTTAGAAAAAGTATATGGACTTTAGAGTAGATTAGATATAGTGTGTATACAAATAATAGTCTGTAGTATATAAGGTAGACTAACTTGTATCTGAAACTTTATTAAGTTTCTTTGTGTTACTCAATATAAAAGTTATCTTTTGTCTTTATATAAGGACTTAAGTCATAACAATAGAAACATAAAAGAATAAATATATAAAGTATATAGACTTTAGCAGATAGAGGATAAACAATAAAGTACTAGGCTAAGAGATAATTTTGTAGAATTTAAGATATTTTAAATAGTTTCTTTGAGGGCCAGATAAACCTAAAGAATTAAGTATTAGAATTGAAGATGGTAGACTTAATCTATTTTATTTTCTATTTTATTTTCTCTTTATTTTCTTAGTTTTAGATTTAAGATTGGAGTTCAGTGTGATATTCAACATGATATAGTATCATACATCTATTATAAGTCATAGTCACAGAAGAATGTAGAAGATTCTAGAACAATAATGTTATACTATATATTAATAGCATGTAATATACATGTCTTTTAGAGTAGACTAGGTTTAGTGTAGTATAGAACATTAGCCAAGTATACATAAGGTAGGCACTCTATAACTGGAACTCCATCAAGTTCTCTTGTACTACCCAATACAAGGTTGTTTTTCACTTTATCTCTTAAGCCTAAGTTTATAATATTAAATCTTAACAAAGATTTTATTACTTACTTTGAAATCAGGTGTGGAAAACTTGTGTATCAGCAGACTTTTGATAATACTGTTAATCTGTAGTAATCTCAGCTTTAAGAGTATTCTTAGACTCATTGAGATCTATAGCAAAGTTAGAGACTTGAGAGAAAGCAATATTGTATTCATAATAAACAAAGATTTTTTGGATGATATCTCTTATTAACAAAGAATGGAGAGATACCAGTGCTACTACTGAGAGTATTGTTGTAAGAAAACTCCACAAGCAACAGGATTTTAGACCAGTTATCTTACTGATAGTTACAATATACACAAAGATATTACTTGAGTATCTGGTTCATGTATTTGGTTTGTCCACCATCTTTGGGGCAGTAGTCTAAAGTGAAGTAAAGCTGCATGTTGAGAGTAGTGCATAAAGAATGGAAAAAGCTTAACACAAACTTCAAGCCTCTATTAGAGATAATATAGAAAGGAACACTATGATTTGAGAATATATAGAAGATAAAAAGACATACTAGGTCCACAGATGTAATGGTATCATAGACAGTAAGGAGAATTGCCTGTCTAGTGAGCTGGTTAACAATGACCAAGATGGTGTCAAACCCAGAGGATAATATAAGTTTCTTAATAAAGTCCATAAAAATGGAATTTCATAGTTGTTTGAAAATAGAGAGTTACTTGAGAGATCTGTACAGAGACTAGACTAGAAATAACCATAACAAATGAGTTCTAGTATTTTGTTTTGACCAAAGTGGTCAGCAAGAATATGATCATGATTATATTGGAGAACTCATGTATGGAGACTACCAGAGAATAGTATATAGATTTTGCCATTAAGATAGAGAAGACTGTCAAAGTTCATAAACTACTAGCTACTTGCAGAAATGTGTTTTGTAGTAGTAGGTCACTAGAAAGAACCAAACAAATGTCTTAGTATAGGATGTTGAGATCAACAACTATAGCTATATGAAGAGAAGGGAAAAAGAACTATAGCTTGTACAGAGACTACAAGTTGTTCTTGAATGAAGATAGGTTTGAAGTTGTAAGGGTTGATTGTGGCATAGCTAGTATTCTTCTCTTTAGAATAGACATTCTATTATATAGTCAGAGCATTGGGTTTGGTACCAAAACATTTAGAATAGAACTTGATAACAAGATTAAACTGAGAGAGATACTTGGACTACTATAATTATTTCCAGACTAACACCTTGGTAGTAGAGAAGTACTTAAGATTTTTATGATCCATAACAATGTTAATAGGAAAGGCTGAATTTTCTAGATAGTATTGCCAAATTTTAAAGATCTCAAAAATAGCAAGTAGTTCCTTGTCATGTGTATTATAATTCAACTCTACTATAGTGAAAGTACATGAGTAAAAGGTAACCAGATGAACTTTATTCTCTTCATTCACAATAGAAAGAATTACAGTAAGAGCATGGTCTAATGAATTAGTTTCTATGATAAGTTAAGCATTAGAGATCTAGTATATAAGAATGAAAGTAGAGATAAGATTAGTCAGATAAAACCTATATTGAGATTTTCTTTAATGAATTTCTTGAGAACTTCAGCTTTGGCTTTGCTAAAGATGTTGGCAAATTTGTAATACTTGGAAGAGATATTTGAAAGATCAGAGGTCTTCACAAGTTGTGTGGAGTTGATCTGAATGTCTAAAGAGTAAAGATATATATTATAATTCAAGTCTCAAAGTGTTAAGACTAGAAAAAAAATCTTGTATAGAGATTACACAAGAGAATTTGATGGAGTTCTAGTTACAAAGTGTCTACCTTATATATACTTGGCTAATAGTCTATATCTAGTTTACTTTAAAAAACATATGGTATAATATTATTATTCTGGAATCTTTTATGTTTTTTCTATGATATGTAATCATATGACCATGACTTGTGACTATATTATGTGATATATAAATAGAAAAATAATAAAAATAATAAATAAATAAAGTCTATTGTCTTGGATTCTGACAACATTATTGAAACTTATTAGAGTCTGGAAGTTTTGATATGCACAAGAATACTACAGCACTAATAATAGCAATATTAGGCTACTTAGAGATAAACACAGAGGTCCCAGATATAAGTATAGGAACTGTAAGATCTAATGATTATAGAAAGATATCAGGAAATGATAGATATGCTAATAGTATATTAGCCATAATACTAGAGATTGCAATATTTTCTAACAAGAATAGATAGAAGTTTATCAATCTATTTGCCCAGTTGTTTAGTAGATTGTGTTGGGTAAGCCAGTTGTATCCAAAGATTAAAGAGTAAGAAAAATCAAGTGAAGTAATATAGAAGTTCAGAGTTATATAATTACTAAAGGAAAAAGCTATGAATAGAGTAGTAATTTCAGAGATGTTGGTGTTTAATGAACTATCAAACAACTAAAGAGCAACTTGTCAGAGTCAAAGATAGTGAACTTTAATTGTTTTTGATTTCTTTCTTATTTTTATTTTATTTTTGATTTATTTTCTATTTTAGAATATAAGATTAGGGTTTAGTGTGAGGTTATATATCACTGTCACACATCAGTCACAAAGTCATATGATACAGTCACAGTCATGGTTATATAATTCTATATTATATAGAACATTGTAAAAGGATCTAGAAAAGAATTATATCACTATAGCATATTTAATATATATTGATCTTAAATGTCTGTGTAGACACATGGTTATTTAGGATAGGCTAATTATAGGGTAGCACAGACCATCAGTTTAGATATAAGATAGACAATTCTATACAAAGTTCTCTATTAAGTTCTTTTGTGTTAACTAATATAAAGTTTGATCTATTCTAAGGTCCTTGAAACATAATACAACCAATAAAACTGTAAATATCTTTAAATAGTAAGTATTCACAAATTTTGTGTCTACAAAACAATAAATAGACCTAGAGTTAACTAAAGTTTGAAATGGAGTTTTATTAAGATGACTCTAACTAAGGATTTAGAGAAAAGTAAAAAGAAGTTTAACAGTCCTCAGTCTGTGTAGAGTTCTAGAAATTACTCTTTATTTTTCCAAGGGTTTCTCAGATACAGCTGAAGTATCATAGTATTATGAACTTAAGATCTTAGAGCTAGTCAAAAGAAAGAACCTTGTATAGAGTTTACATAAGAGAACTCAATAGAGAACTTAGTACATAATTATCTATCTTATATACTCTAGACTAATAGTTTGTGCTCTGCTACTTTAGCCTACCCTAAATAACCATGTATCTACCTTAAGATTAATATGTATATAATATACTGTATAATATTATTTCTTTCAGAACTTTCTACTACCTTCTATCTTAGTATGTGACAGTATAATCATAATGTGATTATTTGTGATAGTAACATGTAATATTATACTAAACCCTAATCTTTATTCTTAGAAATAGAAAATAAAGAATAAAATTGAAATCAATAATGATCAAAAAGAAAATAAGAAAGAAAATAAAGCAAAGCCCAATGTTTGCAATTCTGATACATAGACTTTGGAAGTGACTGTAGTTTGCTTCTTTAGATAAGAGTCTAACTTATAATATTTTGCATTGCAATAAAAATATAGATTGTTTTCAAAGCACTTCTTATACTCATTGCTGGTTAACTTGCCATTGTTGGCTAGCTTGGAAGAGAGATCTATCTACAGAAAATTAGACTGTTCCTTTGGAGTAGAAGATAACATATTGTATATCTTGAAAGGTAATAATTTCATGAATGAGACTACTAGAGATTTACTTGCTTTGTTCTAGAGGCTTATAGTATTGCCAGAAGAAAAAGTCTTATCTTGCTTCTGGAAATGTCAGAGTTAAAGATAATAAACTTGATTTATTTTATTTTTATTTTTATTTCTATTCTCTATTTCATTTTTAGACTTAGATTCAGAGCTTAGTATAATATTACATTGATATGCTATAGTGTTACACATCTGTCATATGTTATAAGTTACAGTCACATAATCATATGTTATACAGAAGATCATAAAAGATTTTAGAACAATGATGTTATACTACATATCAATAGCATATAATACATATGTTATTTAGAATAGGCTAGGTTTAGTATAGTATAGACCATTAACTAAGTGTATATAAGATAGACACTTTGTACTTGGAACTCCATTAAGTTCTTTTATGTTAATCCTAATATGAGATTCTTCTTTTGACTTCACTTTATAAGTTTTAAGTTGTAATAGAGAGTAAGACTCAAAAGCCTTCTTTTTTGCTTACCTTGTATAATGGCATTTGCAGTTGTACTCCTAGTAGCAGTGATTTATAGTCATTGCTAAAATATACATGTCTTGAAATAAGATAGATATACTATTCTTCCAATATAATTAGGAGGCATAGTACATGAAGTTTATATTGTAAGTAGAGATGTTATTGTTAGACTTTATGTAAAGATTGTTCAAAGGATTGACTGCTTTACTAATAAGGTTCAAAAGAATAAAATATTGATATAACTCATTAACAAATAGATTTTAATCTAAGAGCTAGTTTTACAGAATACTCTGGTCTTTCTAGTTGAGGCCTATTTCAAACCAGTCTTGTGTTATAACTCAAAGTTCTTAGGATTGGACAATAAGACAAAAATCTTATATTAGGACTTAATATAAGAGAACTCAATAGAGAACTCTATACAGGATTCTTTACCTTATATACTAAAAGCTCATGGTTTGTGCTTTATGTTGTGGCAACCACTTATCACAATAACAAATGATAACAGTAAATCTCTTATTAAGATATAGAGTGAGAAATTCACAAGAGAACTCGACAAGGAGTCTCTGCTAAATTAGAGTCCTATATATACAAAGTACACATGGTCCGTGCTACTAATAATTATGCCTGCCCTTATATCCATGCTACAATCTCATGTCCACCTCATTTCCTACTTAAGGCTATTATGTTGTATACATGTGCCCTGACATCATCTTCTAGATCTTTCTCCCATGTTCTAGGCCTATGATGTCACATCATGTGACCTGTCATGTGACTGTGGTGTCATGTGCCTTTTCATCATCCAAAAGAAAAAGAAAAAGAAAACAAAATCAATATAAAATCAGAAAAATAAAAGAAAAGAAAAGAAAATTGTTAGTATCCAAAGCATATCATAACACTCTACTACTTTAGCTTACCTCAAATGACTATATGTTTGCATTGAGATTAACATGTAAGAGTACAAAACAATGGACTTCATTTTATTTTATTTTATTTTTTTCATTTTCATTTTATTTTAATTATTTTACATTTTTCTATTTTTAGAACTCTGGAGTTAGGGTTAGAAGTGATCTGTCACACTATCACACCAGTCACATCTGATGGTGCAGTCACAACATTGATCACAAGACTTGAGAAAAGAGAGTAGAAGGTTCTAGAACAAAGTGATGTCATACAATATAAACACCACATGTTGACCTCAGGCTTTACACATGGTCATTTTGGGTAGGGTGCACAGTAGCTAGTATAGACCATCTGTACAAGTATATAAAATAGACTATTTTGTAAAGGGCTCTCTATTGAGTTTTCTTGTGTCTTCTCTAATACAAGAGTTTGACCTTTATTCTACTCTAAGGATTTAAGGTTATAATATAACATATGTTAAACATACTATATGATATTATCTTTTTAGAACCTTCTATATTCTTTTCTTGCTACT
>Ga0157359_1000470_pt1 | contig 14822 bp, 11 predicted proteins | sample AttcapACBM3_FD_111482 | JGI IMG/M metagenome (GOLD analysis project Ga0157359, IMG submission 111482) | Fungus gardens microbial communities from leaf cutter ant in Botucatu, State of São Paulo, Brazil - Atta capiguara ACBM3 | ecosystem: Host-associated > Fungi > Mycelium > Unclassified ...
ACCATATGTTATGAATGAGGCAAATGAGTCATAATACGTGAAAAAAGCATAAGAAAGTCATACCTACAATATAAGGCACCAACTGAGACAATATGTGGATAACATACAATATAGCCAATCATTAACATATAGAAGAAACCCTAATACCTGTTGTCTATGAGCAAACCACCTGTAAAATATGAGGCATCAATCATAACAAAAATACATCACTATCAAATAATAATGTATTTCTTATCAAAACATTATTGCTGACAAAAAAGAGAATCTTACCTACAGTAGAATTCTAAGTGTCATCAAAAAAGCACTTCAGAAGCTTATTGAGAGATATTGTAGTGTCATAAGACGAAAGTGTGGACAGACTTTAGGTAGGATTAGGGTAGGACAGATATAGGATAGTAATTAATTATTAGTCTACAACAGAGGAAGAGCATGTGATCCAGAAGTCATGTGATAGAAGTCTAGAGTGGTCTGGAAGGACTTAGGGTCTAGAAGGATTGAGAGGAGTTTAAATAGGAGTTAGGGTTAGGAGTGACGTTAAGAGACATGGGTTCTTCATAGTGTACATATGGTGCATGCATGTATGATGGAGATTAAAGAGTATGATGTTAGGGTACATGGATATGGCATGGTGGCCTTGAGGTAGAAGTATGGTGGATGAGTAATAGGGCATGAGATAGAAGCATAGATATAAGAGCCAGTAGATATTGTTGTAGTATAGACCATCTGTAATTTATATAAATAGAGGAGCAATGCAGCGAGGGCTCCTTATTGAGTTCTCTTATAATCTCTACTACTAGATAGCCAGTTGAGAGCTTTGCTGAAGTAAGCAAACTACGAGTGCCATTCTGGCGAGTGGTTGTTACAACATATAGAATAAAAGAGTTTCTCTAGGACTTGGTAGAGGGCTAGAAGAGGAATACAGCACAACTTGCAAGAATTGGAGCTATAATCAATATGTAATGGAAGCTAGTAAAGTTTTTAAGAGAAAAGAAGATAAAGAAGAAGAAGAAGAGAAGGAGAATGGAAAAGAGTCCATAGAAGAGTTTAAAGAAGTTGAGAAGGAGGTGTTGGTATAGATGCTATTATCTATCTCTTACTAATTAAAATTGTTTTTAGAATACTACTCAATAAGATTTGTTTTTTTTGTTATACTTCTAACTGTGTGAAAATAAGAAGAAAATATCAAGATAGTTAGAAGAAAAATAAGATAGAAGTTACAGACTGAAAATTAGAAAGAAAACTTTGTACAAAGTGCATAAAGGCTGAGGTTAGACAAAAATAGAAAAACAAATAGAATTTACTAAGGAAAACTATTGAAAGTGTATAGAGGCTAGAGTCAAGTTTGAACAGTATGATTAAGATGATAGAAAGAAACTAGACTTGATAGAATATGTGACATAGAAATCAAATACCAAGTTAGTAGTATAAGTGAGTTCAGTGGTAAGAAGCCACTCAAATTTGTCTTCAGTATCTTTATATTAAGAATAGGAGCAGAAATAAATATCTTCTTAAGAAAGTTGAAAGCATTATAGTAGAAGAAGTCAAACTTCCAAGAGATGTTCTTTCAAGTAAAGTAGGTTAATAGAATAATGTTAGAGTCTAAGACAATAGACTTTAAATATTTTCTTTTCTTTTCTTATTTCTATTTTCTATTTTAGAAACTTAAGGTTAGGGTTAGAGTGACATCATTATCACACTGTCATACATCAGTCACATCAGATGACATGGTAACAGTAATAGTTATAAGTTACAAGATCACAGAGAAGAATATAGAAGGTTCTAGAAAGATAACATTATAACAACATATCTTACATATGTTGGCCTTGAAGCAAACACATGGTCTTTAGGGTAGGCTATGAAAGTAGTAGCACAGACCATTGTAGTTTAGTATAAAAGGTAAATGATTCTGTACAGAGTTCTCTATTAAGTTCTCTTATGTTAACCCAATACAAGATTTATTTGCTTAACCTACTCTAAGGTCTTGAGTTTGTAACAGCAAACACAAATTTGTAATATCAATGTTTTCCTTCTCAAAACAGTACACTACCTTGCTGTATCTACAATATGTACCCAACTGGAGGCTCTCATGAATGAGGAACTTTAATTAAGCTTAGAAAGTGAGCTAGTGTCCAAGCTTACAATGTACCAGAATATGGCTACCAGACTCTTACAGAGAACAAGAGTCTCTGGTACTGGCTTTAACAAGTTAAGACTTGCAATAAGCACCTAACTGCAGTATAAGAGGCTACAAAAATTGTAGAAGCTACAGTAGCTATAGACCATCTTAAATAATGAAATGAATGAATTTCCATCAATTATATAACTCCAATAACAAGTCAGCTACACAATGGGACACTTTAAGCTCACAGACAATGAATACATCCTTTTGAAACAATACTAAGGTTGCTTTAAATACTAACATTTTTATATTGAACATACTGATACTAACTGTATAGCTGAATTTATGATATGCTGATCCAGTAAAAAAGAAGGTTCTAAGAATTAAAACTGAACCCCTTTAGATATCTATGCAAATATTTAAATAAGATGCTTTAGAAAATACTAATAAAACATCTTCTGAGTATATCAAGCCTTATATATCTTATTTTTCCTAGATCTACCCCAAACTTCTTATCATATTTCCCTTCTATCTGTTAGGAACAGGCCAGCCACTGAACCAGTTACACTAAAAGTGTGCAATGTCAAGCTTAGCTTTGACATCTGGCTGGTACTATATATGTACTTTATACTGTACTCCTAACACTGTCCTTCTTCTACCCTATATTGTTATGAGATGCTTTGGACATGGACAATTTTTATTTTCTTTTTCTTTTATTTTCTGACTTTATAAAAATTTTGTTTTTCTTTTCTTTTCTTTTTAAGACAATGAAAAGGCACATGACATCGCAGTCACATGACATGTCACATGATGTGACGTCATAAGCCTAGAACATAGTGGAAAGATTTAGAAGATAATGTCAGAGCACATGTATACAACATGGTGGCCTTGAGTAGAAAATGAGGCGGACATGAGGTTGTAGCACGGACCAGATGTATTTAGTATATATAGAATGCTAATTTAGCAGAGACTCCTTGTCGAGTTCTCTTGTGAAATTCCCACTAGATATCCACCTAAGAGATTTACTCACTTGTGACGCTATTGGTCTTTGTGACTAGTGGTTGCCACAACATATATGTTAAGCCACTTATTGATACTGGTGTTCAGATAGATCTGATTAGAAGAGATATCATCAAAAAACTAAGGTCAAAAATAGTCAAGATGAAGACACCACAACATATAGTTGGTTATTTTAGGGGAGAGACTTCCAAAAAGCTATAGTATAGAATATTGTTTATACTCACCAGTGTAGATAATATCTTGTGGAAATCTAATGTTGTGCATATGATTGTGACTAATAAATTAGCTTACTCTATATTGCTTAGCCTAACCTTCATTCATTTTAATTATTAATGCTAAGACAGGAATTATTATAAACAAACATTATGAATATAACATCATATCAAATAGCAAGATACTGACCTTTCCCATACTGATTATGGAGGTATTAGATATCTCTTCTAGATTTAGTAAGGAGATATTTCTTAATATAATAGATATCCACCTTCAAGAATTAAACAGAAAGTACTGCAAATAGTTCTCCAACTGTTTTGAGGAAATACCACATGTACACCAACTTTTTACAAACATCTACTATCATATCAAGCTTGAAGACCTCTCTATCTCTTTTACAGCTAGAATATACTTCTACCCTTGAAAACTATAAGATATATGAAAGATACTAATTGACAAATACCTTACAGCAGGCTGTATCTGTCTATCATTCAGCCTATATTCATCAAGTATCTTCCTAGTTTTAAAGATAAATTCTACAGTCTTACTATGCTAGGTAGATAATTATTAAAGACTCAATAACAATATAGTGAGAGATTGGATACTACTACCATACATTAAGATAATTCTTGCTGATATGTATTAGAGTTAAAAGCAATGGACTCTATTTATTTTTCATTTATTGTTTAAAACTTGGGATTAAGGTTAGTATGATATTATATGTGACTATCACAAATTGTCACACATCAGTCACAAGTCACATGATTATATGTCACATGAAATATTCTAAAAACTCCTGAAACAAAATAACATTATACAGTATGTTTTACACATGTTAATCTTAAGAATAATACATGGCTCTTTAGGATAGGCTAAATGGAAGTGTAGCATGGACCAGTAGTCTAACATATATAAGATAGACAGTTTTGTATCTAGAACTCTATTAAGTTCTCTTATGTTAACCCTAATACAAGATTTTTCTTATTAACCAACTTTAAGGTCTTTGAGTTGTAACAATGTAGGCTGTGGCAAGTTCTTTGGAAAAATTAATATAACAAACTCATTTTTCAAACATTAGTACATCTGAATAACATACTCCCTACTATAATAAATACTCTCTTTAGAATGTATAAGTAGACAGTAATATCTATAGAAGGCATAAATGTTATGAACTTAAACCTTTAGAGTTAGGTAAAAGAACAAACTCTTGTATTAGAGTAAACACAAGAGAACTTGATAGAGAGTCCTTTACAAAGTAGTCTATCTTATATACTCCTACAGATGGTCTGTGCTAGCTACTGTGCACCCTACCCTAAATGACCAGGTGTAAAGCATGAGGCCAACATGTGGTGTCCATATTATATGACGTTATTTTGTTCCAGAACCTTCTACTTTTTTCTCTTCTATCCCGTGATCAATGTTGTGACCACACCATTAGATGTGACTGATGTAACTGATCACTTCTAACCCTAACCCCAGAGTTCTAAAAATAGAAAAGATGAAAAATAAATCTAAAATAAAATAAAAATGAGAAAGAAAAATAAAAAAACAAAGTCCCCTTTCTGCAATCTTGACAATAAATACCCTAGCTACATATTAACAGCACATAATGCAAGCATTACTACTTCTTATAGGAGAAATATGCTATGTGTACATGAATGATATCATCATTTGGTCAAGCTCTATAGAAGAATATATAAAAAACATCTGAAAAGTACTATAACTTTTCTAAAGGATGCAACTATACTATTCTCTCAAGAAAACAGATTTATTTACCTGACAGATTAACTTTTTAGAACACATTGTATCTGCCAAGAATATTTGTGCAAACCCAGCCAAAATAAGCCAAATTCTAGACTGGCCTATTCTTAGATTAACTACAGAGATATGAGACTTTCTTGGACTGGTGAGATATTTGGCCATATTCATATCCATTTAGTAGAATATATAGTAATACTAGATGGACTGGTAAGGAAAGAATTTGATAGAGCCTTTCCAAAATGGTCAGAAAGATACCAAAAGGTGTTCAAGACTATCAAAAAGATTATTACTGAAGCTAAATGCCTAGCAATAATTGACTACAATTTCAGAGAAACAATATATATAATAACAGATACAAGTCTAATAGAAACAGGAGCCATATGAAGTGTGGGATACACCTAGGAAAAGGCTCACCCAGTAGTCTTTAACTTCTCCAAATATACCCTAGTCAAAAAAACTATTCTGTTTATGAACAGAAAATGCTTGCTATTGTTAAGATACTCAAGAAATGGTGTTTTCATCTTCTTGAAGCACAATTTCTGGTATCTATAGACTATTACACTCTCAAATACTTCAAGAACTAAAAAGAATTATCATATTATCAAATCTACTGGGCTGACACTCTAGTACAATATGACTTTGACATCAAATATATCAAGGGCTCAGACAACACAGTCACAGACTCACTATCTAGATATTTAGAACATGCATCTTTTCTAGAGACTACAAAAAAATCAATATCTTTCAGTAGAGTGAAGTTAATAGTGGCTACTCTCAAACTAGAGATAGACTTGGCCCTTTTTGAGAAGATCATAAAAGAATATGATATTGATAAGTGGTGTATAAAGCTGAGAAACAACCTAGTCTTACATAAAGAAGCCTATTGCGACCCAACAACTAATCTCTTATTCCTAGATAGAACATCATATAACAAATGTTATTTTAGCTAGCTCATGATATACTTAGACATTTTGTATTTGACAAGTACTATGAAAAATTAAGAGAAAGCTACTTCTGGCCACAAATCTATTATAATCTAAACAACTTCTACATTCTGTTATAATTTAAAGATCTTAGAGTGGATCAAAGAAAGGAAACCTTGTATTGTTAACACAAGAGAACTCAATAAAGAATTCTGTACAAGATTGTCTACCTTATATACTCCAGACTAGTGGTATGTATTATACTATTATTAGCCTACCCTAAATAATTATAACATGCTTATATGACATTATTTCTTTCAGATCTTTCTACTACTTTTCATTATAACACATGATCATGTGACTATGTGATAATGACATGTGACATGGTATTAAACCCTAACCCTAAATTCAAAAATTAAAAACAAATTGAAAAGAAAAGTAAAAATGAGAAAGAAAATAAAATAAAACTAAGTCTAACTTCTGTTATTCTGATATATTCTCTTCTGTATTGAATACATGTGAAACAAGAGCAATACCTCTAAGCCAGTGGGCCTCTTACATTTCCTTACAGTTCCAGATAACTACTTCAATAGTATTAATATTAACTTTATTGGCTCTCTGCTAACAGACAAAGAGTATAATAGTAATAATGATAATAGATCAACTAGTCTTAGCAGATATCTGATTAGTCTAATGCCAGGCAACAAACATAGCCTAAAAAGTAGCATGTCTATTCCTTGACAACTAATATTATGAGAATAGGCTTCTTCTGAAAGTTATAACCAATCACAATAAACTGTTTGTTAGTAAATTCTGATAGAAGTTGCATAAACAGACAGAAGTAAAATTAAAAATGTTATCAGCTTATTATCCAGAGACTGATAGAGCAGTGAAGTGTACAAACAAGACAGTAAGTCAAATGTTATGTTACTATATGGATTAACAATAGAAAAGATGGGTGAAGACATTATCTAGAATATACTTTTGCATTATAAACATAGTTAACATATCAACTAGCTACTCTCTCTTTCAACTATGCTCAGGATTCTTACTGTAGCTAATTCTCTCCTTAATTAAAGCCATTTAAGATACTCAAAAGCATCCCAAATACTTGAATAGCTTCAAAAGGACATCAAGGATGCCCAAGACTCTCTCATAACAACAAAGATTCAATAAGCCTATCATGCCAACTCATACTATGCAGTGGAAGATATCTATCAAGAAAAAGATATAGTAATACTAAGCACAAAAAATTACCACTCATAATACAAGTCTAGAGGGAATAAATGTTCTGTTAAATTCATGCCAAGATATGATGGACTATAGAAGGTTATCAAGGCCTTTCCAGAATATATACTGGAACTTCTCAACTCAGGCAATATTTTTTCTTTCTTTTATATAAGTTAATTATGCTGTTTTCGGCCAAACAATCTCAGTCTCTTTCCCTCCTGGAAACTTACTCAGCCAGGATCTATTCTCTTATTTGATGGCACTGAAGAACAGCTTGTAGATCAAATTCTTGATGAGAAGAAAATAGGCTGAGGCAAACATTATCTGGTGGCCTTTAAAGAATAGAGCTCTAAACATAATACTTGGCTACCAGATGCAAAATTACAAGAGAATGAGGCTCTTGACTAATAGAAAAAAAAGAGAAGGATCTAAATTTTACAGAGTAGGAGAGAGTGTAATCCTAAAGGTTACCACTATACAGATAAGATAAGATAATATTTCTCCCTTTTTGTTCCTACATCACACTATTTGGCTAAACACTATACAATATCCAAAGCTACCTGTGATGTCTTCTTAGTCTTAATTCCAGATATCACAGCTTTAAACTCCTAATTATAGACAACTGAGCTGAGTGAGGTTCTTTGGACTTATAAGATATCAATGATAATGAGAGATAAATAATGAATGATAATTGATGTTGTTAAGTCTAAAGTCTAATTCTCAGATATATACAAAATAGTAATAGTCTGTATACAAGCTGTTTCCATTACATAATCAAAACTTGTATCTAGCAAGGCTGTCATCTATTATAGCAGATGTCAGGCTAATTTCCAATGCAAGTTTGATTGTAGGAATTTGTTCAGTTGTTTCTAAAATAATAGCTAATGAAACTTGTAGTTACTGATGGTCTGATATCTGTTATCACTTTTGTATATTTCACATATATGTGAATAGCCCTCATTTGGAGCTTTCCAATGCAACCTGGTTTGTGAGAATCAGTTTACTAGTTGTGGAAATACAAGTTAAATGAAGTTTGTTTGTAATAAGTATATAATACCAACCAGAGATTGTGCACTCTCTTCTAGATTGATCTTGAGATCATACAGATGATGAAAAGTGAGAACTTCAGCTTTAGACTTACTGAAAATGTCAGTGAATTCATAATACTTGAAAGAGACATTAAAGTCCAAAACAGGATTTTATTAAGGTAGTTTTAACTAAAGACCTGTTAGACATGGTTTACATCTTGTTATCTGAGATCCAATAAGGGTTACTTAGAAGTCTAAATGAGTTGTTTATGCATTATCTGAGAATATAAAAGTGGAAGTTAAAATGATCTTCAGCTTCAACTTATATACTACATTTTTACAAGTCACACTAGCCACATATTTCAGAAGAGCTCTTGAGAACTAGGAAGATAAAACCACTGAAAGATAATGAGATTGTTACAATTGATATCTCCTGGTAAAAGCATGTACAAGGGTAAAGGGTATGACGATGTGATTGGCTATGCCACATGTAGTCTCAGTCAGCACCTCATGCAGTAGGTGTTGTTATCTTACTTTATCCCTGTGGTCTCCTCATGTTGTACTCTTTATGTATGCCTTGTTGTTTTACTATGGACTTGTATATATAGCATAAATACACTCCTGTATCCTTATACTTTACCACTTATACATCTCCCTTACTCTTCCTCAAGTCTTTGCCTTAGTTGCAACCTGAGCTCAAGCTTAAGGTTGTTACAGAGATGCATTATTGCCAACACTGGAGATAGTGTTAATTTTCAGAATTATCATATATCCTCTGATATCCACATTCTTCTAATGCAAATAACACTCCATTTCCAATCATCCATCAATCTGAAAACTAAAACCCTATATTTCTCATTAATTTCATAGAGTCTGAATAATAACTCTCATGGTGCCCAACTACCCAGAGTATACACAGTAGTAGAATATCATTAGATTGTCACTTCTATATTTAAGAACATAGTTACTATGTACTATTCTCCAGTCTGATAATCAACTTGAACTGTGCCATATATGCACTTATCTGTTCAAACTCCTAATATCCAAAATTATGACCCTATGATATATAGGCTAGATGCAATATTATCTATTGAAGCCAAGGTCATATTATTCATGCAGCACCATTTCTAGCTTTTTTTCCAAAACTTGACTTGCTAAGTCATCTTTCTATTTTTACCTTCTATGCTATTATCATGGATAAGCCTAGTGAGTGTAGATTACCTCTAACAAGAATAAGGCTATTACAGTGTAAACTACTAGCTTATATACTAAGTATATTACTTAGGGTAGTTATCTAGTATAGAAACTGCTAAGTAAGTTATCCTGGTTTTTAATGATGTCAGAGATAGAGCTTTATAGAGTTGGCAAGGTTTTTGTGAGGTAGAATGGAGATGATTGATCTGCAATACAAAATATCAGTGAATATAGATAAAAGAAGGGGCATTGCTCATAGGTTAGAACAGATGTGGCTAGACTTGGATATGATAAGATCAAAAAAGAAGACAAAGAAACAAAGAAAAAGTGGGGGTCCAAAAAAATGAATATATTAAGCCTGATAAGACTCATTACTATATAAGAAAGTTTAATATGAATTTTAGTCTGTGTAGTGTTCTCAGATTGCTTTTTATTTTTCTAAGGATTTCTTAGAAACAGCTGTAGAAAAATTAGCAGCTATTAAAACACTATGGCCTTTAAAAGTAACTGTGGTCTGCTTCTTAGGACAGAAGTCAAACTTAGATTTTTCTGTCCTATAATAGAGGCACAGATTGTTTTCAAGGTATTTCTTGCACTTACTATTAGTCAACTTGTCATTGAACTTATAGAATTGTGATTTTGAAGTCAGAAAGGTTGCAAGTAGAACTATAACAGAAAATTTTGCAGATAGAACTGTTTAGAAGTGATAGCAAACTTAAAAGTCTGATAATATTGTCAGGTATAGTTTATACCAGATAGTGAAAGCCTATGAGATTAGCTTAGAAATATACTAAGTGTGAATTAGAAGATAGAACAAAGTCTAAAGAAAGTGAATGTTGATAGTGGTAATGTTGTCAAAGAATACCAAAGATAGAGTTCAACTAAAATAGTTGATTATCAAACTAGCAAAATACAATATATTTACTAGTCTTATATACAAGTATGATAGAGAGAAGAAACTTAGGAGTTTTAGAGTATAGCCTCAAGTCAAGGTTTTAGTAATGAAATACTGAAAGGGATTAAATAAAGAAACTCTACCATAGAAAGCTAAGTTGGAAAGAAGTATTTTTGCATGAAAGATAAAGTACTTATGGGGTTTAGGCTTGATTATATTCCTACTGTGTGAATGTCTGGTAAAAGTAAGGCTATTATAGAAGATGAACTTTTGTTGGAGTTTTAACAAGACATTACTGCTGTAAAGGATAGGCTTTTGAACAAATAGACTTAGTATATGATACCAGAAAAGTATATGGCAAATATGTTATATAAATAGGACAATGCAAAGCTTAGTGAGGAGTATTTAAAAAAGTTGGAGAGAAACTTTAAAGAAAAAGTAATATTAGAATTGAAAATAGTAGACTTGATTTTTCTTGAAGATCTAAAGTTAGGATTTAGTATGATATTGCAACTGTCACATCTCTGTCACATGTCACTGTCACATGATCATATAATACATAGAAAGACAGAGAAAGTTCTGAAATAATGATATTATATAGTATGTTCATTATATGTTAATCTCATATATAATATATTATACTAAGAACTCCATTAAATTATTTTATATAAATCATATACAAGATTCTTTTTTAATTAATTACTAAGCTATAAGTTATAATAGTCTTCTATTATTCTAAATATATCCTGCCTCTTTGGATAATATTTTAAATATTTCAACTTAGATTCCTAACTATCTCTATGTCAGACATACAAAGGTTGGATCTTAGCTTCTTTATTTAATTTCCTTTTTTTTCTTTTTTTTCTTTATTTTGATCTAGGGTTAGGGTTAGAGTGATACTATGATCATACTATCATTAGTATTGCTAATGCTTGTATCAATCTAGGGTTCTAGCCATCTTATTTCAAATGATCTATGATGGTAATCATCCCTAAGCCTAAAAAACAATCATATGACTCCCCCAAATTGTTCAGGCTGATTGTCCTACTCAATACAGTGGGCAAATTGATTGAAAAAGTCATTGGAAAGAGACTTCAGTTTCTTATCATGTCAAATGATTTCATTTACCTAGATCAACTAGGGGGCTTGAAATTCAAATCTATGACAGATGTGGGTGTGGCTCTCACATACATCATTTGGTCTGGTTGGGTTAAGAATCTTTCAACAAGCACACTTGCTTTTGATATTGCACAGTTCTTTCCTTCTCTTAACTATTGCCTCTTTACTCTCATTCTAAATAAAGCAGAGTTCAACAACTGCATCATCTTATTCTTTACTAACTATCTCATAGACAAAAAGACAAATTATTTCTGTAACAATTTCATCTCCCCTTCATTTGATGTTAATGTTGGTGTTGGCCAAGGCTCCATGCTCTCTTCTATTCTATCAGCTCTTTATCTTTCTCTGTTTCTCTATATTTTAGAAAAACATCTAAAAAATCTCAAAATTCCCATCTCTATCATTTTGTTTGTTGATGATGGACTATTCATTTCCTAAAGCAAATTCTTCCACATTTCTAACTGTTGTCTTTTTTGTAGTTACAATGTCATCTCAAATTTTCTCGAAAAGTTTGGTCTTATAGTAGAGCATTCCAAAACTGAAGTATTTTATTTTAACAGATCTTAAGGCATCTTTAACCCACCTTCCCTTAACCTTTCCCCTATTGGAGGAACCATTCTACAACCCAAAAATACGTGGAAATACTTGGATTTCATATTTGACAAAAAACTATTGTTTCATCAACATGTTGACTTTTACTCCAACAAACCAATGTCTATGGTCAAGTGTATAAAGATTCTCAGTAATTCAAACCTAGGCATTAATCCATCACAAAAACACCTTCTCTATAGGACTTGCATCCTCCCTATCATGCTATATAGGTTTCAGCTATGGTTCTATAATCATGCTCCTATATCATATCACTTGAAAATACTGGGTAAGATGCAAAGAAGAGCTGCCATATAGATCTTGGAAGTCTTCAAAATCTCTTTGTTGTTCAGTATCAAAGCCATTACAGATCTGGTACCCATCAAACTTCATCTCCAGAAGCTTGGTGGAAGATCGCAACTACGAGCATACTCGCTTCCCCCTAACCACCTCATCCAATCACTCATAGACTTATTTAGTAGTGCATCCATATCTCAACATTCTATCTTGCTTGACTCTCTCACTAGTCATCAGCATTCCCTCATCAAAAGCCACTTAGTGGATATGGACAACAGGTTTAATAGAATTTTCCCTTTTTTTACTTCTCTTCATCTTGAACTTTCTCCTAGTCATAGAATTATTGACAATTTGTTAGATTATTTTGTATTTAATGTATATAACAAACAGAAGGATGATAAAGCTCGCGCTTATCAACTTGAGAACATGGTCATTGAGGCATCAAGTTCCCCTTCTACTACCATTGTAGTCACTGATGTGTTAAGATTACAAAAAGTGAACTTAGTTTTTTCTTATTTTCTTATTCTTATTTTCATTTCTTGTGATTTATTTTCATCTTTCTATTTTTAAAACTCTGGGGTTAGGGTTAGAAGTGATCTGTCACACTGTCACATCAGTCACATCTGATGGTGTGGTCACAACATTGATCATAGGACTTAAGAGAAGGAAGTAGAAGATTTTAGAACAAAGTGATGTCATACAACATAGACACCACATGTTGGCCTCATGCTTTACATCTGGTCATTTAGAGTAGGGTGCACAGTAGCTAGCATAGACCATCTGTAGAAGTATATAAAAGTAGACTATTTTATAAAGAGCTCTCTATCAAGTTCTCTTGTATTACTCTAATATAAGAGTTGTGCTTTTATATGACCCAAAGGATCTAAGTTCATAACATTAGAACTTGATTCCTGTTCTTGAGACTGTCCAGCATAGGACCTTCTCACACTTTACTCTCTACTCATCCTCAACCAAAGAGCAACACTGTCCTTTAGTCAAGAAGAAATAGCCAGACTCTAGGCTCAAGGAGTATACTAGTTATGCAGGAGAAGCCTAGCCATTTGTTTGTATCAAAGCCCACTGATACACTTCAGACATATCACCCTTTGTGGATGTGCTCTATACTTTTTCTTGTATCAGCCTTGTATTACAGGTCCCCTTGTAATCTATCTACACAGAGGAACAGCAGTAGTCCTTAAGTTACTGCTTAGAGTAGAACAGTCTCCTTAGACCAAAATTGTAATACAAATTAGTAGTTAGTAGGGCAAAGTAATCAGTAGACAGTGTAGGCAGGACAAGAAGAGTGCCTGCTATCACCTACCAAGATTTTGTTATTCTCAGAATATGAGTCAGAAGCTGAGACCAGTGTAGGTTCCATGCTTCCATTATACACATCATCACTTCCATCACCACCACCACCATCATCATCACCCTCTCCAATCAATTCTCCCCCCATACTACACCATGAGTCAGCATGACTTACACACTATTATCAGGCAACAATGCAAGCACAAATTCAGGCCCTGCTTGTAGGAGGAGCAGAGGTAGCTAAAGAAGAAAAAGAAGGAAAAGTAGGAACAGCAAACATAGAGGTGGCAAAGACACAACTATTTGATGGAACATCATCAAGGGTTGCAGGGTTCGTAACAGGGTGTAAATTGTACATAAGAAATAAGTTGGCAGGAGTAACAGTAAAAGTACAGATACAGTGGGTATTATTATATGTGTAGGAAAGATCAGTGGACATGTGGAAAGAAAATGTAATGGAAGAGTTAGAAGCAGGAGAGGTGAAATACGAGTTGGTAGAAGAATTTTTGTTAAGAAAGAATTTGGAGAAAGAGAGGAAGAATCAGTAAAAGCAGTAGAGTTAAGGAAGTTGAGTAGGGAGGAAAAACAGTGAAGAAGTTCATATAGGAGTTTAAGAGGACAGCAAGGGGAAGTGTGTATGAGAGAAAACCATTGGTGGAGGAATTCAAGAGAGAAATGAACAGAGTAATTAGGAGGAAGTTAATAGAGACCAAAAACCAATCTGGCTCCATTGAACAATGGTACAGGAGAGCTACGGCCCTTGATAGAAATTGGAGAGAGAGTAGACAGGAAGAGAAGAGACTAAAGTGAAGAAAAGAAACAGGAAGAGGTATCAAGAACAAAAGAAGTAGACTTGAACTTTTTTTATTTTCTTTGCTCATTTTTATTTTCTTTTCAATTTATTTTTCTTTATTCTATTTTTAGAACTAGGGTTAGGGTTAGAGTGACAAAATCACGCTGTCACACAGCAGGTCACATCAGATGACATGGTTACAGTCATATAATACATGGAAGGATGACATTATACAACATGTAAAACACATGTTGACCTTAAGGCATACACATGGTCATTTAGGGTAGGCTAGAAATAGCTTGCATGGACCATTAGGTATTAGTATATAAGGTAG
>Ga0157359_1000471_pt1 | contig 14821 bp, 5 predicted proteins | sample AttcapACBM3_FD_111482 | JGI IMG/M metagenome (GOLD analysis project Ga0157359, IMG submission 111482) | Fungus gardens microbial communities from leaf cutter ant in Botucatu, State of São Paulo, Brazil - Atta capiguara ACBM3 | ecosystem: Host-associated > Fungi > Mycelium > Unclassified ...
ATTTGAGTTTGACACTTAGATCTCCTCAATTTAGGACCTTCTTATGGTGTATGCAGAGCAGATTGCAAAAATTATTGGGAGCTGAGTAGTTGCATCTCAATATTAGAGTCAGTGCCATCATCTGTTACAACTCAGGAACCTAGTATAACTTTTTCCTAGAGAACAGCTATTCTCCAAGACTGTAAATAATATTATAAAAGCCAAACTATAGTGTGTCTTTAGGTAAGTAATATGGTTGTAGAGGGTATCAATCTATAAAGTAAGAGTACTAAACCAGAGATAGGTTTGGAATATTGTGACAAAAGGATATTAGCAGTAGAGTGACTTATAACTTTGATAAGTATACTCTGGGCTGTAATCACTCAATAATAAACTTGCTTTCTAGTCTCTATCTGTCTGGAACATTGTAAGCAGGTTCAAATGTATTTATTATATGCCAATGCAAATATACTATCCTAGTTATTAGGCTTACTGAAAAATAGTTCCAAACCTGTTGCCAAAATTAAGTTGTGGAGACAAAGTCAGCTTTGTAGTATCACTTATACATATATAATTGAGTAATGTTAGTGAGGATAAGAATGTGGATTATGGATCTTCTAATAAAAACTTGATATCTAGTAAAAACTAATTAGTTAGACAACAGGAACTCAGAGCTTGTCTAAACTCCATAATGTGATGGATGTTGGATGTGATATCAGACTGTACATAAGCTATATAAGGTAGGTATGTACAGCTAGATAGATACAATTCTATGTTATAATATGTATACAACTATATATTTTCTAGATCAAGTATTCTTAATAAATAAACTTACAAGTAAAATGCTAATTCTAATTTATTTAAAATCCACTAAAACCAATTCACCATTCCAAATATCAAAACAAATCATCACATCTCTCTTTTATACCACCATTTTGTATAGTAGCATCTAACAGCAAATTAGCAAATACATTGTTTTCTTTGAATTATAGCTTACTTTCTAACCTACAAGTTCAGTGCAGCAACATAGCCATGGATATGAAAGTCAACACTTCCAAAGGCAGGTTAACAAACTCAAGTACTAATAGCTTTAGGCCAATATCAGTACACTCCAACACATCTTTTATTTTTGTCTATACAGAGAGAATTCAAGCTTTCAACAATAATCTGATCTGAACTAACCAAGTTGAAATTAGTGAATCCCAAGATCCTACTTTATTCTATGCAATTCTAGAGATAGGGGAAAATGTCAATGTTAGCAAGAGTATAACATTAGAAAATAGACCAGAACCTTATGGTAAAGGTACTCCTAACTCAACAACTAATATTTATCAATCTCAAGAACTCTAGGCAGCTGTAATCCTATATTTCACTAATCAACCTGCCAATCCTCAACTGTGAGATAGTGGTTTCTGCTCAATCTCCATCTTTTGAATAAACAAATACTGGGAGAGAGATACCAAGAACATAGCATACTCCCTCTATAAGATAGTGGCTTTTATTAGATAAAGAAGACTTGAAGACAAGATAGTTGAAGATATCTCTTAGATCATAGAGTTCAGGTATATGGCCTGAGATTCCATCTTATCTACTTACATATCAGGATAGTATAAACTAACTGTCCACAAGTATAAAGAATATTTCAGGCAATGTACTGCAGTATAATTTAAACCAAAAGATCCAAAGAAAAGTACAGGCAATATCAAATATTTAGCTAAACCTGGTAAAAAAGCTGACATCTCTAAGATTTTCCTCCCATTCCTTCAAAACTGAGTAAGAAGATGCTGGAGGAATCCAAATACTATAAAGGCAAAGGCAAAACCACTAATATTCAGGCTAACTCTCAAAAATGTTATTTATATACTCAAGCATTTAAAAACAATGTCAAGGACATTGTGAAGATCAAGGAAAACTTCCCAAACCTCTTATCAAAGTAGGTTAAAGAGATTTGCAACATATTGAATAGTCATAAGAAAAATAAAACAAAAATCTATCAAAAAAACAAGTTTTAGTTCTGATGAGCTCAAATAAATTGGAAAGATTCATGATACTTTCTAGCAAGCATGTTGCTAACACCAACAAGGCACTCAAGGACATTAAGTCAGATATTGTGGCTAACTTTATTTAAGCTGATAGTAAATGTCTCACAATTACTACTAACAAAGTCATATTTACTTTGGATCTCAACAACATAGAGGAATATATCAAAAATATTGAAGCAGTCAACTTGAATGATATTATATCACCTAGATTACCACAGTCCAAGTTATATCTCAAGATTTTGGACATTTGCTATCTTACTAAAGACACCAATATCTCTATTACTGCTAATATTGTCAAAAGAGTACTATAATCTATTCATATCTTCAACAATATCATTCTCATATCCAAACCATAAGTTATCAAAGCCTTCTCAAAATTAGACATGATAGTTATCTGGATATATATTTAAGATACTCAAAGTAGTATTAAAGCTAAGGTTCTCATAAACAGATGTTTCAATATTAGAAGGTACATTATAATAATTTGGAGTATGAGTATAAACCCAGGCATACCACAGTGCAAGAACTGTTGGAAATGGGACTACATAATGTTCACATGTCATGCATATAAATCCAGATGCATTAAATATAAAATCCTTTTAAGTTAGAATACTACAGGAACATGGTATGGTATTGTAGAGAAAACTTCAAGATGAATCACCCAAGACTTGAAACAAAGAAAGAGAAACCTTGCCCACACTCATTCAAGTATGTTAACTATGAAGGTGAACACCAAACTGATAGTGATGTGTACCTATTCTAGAGGTACAGATTTAACAAGGAGTAGCATGTAAAGAAATATCAGGAGCTTTGTAAGGATAGAAGCAAATCAATTTACTCAATTGTAGGCAGGATGATTTCATGATTTGAAAAAACCTAAAGATATTTTCACAGAATGTTCAAAAGAACAGACTACTTACAAAGATAATTCTAGAAAATAAAAAAGAGTTTGATATCATTTTCATTCAAAAACCTTCATGATCCTTTATATAAACTATTCTAAGTCTAATATCCAAAGAAGGGGACAAAGTTGTTGGCACTCTAAACCATCTGTTATAGGTAACATTTGTAAGATATTCAAACTATGGTAACAAACATCTGAGAGTTTATTACATATATTAATATTTGACTCACTCAACTCTATTTTGCTCTTAGAAGAAACATCATAAAATACAGAGACATTAATCTTATTTTATTCTCTAGCAGTAATACTATTTTCTTTATTATTAACATTTACTTGAATGTACATCAAACAGTCTTAAAATATCTTAATGATATTGAGGTCAATATTTGCAAAATTCTTATCATGATGAGGGATTTTAATATAAGAGATAGTGATTGGGATTAATTCTATTTTCATTATCTATCCTATAGTAACACTCTTATAAAAGCTACAAACTCTTCTCTTCTATCAACCAAGTTCTTATTTGATATGCTGATAGCCCTAACAGCCCTAACTCAGTTATTGACCTCATGTTCATTTGACCTGACTCCATCAAAATCAACAATCATTTCATCCTACCAAAATCTCATGTATCCTTAGACCATGCTCTTTTAACAGTCAATATATTTATCAGAGAGGAGTTTATTCAAGATAGGAAATGTACAATCACTAGGAATAGTGAAGAAGAAGAAAATTTTGTCATTAAGCTTATAAACACATTGGGAAATTTTAACACATCAAATACCAAGCAGAGAATCTCTTGAAGAAATCATTCAAAAATACACAAGAATTTCAGATTCTATTTGGTATAAGATTTCCAAAAACATTAATATCACTAAATGTTCCAAAGTATGGTGAAATGAGAAGTACAATACCAAACTGTATATATACTGATCCACCAATTCAATAGTGGATTGGAAGGATTTTAAAAGTTTTGTCAAGAAAACCAAACATACCTTCTTTGATGAAAAATTCAAGAGATCATATCAAAAAACAAAAGGCCCTTGAACCTCATGAACTGGATCAAGAAGCACAATTTGCCAGCTGTAAAAGCTCTATAACATAATAAATATTTCTGTATTGAACTTGAAGATTTGTAGTAAGCTCTTCATCAAACATGTGATTTGACACAATATCATCAAATAAACATGCAGTTATAAGATGAAATTCTGATAAAGCCTATATCAGAATGGCCACCATTTTCAAAGAAAGAGTTTAGAAATGCTATCAGCAAGTACAGCAATTTGTTTACATCTGGACCTGATTACATCTCTTGGAGATATTTTAAAATTATAGTTTTATATCCCAAACTCCAAAACATGTCTGAGATATGTCTGACTTTAATACAACATCAAATTTCCATGGTTATTTGACTTTATTTGAGTCAAAATCCATGATTATCTTTATCTGTTTCCATTGCCTAATTATTTCCTTCAAACTTCATAAAATTACTTAGACTTTATGCAGAGTTTTCTCCTCTCCAAATCTAAGCTCCTATGTAGTGTTTTACTACTGAAACACTTGCTCAGAGATCTGTTTTAACTACTCCTTTTGTTATTTTATGTATTTAAGGCTGGTGATTACTTTGTAATAGCTAGCCTGATAATCAACTTAAGTTGACACTAAATCTCTGGTATTAATAGTGATGTACTTTAATTCTCTTCTCTCCTTGTAACTTCTTACAAGACTATCCTCTGAAATTGCAACTACATAGCTTGTAGAAGGCACAACACATAAGTTAAGGCCAAGGTTGTTCCAACAAGTCTGCATTACTGAGCTCATCACATAGTATTTCTATACTCTATGCATATCTGAGCCAATTCCACAGACTTTCACCTTTAAGTATAAACTATACCTAATATATATCAAGAGTAGTATCAAGATATGCAAATCTTGCTATCATGCCAGAAAATGCTTTTCCACTTCTAGATGATGCCTTAGGCTCTCTTGAGCAGATACCAACTAGAGAGATAGTGTGGTAGCTATTAAATAAACCAGGCTTCAGACTTGGAAACTATTAGGGCAGACTTAGTAGAGTATTGTGAGATGCCTAGCTATCTGCTGCTTTAGCTGGTATATGCACAGAGGCCACTTGGTGATAATAGAAACATGTTATAATAATATTCTCTAGAGAACTATAGAGAAAGCAATGTTATCCACTCACTAAAGAAATAGAAAGACTAGAACTATACTAAAAAGCAATGTTATCCACTTAAGAAATACTAGCTATAAGAAACAGTCACTTAAGAGCACAATCAACATAGTCATAAATGTTTGGATAGTAGAATAAGATAGAAACATGAATGATCAGAAGCCAGAAGAGTCAGGAATACACTCTTGAGTAGAAGTGACTGGTAGAAATACTAGAAAGGAAAGAATTGTGTTCATGAGTAGAAAAAGAAGCATTAGGCTAATCTTGAGTTGCAAATGAAGAAATCTTCCTTATAGTTTTGGTCTTCATTCTCTAGCTCTATTCTCAGTATTTTTAAACCAATACATTAGCCATAAGTAAAGAAGAGTATAAAGGAGGATTCCTATCAAAACTCCCCTACTCAAGAGTAGTTTAATTGCTATTTTTTGAGTAATCATTATTAGTATTTTCTATTCCTTTCAAACAATTTTTAGAGAGTTCTAGCAGCCTAGGAAAGGCTTTCAAGGTAAGTATCAGTTTGTATCTTCAGTTATAAGATTTAACTTGAGGTGTTATGGGATGCATTGGACATTAACAATTTTCATTTCATTTTATTTTATTTTTTCTGATTTTATATGAATTTTCTTTTTCTTTTCTTTTTCTTTTGGACAATGAAGAGGCACATGATACAAAAGTTACATGACAGGTCATATGATATAATGTCATAAACCTAAAACATAGTGGAAGGGTCTAGAAGATGACATCAGGGCACATGGAGACAACATGGTGGCCTTGAGTAGGAAATGAGGCAGACATGAGAATACAACATGGATATGAGGGCAGGTTTAATTATTGTTAGCATGGACTACATGTAAAACATATATATAAGACTCTAATTTAGCAAAGACTCCTTGTCAAGTTCTCTTGTGAACTTTCCACTTGATATCTACTTAAGAGATTTACTCACTGTGTAGTCATTGGTCTTTGTAACTAGTAGTTGCCACAACATGAGGGGTACATTACCTGGAATGGATAGTATTATAGTAGGCTCTCAAGGAGCTATCCAATCCATTTACTAGATTTTCCAAAGAAGTTTGTTACACAATGTAAAGTTTACTGTTTAGGAGTGTTCTAGCAAGGAAACATATTTATAAGCAGATTTTCTTCATTCATTCCTTTTTACAATCATTTTAACAATACCTTTCTATATATTTCTAACACTGATATCATTCCCTTTTAATTCTTTATTGTGCAGTTAAGAGCTAGTATTGTATAGTTCTTGTTACACCTTAGCATAATCTCTTTTCTGCTTAACTCCTGTTATTGCTTTGAGCTGATATCCATGATTAGTTATATAGGAAGGGATGGAATCAACTATCCAGCAACAGATGTGAATATAAATAAGGTTGGGCAGTATATACAAGTTGTAGATCAAGCTTGGAGACTTATTCACAGATATGTAAAGTAATTCCAGATAACAACCTTAGTCTCAACTTATATGTTGTGCTTATTGTCTTTCACATGGTTGTAATTTTTGATAATAAAATATTAGGAAGGACTACTTAATGTCTTAGTCTAGGAAGTGAGAGAAGGATTTTAGTTAAATCTTAGTTAATTTTTAGACTGAATACTACAGAGTATCTACTTAGTCTTATATCCTAAGTTTGTAGTTGGAACTATAGCTAGAGAATAGTAGTATAGAGAATAACTAAGGAGATATTATAGAGATGGTTTCAAAAATATCGGATGACTAGGAGTCTAGATAATGAGTTACTAGAGAATAAAACATAAGAGACTGATCTGTGTACAAACAAGCATAGATGTGAAAGTATATCTAGACATGATTAAAGTCCTAACTAGATATTAGAAAGTAGATGTCTCAAATATCTCAGAAGTCAATTTATAATACAATACAAGATTCTTCTTTTACCTTAAAACTTTGAGGTTTAAGTCATAACAACAGGCCTGAAAACCTTGAGAGTATCTTATGTAGGTTTATCTAGCTTGGATGTAATATCTACAGCATAGGTGTCATTAGTAAGAATAAGCTTGAGATGCTGCCAAGTAATATAATCAAGACTTGGAGCAGAAATATTAAGATAAGCTCTAAGTGTCTCTTATATCTCCAATATCAAAAATAACATCTAAGAGTAAGTGACCTGTCTAAGCATCTCATTTAGAACAGAGCAGTTAATAGAGCAATTAGCTGTGGTATTATCAGACTGGTAGAGAATACTCTACAAGTTTGGGAAGTTATTATATAGTTTCTCTTAAAAGTGAATAGCCTCTACTATAGGTAACTTATACTATTTGACCTAGCTTATTAGATTCCAAGATTATTTGTTAGCAGATACAATTTCAGCAATCATGTTATCAAAAAGTATTGCTTGGCCAGTCTAGTTGTAGAGTAAAAGAAGAATTAGTCAGAGCACTCCCTAGTTTTCCTATAAGTTTCTAATTCAGTTTTGCACTCATTGTTCCACCACTTCTTAAACTAAGTAGTGATAATAATCCTCTTTATATAAGTAGCCCAACAGTCAGCAAGAATCCCTAATATTACCTCAGTAAGTAAATTAGGATTAGTAACAGAGTCCAGAGTATAAAAGTTGATGTGAGAGCCTTTTACTTACAGAAAGCAAAAAGAGAGAAATTGTCTGAGAGATATCTGATATCAGGCTCAATATAATCGAAAACTTGAGCACATCTTATGCTTAAGAAGATAAGATTAAGATTAATTACTATGTTAGTATGGCTTTGAATGTCTGAATAATGAGTGGGAATAGAAAGCACTGAAATAAAACATACAAGACTGTAAGAGTCTGCTAGACACCTCAAAGTCTGGCTAACTGCAGAATATAAAGAGACAGATAGATATTATTTAGCATCCTTAATATTCAAGTTCCCTCTTAATAAGTTGGGGATGTTTAGAGCTTTATTAGATAAGAATTTGACAGCAGGATAAAGGCTGTTAGAGTAGACATTCATGAAAAACTAACATCTTCAATAGAGGAAGAATAAAAGCTAGATGTTCCTATAATTGACTATATTTCTTCTGAGAGCAAAACAAAGTTGGAACAGTCTAGTATGAAGGAAATATATAACTCTATGTGTCTGTTCAGAGTTCTGTGGCAATCTGACCATCTGAGTTCAATCTGAATAAATATAAGCACTAACAACTTTATTTTCTCTAGTAATTGTAGTATATGATGCAAAGCAAATGAAATTACAGAGAGGTTCCTGAGTAAATAGGATACTATGCAAGTCCTTTTATATCTTAAGAAGACTGTCTACTAGTGCATAGTTCTTGTGAATATTCTGTGAATAAATACAAAGCATATTAGTTATACCAGACATACTTATTAACCATCCTTACTAGGACTGGTTGTAGTACTGCAGTCAGCTTATCCAGAGTATACATTAGCAGTCTTATTAGCATACTATTGCTTGTTAAAGTAATGGTACCAGAACAAACACTTTTTATTGTTAGCAACATGATTTCCTTTATAGTTCAAATACTTGAAAGTATGAGAACAAGATACACTAGCTACAATGGCCTTTCTAGAAGAGTTAGTCTTGAAATTAGCCTTGCAACATCAAGCCAAGAGTATGTGGTTTGTTATAACTTAAGTTCTTAAGGTAAGACAAAAGAAATTAATAGAGTTTCAAGTACAAACTAATCTATCTTATATACTATAAACCATATTCTATGTACATACTATAACTAACCTATCCTGAAGTCTATATATACTTCATAAGATCAATATACTGTTATTATGCTATATAATGTTATCTGTTCTAGAACATTCTATATTCTTCTCTGTATTAAAACTAAAAAAAATTGGAAAATAAAAAATGAAAGAAAAAGAAAATAAATAAAACCAAGTCTATTGTTTACAACTCTGATATGTATAGACTACTATGTTTTGAACATTTAGTGTCTTGAGTATAACAAACATATGTTAGATGTTCCCAGCACTAACAATCATAACACTAAGCAATCTCAGAGTACATATTAGTCTCTTAGACTGTAGAAGTATATTATTCAAAGTTAAATCAATTATTAATGAGAGTCCTGCTTTTAGAACCTCTCTGAGAGTTCCAGATTTCAATTCAGATCACTAACATATCAGAGATAAAAGATGTCTTCATAATATGAGATAGAGATACTAATATAATACTCTCAAAGAAAGAAAAGCTAGTAATAGCTGTAGCTATCTAAACAAGAGTAATAGGTAAAGAAGTATTAGAGCTCTAGTAGGGAATGCTTAAAACCTTTAAAAAGGATTTATACTGAGACAAGCAAAACTCTATCTCAGTGATTTCACTAAGACCAGCAGTTTTCTTTAGCTACTGCTTAATCACTTTCAGTTCTGCTACTAAAGCAATAGAGTTGGTAAACATAGATACACTATTCTATATCTTACAAACAGACTCTACTCTGAGTTTAGGGCAAGCCTTAACCATGTTGTTGCAATCACTAACCAAGATGGTCAATAGTATACTAAGTAGTCATACTTTGAACTACATGTTATCTACAAGTCTGTCATACATATATTATAAGAATAATATACTGTAAAATATATGTCTAATATTATTATTCAAGTATTTTCTACTATGTTCTAGACCTATGATATTATATCATATAACCATGATTATATACCTCTTTATTGACTAATAAAATGAAAACAAAATTGAGCAAAATAGATAAAAAGAAAGAAAATATAATGGTTCAGGTATAGTATCATAGTACCCTCTCTAAGGTTCTGCCTCTGAAGGAACTTGCCTCTCTTTCCATCTCACCCAACTTCTTTCTAACTTTTTTAAATATTCATCTTCAAACTTTCTATTATCTTATCCAAAAAATATTTTCACTTTATACTATTCTTATCTCTTTTTCTCTAATATTCTTCTTAAATTTCTCTACTAACTTTATTGTATTTTCAAAGCTTTCTTACTTTTCCAATGTATCTTCTACTATATATCTCTTTCACCTAACAAAATACTTTAGTTTTCTCCTTACATTCCTTTTATTCAATTTTTTCTACTTCATACTCCTTTTTTCCTTTTATCTCTACTAGAGAAGGTGGAATCTGTCCTTTGACTTGCTTTTGATACAATGCTATCCTATTTACATTAGCTACTGGATGAATCTTCATTGATACTAGTAACACCAACACCACTGTATTCTCTGATAATTTTGAATTTTATAAGATTTTACAAACTTCTCTATCAACTTCTTTATCTCTCTATTTCTTATCTACTATGCGAAATATCTTATACTCAGCAATATTCTATCTCCCATCTTATACTCTACTGTATCTTTGCTATTTTTATCTCCTTCTGTGACTTCCTTAATACTACTTTACTTTCTTATATATCTCTTTTATTTTCTTTACAAAATCTTCTGTCTTTCCAGTAATCAGAGACATCAGTTTCTATAATGAGTTGAAATTTATGAATCTAATATATAAGTGTTATGAAATACTTGAACTCTAATATTTTATTTTAACTTTATTTTTTTATCTACCTTCCATTTTATTTTATTTTAATTTAATTTTACCCTTTATTTCTTGGATAATGAAGAAAGCACATGACCATGATTACATAATGTATCATATAACAACTACATCAAAGACCTAGAACATTAGAGAAGGAACTAAAAAAAGTGATATCAAAACATATGTCTAAGATATACTGTTCTTCTAGTATACTCATAGCAAATACATAAACTTTAGGATAGGGTTATTTATCACTAGCATAGACCATCTATATACTGTGTAAATAGTGTAGGAATATAGCAAGGACTCCATATTAAGTTCTCTTATGATCTCCAGAAGATACTTTGTTTTCAAGTTTTATCAAGGAAATTAAAAGTATCATAACAGAAGGAGTCAAACTTCTAGAGAATATCTTTCCAGGTGAGGTAAGTCAATGAAATGACAATGTCCAAGTAGTTGAAGAGCCTAATAATACTATTAATTGTAGTCCATACTTGAGGAAAAAAAGCCCAAAGAAAAGAGTTTTAATAAGTATAAGAATGTGTCAAATTCAATAGAGATGTGAACTTTACAAAATAACCTTGGCCTTAAATTGTGTGTTGTGTTTTCTACAAGCTATAGGGTTATATGACAATACTTAATAGCTTGCAAGTGAGAATAGCTAGTAGAAATGACTAAAGAAGAAGAAAATTGGTACTTATGAGTAGGAAAAGACCATTGGGCCAGTATCTGATAGAAAATAGAGAGATAACTATATACTTCTAAGATTTTAGAAGAGTTTTAAGTTACATTCTCTATTTTGTATTCTTTATATTTTTAGAATAATATATAAGCCACAAGTGGAAAGGAGCAAGACAAAAAACATTCATCTGAAAACTTTCACTTGTGAGCAACTCAATTGCTATTTTATTGAGTGAGTATTGTTAGCATCAAGTTTTTACTTTTGAATAAATTTTAGAGAGTTTTAACAGTCTAGGTAAGGCTAGCAAAGTAAGTATTAGTTAGTATCATTAGTCATAAGATTTGACTTGAGAAGTGCTTTCAAAATGTATTATCTGGAATAGGTAGTATTGTTGTAAGCTCTCAAGAAGGTATACAATCTATTTATTAGATTTTATAAGAGAGATTGTTACACAGTGTAAGATTTACTGTTTAGAAGTGTGTTAGCAAGGAAAGGTATTTGCAAGTAGATGTTGTTCATATATTTATTTTGATATTCTTCCTAATAATACTCTTTTGCATTTACAAGAGTTCTTTCAGAGATTTTATATGTTTTATTCTTCTCTTATATTATTATTTCTATCTTTTATATAAATTTCTAATACTGATTTTAAATTATTTAGCATATAGTTAAGAGCTAGTACAGCATAGTTCTTGTTGTATTCTAATATAACTATTATGATTTAGATCTCAAAGATAAAACAAAAGCACCCATAAGAGAACTCAATAAAGTTCCAAGTACAAACTAATCTACTTTATATACTCCAGACCATGGTCTGTACACATACTATAACTAACTTACCCTAAAGTCTATGTGCACTCTAGAAGGCTAATATATTGTTGTTATACTGTATGATATCATATATTCCAGAATCTTCTGTATCCTTCTCTGTGATATGTAATTGTGTAACCTGTGATAGGTATTACTCACTACCATGCATAATATTACATCACACTCTTCACCCAAGTCCAAAATAAAGAAAAGTGAAATGAAGACCAAAATTAAAATTAAAATTAAAATTAAAATTAAATAAATAAAACCAAGTCCATTATTTACAGTTCCAACAATAACCTTTTTTATGCTTGATCTCTGTCATTATTACTATAAAATATAACATTTTTGAAAATCTATCACATATTACCAAAATTGAGTCATGATCTCTTGATACTAGTAACTTTGTAATAAATTTCACTGATATATATTGCTATAGTCTTTCTAGTACTATATATTGCTTCACTTCTTTTGTGACTTCTGACTACCAATAATCTTTAGTGACCAACTTTACTATTTTGTGCTATCCTCTATGTTTTGTTATTAGTATATCATGATATTACTAAATAATCTCCAATCTTAAATTCTCATTCTTTGGAATATATACTTTTCTCTTCTTTAATACTAGTTTATTTTCAATCTGCTACTCTGTTAGACTTGAAGATGGTGAGCTTGTTCACTTTCTTACTTTGGACTTAGTAAAGAAAGAACAATATTATAGTATATATGACTATTATGTAATATCTAAAAAAGATAATGTTATACATTATATAATAGATGTATATAGAGTAGACTCACCAATACTGGAAATTCTACCAAGTTTTTTATAATACATTTGAACTCTTATATTTTATTTTGATTTGATTTTCTTTTATTTTTTGAACAATGAAGAGGTATGTGACACTGTTTCTTAAAATACTTTATACAAGTAATAATGGACCAAGACATGGCTAACAATGATAGCTATATAAATATAAATAGAGAACCTCCAAGAGAGAGGTCAAATATTTCAAGTGCTATTTTTTCCAAAGAGGCTTTCACTCACTCTAGTATCTCTTCCATCTCTTATATTGAGAGGATGGAAACTCAAAAAAATAATTCATTATAGGCCAATCAGATTGAGAAAAATAAGCAATTTACAATCTTATAAGAACTGAAACTCTCCTATGCCTCTCTAAAAGCTGGAGAGTCACTCCAGATCCCCAACCTGTTAACATCTTCAAACATGCCCCCTCCAAATGCAAGAGATGCTTCTAACAACATCTTTACAACATGTTATCTCCAAGATATCAATTCTGATGTTATCTCAATGATCAAAAGAAGATTAAACCCAGAATCAATATGATAACAAAGAGCCCATCATGCAGACAGGTTATAATACTTATAGACTTTGACAACTCTACTAAGATTCTTGCCAATTTATTGGTATATATAGTAAATATCAACAGTGCTTTAAGGAACATCAAATCCAACATTATCACCAATTTTATCCATAATGATTATAGAGGACTTATTATTACTACCAACAATATCACTTCTTCATTAGATCTCAGTATCATCAAAAAATATGTCAAGAATATAGATATAATTCAACCTAAGAGCATATCTTTCTCTCATCTTCTGCAATCCAAGTTCTATCTGAAGATTCTAGATATCTCTTACTTCAATAAAATTTCCAAAACACCTACCAATTCAAGTTCATTTAAGCAAGTCATCCAGTCAATGCACATCTTCAACAACATATGTCTTGCTTTAAAACCTCATGTTATAAAGAAATCTCCAAAATCAAATATGGCAGTTGTTTGGATAGATATCAGGAATGCACAGAGTAAGACTAATACTAAAAGTCTCATTAACAGATTATTTAACATTGGCTTTTACATCACTACTATTCACAGTGCTAACATGAACCTAGGTATACCTCAGTGTAAGAACTGCTGGAAATAGTGTTACACTACCTTTGTGTGCTGAGCTTAAGGATCTTAATGTGCAAAATGCAGTAGCTCTTATAAGACCAAACATCATCATGATTTCTCTTGGTGCTGTAAAGCAAACTTCAAGAGTAACCCCCTTGTCTTAAGACAAAGCAAGAAGAGCCCTATCCCCATAGTTTTAAGAGTGAATACTAAGCAGACTCCAATAACTGTCTGTTCTGGAAGCATAGATTCAACGAAAATTAGCACATCAAGAAAGCAGAAATATATTGATTTACTCAGTTGTGAGTAGCATTTAAGTATAATCATTAACAAAATTAAAGTTTTTCTCAGAATTTTTGAAAGAACAATCTCATCACAAACATCATATTGGAAACCTGCAAGGATTTTGACATTATCTTTATTGAAGAGCCTTCTTGGTCACTCATTCACTCTATTCCAAGTTTATTTAATGTTAATAGCAATAAGCTAATTAGAGTTCCCAGTCACCTATATTAGCTCATCTTCTCAAGATTCACATCTGGTGATAATAATTATCTAGATGCAATTCCACACATTAATGTCTGTCTTTTTTATCTTTGATTCATCTTATATAAATCATAGGGACATCTCTTGTTTCTCCTTCTTCAATAACAGCAATCTATAATGTTTGAGTTATAACAGATGATTTTAACATTAGATGTTATGAACTAAAACTCTTAGAGTGGAGTAGTAGAACAACTCTTGTATTGAGTAACACAAGAGAACTCGATAGAGAACTCTTCTACAAACTAGTCTACCTTATATAGTCCTACAGATGGTC
>Ga0157359_1000473_pt1 | contig 14755 bp, 10 predicted proteins | sample AttcapACBM3_FD_111482 | JGI IMG/M metagenome (GOLD analysis project Ga0157359, IMG submission 111482) | Fungus gardens microbial communities from leaf cutter ant in Botucatu, State of São Paulo, Brazil - Atta capiguara ACBM3 | ecosystem: Host-associated > Fungi > Mycelium > Unclassified ...
AGGTTCAGAGATCATTCATGACCGTGAAGAACAACTGGCTGAAATCTGGAATGCTCGTTTCAAAATCGGCCCGGTTCCTGTGTTTTACAGCCCGTATCTGCAATTACCGGTTGGGAACAAACGCCGTTCCGGTTTCCTGATCCCGAATGCCAAATACGGTAGTAATAGCGGCTTTGAATTCACGCTGCCGTACTACTGGAATATCGCGCCACAAGTCGATGCCACATTAACGCCGCACTACATCAGTCGTCGTGGAATGCAATGGCAGAACGAACTCCGCTATCTGACTGGCGTAGGTAGTGGCCTGATGGAATTCGATTATATGAATTCCGACAGAATCTATGATCGTGACCATCCCGATGACAAAGACACCAGTCGCTGGTTATTCCACTGGCGTCATTCTGGTCTCTATGATCAACACTGGCGTTTCAATGCCAATTACACCAAAGTCAGTGATCCTTATTATTTTTCTGACCTCGATTCCGAGTACGGTTCCACAACTGATGGCTATGTCACGCAAAAATTCAGCGTAGGTTATGCAGATACAAACTGGGATGCCACCCTGGCAACCAAACAGTTCCAGGTGTTCTCCACCAATGCTTCACGGAATGTTTATCGCGCTGAACCCCAATTCGATTTCAATTATTACCAGAACGATCTGGGGCCTTTTGATGCCCATGTTTATGCTCAGGCCGTTAAATTTACTAACGTAAACGGTAAATACCCGGATGCAACTCGTCTGCATCTGGAGCCGACACTTAATTTACCGCTATCCAATCAGTGGGGCAGCCTGAACACTGAAGCGAAACTGTTAGCAACCCACTATGAGCAGGATGGTGTTGGTTACTTCAACTCACTGAAACAAAACCAGGATAATCAGTTACGTAACTCAGTTAACCGCGTAATGCCACAATTCAAAATTGATGGCAAGATGGTCTTTGACCGCGATATGACCTGGTCTCCGGGCTATACCCAAACCCTGGAACCACGGATGCAGTATCTGTATCTGCCGTATCGCGACCAAAGCAATATCAACGCGTATGACTCCACGTTGTTACAAAGTGACTATACCGGTCTGTTCCGTGATCGTACCTACAGTGGTCTGGATCGCATCGCTTCAGCTAACCAGTTGACGACCGGTATTACCACTCGTGTATTTGATAACAATTTGGTTGAACGTTTTAATGCTTCCATTGGTCAAATCTACTCGTTTACACCGGCACGTACCGGGCTGAACAGTACCAATGATGATGATCGCGGTAGCCTGGTATGGGCTGGTGATACTTACTGGAAAATCAGTGATCAATGGGCAGCTCGCGGCGGCTTACAATATGATACCCGTCTGAATGATGTGTCACAGGGTAATGCCGTACTGGAATGGCGTCGTGATGCTGATCGCATGGTGCAGTTGAACTATCGTTACACCAGCGAGGCATATATTCAGCAAACATTGCCTCAGTATACTAACCAGCTGTATCAAAAAGGTATTTCTCAGGTTGGTGCTACTGCAAGCTGGCCAATTGCCGATGCATGGTCAATGGTGGGAGCCTGGTATTATGATACCAAAGCAAACCAACCGGCTGACCAGTTGTTGGGCGTTCAGTACAGTTCATGTTGTTATGCCATTCGTCTTGGTTATGAACGTAAAATCACCGACTGGGAAAACAGCCAGAGTAAATACGACAACAAAATTTCGTTCAACATTGAATTACGTGGCCTCAGCCCTAGTTATGGCTTAGGTACCGGTCAAATGCTGCGTCAGGGTATTCTGCCTTATCAGCGCGCTTTCTGATGTTGTAATGTGTGATATGCCAACCCGCAGTGCGGATAACAGAATGGAAAAAGTATGAAGAACTGGAGAATGCTGATCCTTGGTGCGGCCCTGACAGCCAGCACCGCGTTCGCAGCCCCACAAGTTGTTGATAAAGTTGCGGCTATTGTCAATAACGGTGTCGTCCTGGAAAGTGATGTCACCGGTATGATGCAATCTGTCAAAGGCCAGGCCCGTCAGGCCGGGCAGCAACTACCGGATGACATCACACTGCGTCACCAGGTTATTGAACGTCAGGTGATGGATAATATCCTGCTGCAAATGGCAAAACAGTCTGGCATTCAGATCAGTGATGCTCAGTTGGATCAGGCAATTGGTAATATTGCGGCACAAAACCGAATGAGTGTCACTGAGTTACGTAACCGCCTGGTTCATGATGGCATGAATTACACCACTTACCGTGAGCAGATCCGTAAAGAGATGCTAACTTCGGAAGTGCGTAATAATGAAGTACGTCGCCGCGTCACTATCCTGCCACAGGAAGTGGATTCTCTGGCAACACAGATGGCATCACAAAACGATGCGGGTACGGAACTAAATATCAGCCACATTCTGTTACCGTTGTCAGAAAATCCTTCTCAGCAAGAAGTCGATGACCAGGAAGCACTGGCTCGTCAGCTGTTAGAGGAAGCAAGAAATGGCGCTGATTTTGGTAAACTGGCGATCACCTATTCCGCAGATCCACAAGCGCTGAAAGGCGGCAACATGGGCTGGGGGCGCATCCAGGAATTGCCTTCTCTGTTTGCTCGAGCCCTGATTACCGCGAAAAAAGGCGATATTATTGGCCCAATTCGTTCCGGTGTCGGTTTCCACATTCTGCGTATCAATGATATGCGTGGTGGCAGCAAGAGTATCTCTGTTACCGAGGTTCATGCCCGTCATATCCTGCTGAAACCATCTCCAATTATGGATGATAATCAGGCTCGTCAGAAACTGCAGGAAGTCGCGAATGATATCAACAGCGGCAAAATCAGCTTTGCTGATGCAGCAAAACAGCTTTCACAGGATCCAGGTTCAGCAAATCAGGGTGGCGATATGGGCTGGAGCTCGCCTGAAGTCTTCGATCCTGCATTCCGCGATGCTCTGCTGCGTCTGAATAAAGGTCAGATGAGTGCACCTGTTCACTCTTCTTTCGGCTGGCATCTGATCCAGTTGCTGGATACCCGTCAGGTGGATAAAACTGATGCAGCCAATAAAGAGCGTGCTTACCGTCTGCTGTTTAACCGTAAGTTTGCCGAAGAAGCACAAACCTGGATGCAGGAAGAGCGTGCCGGTGCTTACGTGAAAATTTTGGATAACAATGCACAATAATATTCGTGTGGTGATCACGCCCGGCGAACCCGCCGGGATTGGTCCCGACTTAACTGTCCAACTGGCACAACAGGACTGGCCTGTCGAACTGGTTGTTTGTGCTGATCCGGAGCTGCTGCGCAACCGCGCAGCAGCGCTGCATTTACCGCTGGAACTTCGTGAATACCAGCCAGGCACCGCAGCACAGCCACAACAGGCAGGTTCACTGACGGTACTACCTGTTGCACTGGCTAAACCCGCTGTTGCCGGGGAACTGTGTGTAGAGAACAGCCATTATGTGCTGGCATCACTGGCGCGTGCCTGTGATGGCTGTCTGCAGGGAGAATTTGCTGCATTAATCACCGGCCCGGTACATAAAGGCGTGATTAACGATGCCGGTGTTTTCTTCAGCGGTCATACAGAATTCTTTGCTGAGCGTTCTGGTTGTGATCGTGTTGTCATGATGTTGGCAACAGAAGAATTACGCGTTGCTCTGGCAACCACACATCTGCCATTGAAAGATGTGCCCGCTGCAGTCACCCGCGAGTGCCTCCATGAAGTTATCACCATTCTGCATGATGACTTGCAAAGCAAATTTGGCTGCCGTGAGCCACACATTGTTGTCAGTGGCCTGAATCCTCATGCCGGGGAAGATGGACATATGGGGCGTGAAGAAATCGATACGATTATTCCCGCACTCAATGAATTGCGTCAGCGCGGTATTAACCTTACCGGTCCGCTACCCGCAGATACCCTGTTCCAGCCTAAATATCTACAAAACGCCGATGCGGTACTGACGATGTATCACGATCAGGGCCTTCCGGTGCTAAAATATCAGGGATTTGGTCGGGCGGTGAATATCACCCTCGGTCTGCCATTTATCCGCACGTCTGTTGACCACGGCACAGCGCTTGAGCTGGCTGGAAAAGGTGAAGCCGATGCGGGCAGCTTTAAAACGGCGCTTAACCTCGCCATCACTATGATTAAGAGCAGTAATGAATAGTCGCGTCCACCAGGGGCACTTTGCCCGCAAACGTTTTGGCCAGAACTTCCTTAACGATCAGTATATTATTGACAGTATTGTCAACGCCATTCACCCACAACGCGGCGAGGCGATTGTTGAGATCGGTCCCGGCCTCGGCGCACTGACCGAACCGGTTGGTGAACGCGTGGATGCCATGACTGTTGTTGAGCTTGACCGTGATCTGGCTGCGCGTCTGCAAACACACCCGTTCCTGGGTCCCAAACTGACCATTTTCCAGCAGGATGCCATGACCTTTAACTTTGCGGCTCTGGCCGAAGAGAAAGGTCAGCCGCTGCGTGTCTTTGGTAACCTGCCATACAATATTTCCACCCCGCTGATGTTCCATCTGTTCAGTTATGTTGGTTCCATCCGCGATATGCACTTTATGCTGCAAAAAGAGGTGGTGAATCGTCTGGTTGCGGGTCCTGGCAGCAAAGCTTATGGCCGTCTGTCAGTCATGGCACAATATTATTGTCAGGTCATTCCTGTACTGGAAGTACCACCGGAATCCTTCACGCCAGCACCAAAAGTGGATTCAGCCGTGGTTCGTCTGGTACCTCATGCGGAACTTCCTTATCCGGTAGAAGAAATTCGTGTATTAAGCCGCATTACGACAGAAGCTTTCGGTAAACGCCGTAAAACTCTGCGCAACAGCCTTGGCCATCTGTTCTCTCTGGAAGCACTGGAAGAAATGAATATCGATCCAACACTCCGTGCTGAGAACATCACCGTGGCACAATACTGCCAGCTGGCGAACTGGTTAACTGCGCATCCTCAGCCGCAGGAGAAGTAAGTATGAACGATACGTCCCGTGTATGTGTCCAGGTACAGAGTGTGTATGTTGAATCGCAATCTGCACCGGAAGAAGAACGTTATGTTTTTGCTTACACCATTACGATTCGTAATCCGGGACGTATTTCTGTTCAGCTTCTCAACCGTTACTGGCTGATTACTAATGGTAATGGACGCCAGACGGAAGTCAGGGGGGAAGGTGTGGTTGGCCAACAACCACACATTGAACCCGGTGGGGAATTTCAGTATACCAGTGGTGCCATACTGGAAACGCCAATGGGTACCATGCAGGGTCACTATCAAATGGTGGACAGCAGCGGTAATACACTGACAGTTGAGATTCCCGTCTTTCGTTTGGCCGTGCTCAACCATATTCATTAACCCTGGTATCCTTCCCCTCTTTTCCCCCAATTATCCAGGGGGAATATCAGGACAACATTTTATTCGCAGGACAGAAACATGAGTACTTACCTAATCGGAGACGTTCACGGCTGCTATGACGAGTTACAGGCCCTGTTGCATCAGGTGGAATTTAATCCGCAACAGGATCAACTCTGGCTGACAGGTGATTTGGTCGCTCGGGGACCAGCCTCTCTGGATGTTCTGCGTTTTGTCCGTTCACTGGGGGACAGCGTAAAACTGGTTTTGGGTAATCATGATCTGAATCTGTTGGCAATTCATGCCGGTATCAGCCGTAACAAACCCAAAGATCGCCTGACTGAGTTGCTACAGGCAGAAGATGCCGACGAACTGATGGACTGGCTACGCCGCCAGCCACTCTTACAAGTTGATGAAGAGAAAAAACTGGTGATGGCGCATGCCGGAATTACCCCCCAATGGGATATTGCCACTGCCAGAATGTGCGCCCGCGAAGTAGAGTTTGCTCTGAGCAGCGACAATTACGCCACGTATCTGTCCTCAATGTATGGTGATATGCCGAACCACTGGACAACAGATCTCACCGGCCTGGCACGCCTGCGTTTTATCAGCAATGCCTTTACCCGGATGCGTTACTGCTTCCCGAATGGACAACTGGATATGCTCAGCAAAGAGTCACCGGAAAATGTTCCCGCGCCTCTGAAACCCTGGTTCAACCTTCCAGGATTGGTTGCACCGGAATACACCATTGTATTTGGTCACTGGGCATCACTTGAAGGAAAAGGTACACCGGAAGGTGTTATTGGTCTTGATACTGGTTGCTGCTGGGGAGGTGAACTCACGATGTTACGCTGGGAAGATAAACAGCTATTCACCCAAGTGGCAAACCTGCAACAACAGGCTGTCTGAGCAGCGTTACCCGGTCTTTTCTTCACTCTGTGCGGATCAGAAGATCCGCACTTGATAGCCTGATACTGCCGAGTGACAGGTGACAGGTGACAGGTGACAGGTGACAGGTGACAGGTGACAGGTGACAGGTGACAGGTGACAGGCTACTTCGTTTCACATCCTGCCACCATCAAAAGCTGATTACCGACGATCCAAAATCTCAAAGCAGAAACTGTGCGAATTATTTTCGTCAGCATCATGGAATTCACTGAAGGTTGACTGCCATTCATCCGGTTCATATTCCGGGAAATGTGTATCACCTTCCACTTCTGCATCAATATGTGTCAGATACAGGCGGTCAGCACGCGGCAGGAACTGCTCATAGATACGCCCACCACCAATAATCATCAGTTCTTCCACATCTCCGGCAGCGGCCAGCGCTTCTTCAACGGAAGTCACCCAGGTGACACCTTCTGCATCCCCTTTAGTACGACTGATCACGATATTCAGACGTCCTGGTAACGGGCGTCCAATGGACTCCCAGGTACGACGCCCCATTACTACCGGCTTCTTCAGAGTCTGGCGTTTAAACCAGGCCAAATCTGCAGGCAAATGCCATGGCATGGCATTATCCATCCCAATTACACGATCGGCCGCCATGGCCGCAATCAGGCTAATCATCATAGAAAACTCAACAGGGGAAAAATTGGCGTCATCATACGTAAAGGCGAAACTTTCGTCGATAGCTATTAAGTAAAGGTTTATCAGGGTATCGTTTGCGTAACTTTAATCATCATTTTCAGCAGTGCCTTTCATGAAGGCATGGTAAAATTCTGCTCTCCTTAACATCAATTTGTGCCCTCACTACCATGTTAGAAACCAGTCTATTTATTGCTACTATTGTTGCTCTGGCCATGATTTCTCCCGGACCTGATTTTTTCCTGGTTGTAAAAAATGCGCTTCGTTATCGCCGTAATGCCGCCATGATGTCTGCACTGGGTATCATCATGGCCATTGTCACTCATATGGCCTACTGTGTTGCCGGAATGGCAGTGGTGATCACCAGCACGCCGTGGCTGTTTATGCTGCTGAAATATGCAGGTGCTGCCTACCTGATCTACATTGGTATACAGGCATTGATTTCACGTGGCGGAAGTAAGCTGGATTTCAGCCATGTCACTCAGAAGCAGGTATCACTGAAAAAAGCGTTTCTGCAGGGATATCTGTGTAACTTGCTGAATCCGAAAGCCACGCTGTTCTTCCTTTCCATTTTTACTCAGGCATTGAATGTTGACTCAGGTATCGGTGAGAAACTGGTATATGCCGGTATTATCGTAGGTTTGTCTGTTGTATGGTGGCCATCACTGGTCATGATGATTCAAAGTGCACCTGTACGTCGTGGTCTGGCAAAAGTACAAAGTATTATTGATAAATTACTGGGCGGTGTACTGGTTGCATTAGGTATCAAAGTGGCGCTGTCCTGACAGCCACCAGACTGCAACACACTACGCTTTTATTTATCGTTAGAATTATCTGTCGTTGGAATATAAAAATGCCCGATGCAAAACATCGGGCATTTTTAGTTGAAGGGTATCAACTTATATCAGGGGCTGATCCCACTTCACCGCAACGTTACAGATAAAGTGGGAAATACATTCCGGCACAAAACTTCATGCCGGAATATCATCAGCCGTTAATCTGTTTGTGCATTTCCTGCACTGAAATTACCTGCTCAGTTGCGCTGGCATTCAGTGAATTCACAGTCGCAAAACCGCCGTTCAGCGTTGTATCGTAATGCACTTTATATTGCAGTGCGCTGCGGCGAATCAGTTTGGAATCTTCAATTGCCTGACGACCTGAAGTGGTATTCACGATATACACGTATTCACCGTTTTTCACACGATCCTGAATATGTGGACGACCTTCATGCACTTTGTTGACATGGCGAACGTCAATACCGGCAGCTTTCAGTACTGATGCTGTACCTGAGGTCGCATCCAGCTCAAAACCAAAGCTCTGCAATTGACGCGCCAGTTCAACGATACGTTTTTTATCACCTTCACGAACGGACAACAGAGCACGGCCTTCTTTCTTCATGTTGCTCTGTGCGCCCAGCATCGCTTTACCGAAGGCTTCCGCAAAGGTACGGCCTACGCCCATCACTTCACCGGTAGAACGCATTTCCGGGCCAAGGATTGGGTCAACGCCAGGGAACTTGTTGAACGGCAGAACCACTTCTTTAACCGCGTAGTATGGTGGGATAACTTCTTCAGTTACACCCTGCTCAGCCAGCGTTTTACCTGCCATCACACGAGCAGCAACTTTCGCCAGTGGTACACCGGTCGCTTTGGAAACGAATGGTACAGTACGGGCAGCACGTGGGTTCACCTCAATCAGGTAAACTTCGTTATCTTTCACCGCAAACTGAACGTTCATCAGACCACGAACCCCCAGTTCGAAGGCCAGTTTCGTCACCTGCTGACGCATCACATCCTGAATTTCTTTGCTCAGAGTGTAAGCTGGCAGAGAACATGCGGAGTCACCGGAGTGAACACCAGCCTGTTCGATATGTTCCATGATGCCGCCAATCAATACCTGCTCACCATCACAGATAGCATCGGCGTCCACTTCTACTGCATCATCCAGGAAGCGGTCCAGCAGTACTGGCGCATCGTTGGAAACAGACACTGCAGAGGTGAAGTAGCGTTTCAGGTCAGCTTCATCGTAAACGATTTCCATTGCACGGCCGCCCAGGACATAGGAAGGACGTACCACCAGTGGATAACCGATACTTGCCGCTTTCTCTACCGCCATTTCAATGGTAGTCACCGTAGCGTTAGCAGGCTGTTTCAGTTCCAGACGTTCAACGGCCTGCTGGAAACGTTCACGGTCTTCTGCACGGTCAATGGCATCCGGGCTGGTACCGATAACCGGAACACCGGCAGCTTCCAGCGCACGTGCCAGTTTCAGTGGTGTCTGACCACCGTACTGTACGATGACGCCTTTTGGCTTCTCAATACGCACGATTTCCAGTACGTCTTCCAGTGTTACTGGTTCGAAGTACAGACGGTCAGACGTATCGAAATCAGTAGATACTGTTTCCGGGTTACAGTTCACCATGATGGTTTCGAAACCATCTTCACGCAGTGCCAGGGAAGCATGTACACAGCAGTAATCGAATTCGATACCCTGACCGATACGGTTTGGACCGCCACCCAGAACCATGATTTTGTCACGATCCTGATGTGGATTCGCTTCACACTCTTCTTCATAGGTTGAGTACATGTACGCAGTATCAGTAGAGAATTCTGCCGCACAGGTATCCACACGTTTGTAAACCGGGTGCAGGTTGTGTTTTTCACGCAGTTTACGCACTTCAGCTTCTGTCACACCCGCAACTGCGGCCAGACGGGAGTCGGCGAAACCTTTACGCTTCAGAGTACGCAGGAAGTCGTAGCTCAGGCCATTCAGACCCAGTTTTGCCACCTGCTGTTCCAGTTGTACCAGCTCTTCAATCTGCACCAGGAACCAACGGTCGATATTGGTCAGAGCAAAGATATCTTCTACGCTCATGCCCACACGGAAAGCATCAGCGATGTACCAGATACGTTCAGCACCCGCATCTTTCAGTTCACGACGAATAATGGTCAGTGCTTCCGGATCCTGTGGGTTCACTTTTGGATCAAAACCATTTGCGCCCACTTCCAGGCCACGCAGCGCTTTCTGCATGGATTCCTGCAAAGTGCGGCCAATCGCCATCACCTCACCGACAGATTTCATCTGTGTGGTCAGACGGTCGTTAGTACCGGCAAATTTCTCGAAGTTAAAGCGAGGAATTTTGGTCACAACATAGTCGATAGACGGTTCGAACGATGCCGGAGTCAGGCCACCGGTAATATCGTTGGTCAATTCATCCAGGGTAAAACCAACTGCCAGTTTTGCAGCGATTTTTGCAATCGGGAAGCCAGTGGCTTTCGATGCCAGCGCGGAAGAACGGGACACACGCGGGTTCATTTCGATAACAATCAGACGACCGTTTTCCGGGTTAACGGAGAACTGTACGTTAGAGCCACCGGTTTCCACGCCGATTTCACGCAGTACCGCCAGAGAAGCGTTACGCATGATTTGGTATTCTTTATCGGTCAGGGTCTGTGCCGGAGCAACAGTGATGGAGTCACCGGTGTGGATCCCCATCGCATCGAAGTTTTCGATGGAGCAGACGATAATGCAGTTGTCGTTTTTATCACGCACAACTTCCATTTCGTACTCTTTCCAGCCAATCAGTGATTCATCAATCAGCAGTTCATTGGTTGGTGACAGATCCAGACCACGTTCACAGATTTCTTCGAACTCTTCACGGTTATACGCGATACCACCACCGGTGCCGCCCATAGTAAAGGAAGGACGGATAATACATGGGAAGCCAACATCAGCCGCTACAGCCAGTGCTTCTTCCATGTTATGTGCGATACCGGAACGGGCAGTATCCAGACCAATTTTCTTCATCGCTTTATCAAAGCGCTGACGGTCTTCTGCTTTATCAATGGCGTCGGCGGTGGCACCGATCATGGTGACGCCAAACTCGGCCAACACACCACGACGTTCCAGTTCCAGCGCGCAGTTCAGTGCGGTCTGGCCACCCATGGTTGGCAGCACTGCATCCGGGCGTTCTTTTTCGATGATCTTACGCACCACTTCCCAGTTAATTGGCTCGATGTACGTCGCATCCGCCATTTCCGGGTCGGTCATAATGGTCGCCGGGTTGGAGTTCACCAGGATAACGCGGTAACCCTCTTCACGCAGCGCTTTACACGCCTGCGCACCTGAATAGTCGAATTCACAGGCCTGGCCGATAACGATAGGACCTGCGCCAATGATCAGGATACTTTTTATGTCTGTACGTTTTGGCATTGCTCTTTTACTCCTGATCTTATTTCGCGCTGGAACGGTAAGCTTCAATCAGTTCGATGAAGTGATCGAACAGAGGTGCTGCATCATGCGGACCTGGGCTGGCTTCCGGGTGCCCCTGGAAACTGAAGGCCGCTTTATCGGTACGGTGAATACCCTGCACGGTATGGTCGAACAGAGACGTATGCGTCACACGCAGATTTGCCGGTAAGTTGCTGTCATCAACCGCAAAACCGTGGTTCTGTGCCGTGATCATTACGGTATTGGTATCGTGATTTTTCACCGGGTGGTTACCACCGTGGTGACCCAGTTTCATCTTCATGGTTTTTGCGCCACTGGCCAGAGCCAGTAACTGATGGCCCAGACAGATACCAAATACCGGAACATCGGTTTCCATGAAACGCTGAATCGCGTTGATTGCGTAATCACAAGGTTCCGGATCGCCAGGACCGTTAGACAGGAAGATACCGTCCGGATTCATTTTCAGTACATCTTCTGCAGAAGTCTGTGCCGGAACAACTGTCAGGCGACAGCCACGATCTACCAACATACGCAGGATATTGCGTTTCACGCCGTAATCGTATGCCACTACGTGGAATGGCAGTTCAGCGTCTGTTTTAGCTTCCGGCAGATCGCCTGCCAGTGTCCAGCTTCCCTGTGACCAGTTGTAAGCTTCTTTGGTCGTCACTTCTTTTGCCAGATCCATGCCTTTCAAGCCTGGGAAACTTTTCGCTTTTTCCAGTGCCACAGCAACATCCGGCGTATCTCCAGCGATGATGCAGCCATTCTGTGCACCTTTTTCACGCAGCAGACGCGTCAGCTTACGGGTATCAATATCGGCAATCGCAACAATGTTATGGCGAATCAGATAGTCTGACAGGTTTTCTTCATTACGGTAGTTGCTGGCGATCAGTGGCAGGTCGCGGATAACAAGACCCTGAGCATGTACTTGATTGGATTCTTCGTCAGCGGAGTTGGTGCCGACATTGCCGATATGAGGATAAGTAAGAGTAACGATTTGGCGGGAATAGGAAGGATCAGTGAGGATTTCTTGATAACCGGTCATTGAAGTGTTGAAAACAACTTCTCCCACTGCCGACCCGGTTGCCCCGATGGCCCGCCCGTGGAATTGGGTTCCGTCTTCCAGAACCAGGATTGCTGACTTAATCAAAATATCCTCCAGGGAATAAACAGTCACAATATCTGCATATTAATTCGGAGTTAACCCCGAAATCAATGCGAAAACTGCCTGACTTCGCAGTTTTTTGACAAATTGCGCGCATTCTAATGATCACCCTTGCCCTTGTCTACCCTGCAAAGAGATTTTTCTGTGTTTTTTAACTCACTGAGTGCCAGTGAAGAGGATGTAGCATAAAAATCACATATATCCAGGCAAGAAAACCGATTGCTTTTCAGATTATGCATAAAAATGGTGAATCAGGGAAAAAAATTGCGGAAGGTGGTTAAAAAATTGACAGCTGGTCTGTGACAGAGATGGGAAAAACAACAATTACATTAATAAATACAAACTTAGATAACAAAACTCATCATACACCATAAAATAAAAGGGCAATAAAATTATTACCCCACCAATCAAAAAGTTATGATTGAAATAACCACATCACGATGGCATTAATAAATCAGATATCATCAAGTTTAAGCACACTTTTCATATCAAAAAGTCCACTTTCATATTCATTCAACCATACAGCAGCACGAACTGCACCATTAGCAAAGGTCATACGGCTGGAAGCTTTGTGAGTAATCTCCACACGCTCGCCAATATCAGCAAACATCGCTGTATGTTCACCAACGATATCGCCAGCACGAACAGTAGCAAAACCAATGGTTTGTGCCTGACGTTCTCCGGTAATACCTTCACGGGCATATACCGCATGCTCGTTCAGATCCCAGTCCATCGCTCCGGCAATCGCTTCGCCCATTGCCAGTGCCGTACCAGAAGGAGCATCAACTTTATAGCGATGATGTGCTTCAATAATTTCGATGTCGGCATACTCGCCCATGACTTTGGCAGCTTTTTCCAACAGTTTCAGTACCAGGTTCACACCAACACTAAAGTTGGCTGCAAACACAATACCAATATCTTCTGCTGCCGCTTTGATGGCAGCTTTACCGGCATCATCAAAACCAGTTGTACCAATCACTACCGCTTTCTGATGCTGACGGCAAATTTGCAGGTAATTCAGTGTGGCTTCCGGACGGGTGAAGTCGATCAGCACATCGAAGTCATTAACCACTGCTTCCAGGCTGTCAGCAATTTTCACACCCAGGTTGCCGCATCCGGCCAGTTCCCCGGCATCGCTTCCTGTCAGAGAAGACCCTTTACGTACAATCGCGGCACCCAAACAGGTGTTTTCCGACTGTACCGCAGCCTGAATCAGTTGACGCCCCATACGCCCTGCGGCTCCCACAACGGCAATACGGATCACTGCATTACTCATAATTATTCATTCCTGAAAGATATTTATTCACTTAAAGCGTATACAGATTAACCATACGCTAACTGATACGCCACTGTTTAAAATCATATATAAGAATTTTATGCCAGCAGGCAGAGATTATCAGTAAAACAGATTGATAGCGGAGGGGGAACAGATTTTGGTGGCAGTGTGGTTGATAAACCTTCTGTTGCTGCATGGCGGGGAGTTCGGGAAACAGTTGAGATAGCTACAATGCCAGTCGTAGTAATGTCCGGGGAATGTATTTATGGGACGCGGAAAACTTCGGGTGTTCGCTGCGTGGCGGGGAATTCGGGGGACGTGACTGGCAGATCGCCGGGTCGCTGTGAATACATCCCTGTAAGCTCGGCTGCCGCATCCCTGCGGCAGACGCCCGGCTAACCTGTCCAGTCACGTCCCCCTTTCCAACTATGGCGTTGCTGCCAGAAGAAAAAATAGGAAGCTACAGCGACACCTTTAGCTAACAGGCAATCGGTGCCGGGCGGGGTGGTGGACCGTCGGGCGCATGGACGCGCCCGTCGAGGCTACAGGGATGTATTCATGCCGCGTCCGCCACCCCGCCCGACACCGATAAGCCAGTCACCACACACAAAGCGCCCAAAAACAATCAGGGAGCGCTTTCGCACTCCCTGATTATCAGTCAGTTAACTTGCTGAACATCAACACGTAACTCTTTCGGTACCTCGAAAACAATGTTTTCTTCACGCCCCGTCAACTCGGTCACTTCCGTACCACCCAACTCTTTCAACCGCTGGATAACTTCCTGAACCAAAATATCCGGGGCAGAAGCGCCAGCAGTAACACCAACACACTGAGCATCTTTCAACCACGACGCCTGAATATCCGCCGCAGAGTCGATCAAGCGAGCCAGCTTACCTGCACGCTGTGCCAGTTCCGCCAGACGGTTCGAGTTGGACGAGTTTTTTGACCCAACCACCAACACCACATCCGCATCTTCAGCCAGCGCACGTACCGCTTCCTGACGGTTAGTTGTGGCATAACAGATATCGTCTTTACGTGGCCCGATGATTTTCGGGAAACGCTCACGCAGCGCATCTATCACATCAGACGTATCATCAACCGATAACGTGGTTTGCGTCATAAAGCACAGGTTATCGGCATCCTTAACCTGTAACTTCCACACATCATCAGGCCCTTCCACCA
>Ga0157359_1000474_pt1 | contig 14752 bp, 11 predicted proteins | sample AttcapACBM3_FD_111482 | JGI IMG/M metagenome (GOLD analysis project Ga0157359, IMG submission 111482) | Fungus gardens microbial communities from leaf cutter ant in Botucatu, State of São Paulo, Brazil - Atta capiguara ACBM3 | ecosystem: Host-associated > Fungi > Mycelium > Unclassified ...
CGCTTGGCTCCACCAAGATCCTTTGTGTTTGCCTCATCAAGTCCCTATCGTCTAGAGGCCTAGGACATCGCCCTTTCACGGCGGTAACCGGGGTTCGAATCCCCGTAGGGACGCCATTTTCTATTTTAAAAACTCATTTAAAGACTCTTTCGTCACCTTCCTGACTATTCTTTGACTGCTTCTTGATTGCACATTTGTCTATTTTATCTAAAATAGCGTCTTTCTTAAATTCTCTCAATGTGTAATGTAATATGCAGCCATCTGACAATCAACTAGATGCTCAGCATCAGAACAGTACTGCACCTTTAAAAAGAGCCATGAGTACACGCCATCTTGTGATGTTATCGCTAGGTGGAGCAATCGGTACTGGTTTATTTTTGGGTTCAGGGGAAGTCATTTCACAAACTGGACCTATTGGCGCAATTATTGCCTACATTCTTGGGGGTGCAATTGCCTACATGGTCATGCTCTGCTTAGGAGAGCTTGCTGTCCACATGCCTGTTTCGGGCTCTTTTGGAGCATATGCCCAAAAGTACATTAGCCCAAGTACAGGTTACATGATTTCATGGATGTATTGGCTGACCTGGACAGCAACACTAGGAACCGAATTTACTGCTGCGGCTCTACTTATGCAGGAATGGTTTCCACAAATTTCAATGTGGATCTGGACACTGATTTTTGCCATTACGATTTTTGGACTAAATATTAGTTCAACCCGAGTATTCGCTGAGTCGGAGTTCTGGTTAGCACTGGTTAAGGTCGTTACCGTTATTGCCTTTATTGTGCTTGGGTTATTAGCCATTTTTGGTTTAATTCCTTTTCATGGCGCGCAAACTGCTCCTCTGTTTAGTAATTTAACAGCCCAAGGCTGGTTCCCACACGGCTTCCTTCCTATCTTTACTACCATGCTGATTGTGAATTTTGCGTTCTCGGGAACAGAGCTTATTGGTGTCGCTGCTGGTGAAACGAAAGATCCTGCACAAAATGTCCCGAAAGCAATCAATGCTGCGATCTGGCGCCTTCTTATTTTCTTTGTCGGCACTATTATTGTGATCAGCGCATTACTTCCTTTCCAGCTTGCAGGTTTAAGCAGTGAGAGTGTAAGTAGTAGTCCTTTCGTTACAGTATTTAATTACATCGGTATTCCATATGCTGATGACATCATTCGTTTTGTAATTATTACTGCCCTGCTTTCTGCCGCAAACTCAGGCTTGTACGCAGCTTCACGAATGATGTGGTCTTTATCAGAACAAAAACTACTTCCAAGTGTATTTTCCACACTTTCAAAAAGTGGAACACCTATTGTTGCTTTGGTTGTTACCATGTTTGGTGCCATCCCTGGTTTATTGTCGGAACAGTTCGCACCTGAAACTATCTTTAAAAATTTACTCGGGGTGGCAGCCTTTACCATGGTGATTGTCTGGATGAGTATTTGTTTAAGTCAGTTCAATTTCCGTAGGCACTGGTACCGTTCTGGACATACAGTTAAAGATTTAAAATATGCCGCGCCGTTATTTCCTATCGTTCCAATTTTAGGTTTTCTTTTCTGCTTTATTACCTGTTTAAGTATGGCAGCGGACCCTCAAATGCGTGCTGGTTTTGTAGGTTGCTTGATTTTTACTGCTTTATGTTATGTCAGTTATTTTATTTTTTACCGCAATAAGGCTTAAGTGCTTGTAATTAAAAAGTGTAGCAAAAAGCTACACTTTTTTTTGCCTAGATACTGGCTTTATAGAACCTGCCGTTGTAGATTAAAATTTATATTAAAAACAATTCCTTGTATACAATGAAAATTATATTTATCCATGGGATGAATCAGCAAAATTACACGGCACATCGTTTAAAAGAACATTGGCTAAGAGTATTTAGACTGGGCTTAAAACAACTGCACTGTAGAGTGAACTTAAGAGACTTACATATACATATGCCATTTTATGGCGATTTAATGAAGAAATATCAACTCTCTAACCAGTTAGACCTCAACACCTTACTTCCAAAAAATTTTAATATTCATTTACCTGTTCATTTACACCATCAACCTGCCGGACCGAAGGAACACACCCCCTTTGTTCCCCATCTTCCTGTTTCAACAGATCAGTCAACACAAAGCTTATCAGAGCGTTTATATCTGACATCGCAATTGGTAAAAGATCGTGTACTTAAAGAAATGGTGGTACTTTTAAATAATTTTCCAAAATTACATGAGAGCTTAATTCAACAATTCTTGATTGAAACATATATGTATTTATCGAACCCCGATTTTATGTATGAAGTTCATCAAAGAATTTTAAAACAAATGCATGATGATGAGGATTGTATCGTCGTTGCGCATTCTTTAGGTTCCGTGATTGCATTTCACTTATTATCAGATCCGTCCTATCATTTTTCAGTAGAGCGCTTTATTACTTTAGCTTCACCTCTCTCTTTTCGGGTCATACAAAGCAAACTTCCCATTCCGATTGAACGCCCAAAATGTCTAAAAGGTGATTGGTACAACTTTTACTCAAAAGATGATTTTTTAACGGCCTTCCCGCTAAGTGAAGCACCCTTTAACTTTGATCCACCCATTATTAACCAAGAAATTTTTACCTTTGCCAACCAACCTCATGAAATTGTAGGTTACTTACAACACCATGCCGTAATTAAGGCAATTATTGAACCTTTCCAATAAAAATGCCCCTAAATGTATATATTTTCTACAATTTGAGTTATTTTTAATCGCTTGACCGTTTTTTTTAATATTTCTTCAGAAAACTATTTGACACTTTTATTAAATCGACCTAATATACGCCCACCTCTGAAACGTCCCTATCGTCTAGAGGCCTAGGACATCGCCCTTTCACGGCGGTAACCGGGGTTCGAATCCCCGTAGGGACGCCAATATTTTTCAGATGTATGCCTCAATAAGTCCCTATCGTCTAGAGGCCTAGGACATCGCCCTTTCACGGCGGTAACCGGGGTTCGAATCCCCGTAGGGACGCCAAATTCTAAAAAGCCACTGCATAATGACAGTGGCTTTTTTCTTATCTAAACAATAAAAAAGCTGGTCATAAACCAGCTTCTCATCATTGTAATTTAATTCGCAATTCCAACTTGAACCTCAAGACGACCTGATTGAACTCGTAGCCCTTTTATTTCAAATTGATCGACCAATTGCTGCACAAGCTCACGGCTTTCTCTCAAAATATTGAGTCCGGGTAAAATACTAAAGTCCGTTAAGTTTAAAAGCTTCTCAACCATCCATGAACGGTTATTAATGAAGTCAATAAAGCCTGCTTGCTCAAGGTCAATAAACCACATACGGTGACCATCACGCTGAATACCCGGAATATCACGAATTAAATGATTAATCAGCGATGGTATAGGCAACATGTTAATGACTTCAAACCCCACTCGCCCAATACGACGAACCGCCCAATTCGATAATGTCCCGCCATGACGGATTTGCACATCTAGACTTTCATCCATTTGGCGTAGGCGTAAAAATTTTTCTTGGCCAATTCGACATTCTAACACCCGAAAATCTAAACTCAGCCGATATAGAAAACGGTGGTAGTGTCCATCAATTTCGACCTGAAACCGATCATTCCCACATTGAACTTTAATATCATCAATTTCTGTACGATCTATTCGTTTACGAATTTGACTGTTTAATAGCATTTCAGGCAAATATAGATTTAATGTACTTTTGCCTAAAAAAGTACGCGCCATAATCAACGCAACTTGTCTCGCAGTTTCACTGGTTTCAGACACCATATCTCTAACAGTCCCTGCTGCCAGATTGGTCATGCCAACGACTCCACGCTTAGTATGAGACGTCACATGATCTAAGGCATCTAAAGCTGCATCTGCAACCTCTGCAAGATTACGTGTCTTATCACTAGCAAATCCGACGGCATCATGAGCATGTTGCAAGGTCTTATGCAACAAACGGCGTGAGAATGACAGTTTTATAGGGTCAGGATTCCCTGAAACTGTTGATGTCGTTATAGGCTCCGACTTATTGTCATCTTCTTGACCCAAGTCCCTCTCCTTTTTATATTTCTTTCGCATCCTATTAATGAGCAGTTCAGCTCATTTCCAGTGTTAAACACACTTGGTTTTTATCTAGATTAGCATGCTCTACATTATTATTTTAACTTTTATGTGTACCAACAAATCATCATTTTTTTATATATCGTTGTTTCAAAAAAGTATTTTACATCTAAGCATCACATCAATTTTTTAATGCCCTACAAATTTTTTCCTTTCTTTGCATTTCCGTTAGAATAGATTCAAATTTAATGTGGAGTTGTCATGCAATATCGTTGCCCTCAATGTCAAAGTGTTAAAATTATGCCTGTAAGCCAAGGTGTTAATATTGCCAAGCCTGTTGTGCCTAAAAGCTTAGTAATTTTAGTTCCTGCAATTTTTGTGCTTTTACTCTTGGTTGTTATTAGTATTTTTATGTGGATTTTTGGCAATGGTGCAGGCAGCTCTCTTCAAATTGCAACAGTAGTTGCTTTTGTTGTCACTGTAGGTGCAGGTTTTATGTTCTGGCGCGATTTGCCTGACTTTAAATTGTCTATGCAAGCATTCATGCAGTCACAAAAGCACTGGAAATGCCGTGAATGTAATCATGAGTGGGATATCTAATAAAGCTTCACATCAGCTTAATGCTGATGTGAATGTGTTTTGTCTGCTTCATCATGCTCGTGTGGAGCATGTTGAGCGATATGCTGACAGTTGATCTCGGCATCGTCTTCAATTTGCAGTGTCACTTCGCCAATACCGTGCTCATGGGAAAGCATTTCAACAGCATCTTGATAGAGCTTAGTACGATCAGCTTCAGGCGCAAATAAGTGCACAGTTAAGTGAATATTTTTAGAAGTAATTGCCCATACTTTGAGTTGATGAATACTTTCTACGCCATTTAAAGAAAGTAAATCAGTACGTAACTTTTCAATATCCACCTCTTCGGGTACGCCTTCGAGCAAAATATTAATACTTTGTTTAAGCAGAACCCATGTACGTGGTAATACCCAAAAACCAATCAATACTGCAATAATTGTATCGACCCAATACCAGTTGGTGAAGTAAATAACAATCGCACCAATAATTACGCCAACAGAGCCTAACGCATCACTCAATACCTCTAAATAAGCACCTTTCACATTTAGACTGTTATTGGCACTCGACATGAGAATTTTCATTGAGATAAGGTTAATTACCAAACCAATGGTTGCCACAATCAGCATGCCTACACTTTGAATTTCAGGTGGCTTAGAGAAGCGTATATAGGCTTCATATAAGATATAAATCGCCACCACAAACAGCATAAGCGCATTAAATAAAGCAGCCAGAATTTCAAAACGTTGATAGCCAAAAGTACGTTTATCATCGGCAGGACGCTTAGAAATCTGAATGGCGACCAAAGCAATTGCTAAAGCAGCTGCATCGGTAAACATATGCGCAGCGTCAGAGAGCAATGCCAAACTTTGCGTGATTAAACCAGCAACCACTTCAACAATTAAAAATGTCGAGGTGAGCGCTAAGGCTATCGTTAATTTTTTGGTATTGCCTTCAGCCACTACAGCATGACTATGATCATGACCATGATGTCCAACCATTTTGCGGACTCCTTATTATTTATCTTTATGTTGAAGTAAAAGTAACCATACATATATCGCTACTTTTACCCGCTATAAACACTTTTTTGACCCAAATTCTGTTTCAAAAAAGATATCTCAAATCGATGACATTATGAATGCTCAGCTTCTTCTGCCTTACTTTCATTCATCCATCGATAAATCACTGGCAATAGAACCAAAGTTAATATCGTAGATGAAATAATGCCACCAATGACGACTGTTGCCAAAGGCCGTTGTACTTCTGCACCCGTTCCTGTTGCCAAAGCCATTGGAATAAAACCAAGTGAAGCTACGAATGCTGTCATTAATACTGGACGTAATCGTAATACTGCTCCTTTCCAAGTTGCCGCATGAACATCTAAAGTTGCTCTCAGCTCTTTAATGAACGTGAGCATGACCAAACCATTCAATACAGCAACACCCGATAAAGCGATAAACCCAACCCCAGCAGACATAGAAAGCGGAATATCTCTCAACCATAGAGCGACTAATCCACCGGATAAAGCGAAAGGAACTCCACTAAATACCAGTAAGCTGTCTTTAAAATTACTAAATACAGCCATGAGCAACACAAATATCATGATGAGTGCCATAGGTACGACGATTTGCATTCTTGCAGTAGCAGAAGCAAGATTCTCAAATTGACCTCCATAACCTAACCAATAGCCGCTAGGCAACTTTTGCTGTGCCAATTTGCTTTGCATCTCTTGTACAAAAGACCCAAGATCACGATCACGCACATTTGCCGTCACAATGACACGGCGCTTGCCATTTTCACGGCTTACTTGAGCAAGACCTAAAATATTCTCAACCTTAGCGACGTCTTGTAACTGAATCAGACCACCGTTTGGTAGGCGAATCGGCAATTGTGCTAGCTGCTGCGGTGTACGCATGTTTTCCTGCAAACGAATCACAAAATCGAAACGTCTATCACCCTGTAAAATTTGCCCTACACTCTGTCCACCAATACTGGCAGCGACAATATCCTGAATCGATTTGACTGATAAACCGTACTGGGCAGCCAGTGCATGATCAACATCTACATTGAGTAGTGGCAAACCATCTGTCTGTTCAACTTTGACTTCACTGGCACCTGAAAGGCTACGTAGCTGTTGGGCTATTTTTTCCGCTTCCTGATTGAGGACTTGCATATCGTCCCCAAAAACTTTTACCCCGATATCACTACGTACACCTGAAATGAGCTCGTTAAAACGCAGTTCAATCGGTTGTGAAAATTCACTGTTATTACCAGGAATCTGGTTCACAAATTGCAGCATTCTGGCACGCAATTCATCTATCGTTTCTTTAGGGTTAGGCCATTGGTCGTGTGGTTTTAATAAAACAATACCATCGGAAATATTTGGAGGCATGACATCTGTAGCAACCTCGGCTGTTCCTGTTCTTGCAAAAATGGCTTTAATTTCGGGGAAGGCTTTCAGTAACTGCTTTTCGACGTTTTCTTGAATCTTAAGCGACTCTTCTATACCCGTACTCGGTGCACGCATGAGTTGCAGTGCAAAATCACCCTCACTGAGTTGAGGTGCGAACTCACTCCCTACTCTTGTGGCAATAGCACTTGTAAGAATCAAAATACTAACCGCTGCTGTGACCACAACATATCGAAAGGCATAAGCTTTATCGAGTAAGCCTGCATAGGTTTTTTTCAAAGTCATCATCCAGCGACTTTCTTTTTCCTTCACTTCACCTGTAATAAACAGAGCTACTGCTGCCGGCACAAAGGTTACAGATAAAATAATTGCTCCCAATAACGCTAGAACAACGGTCATTGCCATAGGATGGAACATTTTTGCTTCTACGCCTGCTAAAGCAAAAATTGGCAAGTAAACGACCATAATAATGATCTGACCAAAAATTAATGGTCGTCGTGCCTGTTTCGCTGCGAGAAACACCTCTGTGAAGCGCTCTGAGCGTGTTAATAAGCGACCTTTTAAATGCTGCGCTTCAGCTAAACGCCGAATACAGTTTTCAACAATAACAACCGCACCATCGACGATGATCCCGAAGTCCAAAGCACCCAGACTCATCAGGTTGGCACTAATTTTCTGTTCGGCCATACCTGTTAAGGTAAAAAGCATTGCCAAGGGAATAATACAAGCAGTGATTAACGCGGCACGAAAGTTCCCTAAAAAAATAAAAAGGATAACGATGACTAAAATCGCCCCTTCAATCAAATTTTTGGCTACTGTTTTAATCGCTTTATCTACGAGGTTACTACGATCATAAACTGTTTCAATTACAACGCCCTGAGGAAGTGATCTTTGAATTTCCTGAACTTTCTGATCAATCGCCTTGGCAATGGTTTTACTATTTTCACCCATCATCATCATGGCGATACCTAAAACAGTTTCCTGCCCATTATAGGTAGCACCGCCAGTACGCAAGTCATGACCAATCGATACCGATGCCACATCGGCAACCCGTATAGGTAAACCGTTTTTCGTGGCAACCGTAACGTTCTGAATATCTTGTATGGACGTCAACATACCCGGTACACGGACTGTGAGTTGCTGGCCGTTCTCTTCAATAAATCCCGCACCGCGATTTTCATTATTATTTTGAAGCGCATCTTGTAAATCGGTCAGTGGAATCTGCAACTGCTGTAACCGCGTCAGATCTGGCGAAACCACATAGGTTTTGTTGTATCCACCAATACTATTAACCTCGGCTACCCCTTGTACGCGTTGCAACTGGGGCCGAATAATCCAGTCTTGAATTTCACGCAGGTCCATCGCGCTATAGGCTGAACCATCTGCCTTTTTAGCATTTGGCTCTGCTTTTACGACCCATTGATAAATCTCACCGAGTCCAGTTGAAATTGGAGACATTTGCGGATCAATGCTACCCGGTAAAGCACTCTTAGCTTCTTGTAAACGCTGGTTAATTAACTGTCTTGCCCAGTAAATATCAGTGCCATCTTTAAAGATAATAGTGACCTGCGAAAGACCATATCTGGAAATTGAACGAGTCTGTTCCAGATTTGGAATACCGGACATGGCATTTTCAATCGGGTAAGTAATTCTTTGTTCAACTTCCGGTGCTGTAAAGCCACTGGCCTGACTATTGATTTGTACCTGTACATTGGTGATATCCGGTACGGCATCAATTGAAAGTTTCTGGTAGCTATAAATTCCAACACCAATCCAAGCAATAACAAACATCATGACCCAAATGGCGTTGTTAATTGAAAACTGAATGATCCGATCAAACAAACCTTCAGCCTTGGGCAAATCAGGTTTATTAATGTCCATGCTCAGCCTCCCCTTTTTCAAGTTCAGACTTAAGCAAGAAACTACCTTGGGTCACATATTGCTGCTTTTCAGTAATTCCAGATTTAACTTCTACCCATTTTGCATCTGAAGAATAATTACCTAACTCGACTGTAACAGGAGCGAAATGAATTTTGTCTTTCTCCTGTTTGGCAACAAAAACCACATTCTTTCCATCAATCTGTTGTACCGCTGCCTTATTAACCCGTAATACTGTCGCTGCATTATTCTGTTTAAGTAACACATTGACCATTAAGTTAGGACGTAATTCTTTTGAAGGTGTCAGCACCTTGGCACGAACTTGCAAACGACCAGTTTGGCTATCTGCTTCCGAAGTTAAACTTTGCACCTGTGCTTTAAAAATATTGTTCGTTTGCAGCGATTTAAATTCAATTTCCTGATTAGGCTGAATGTTGGTATTTGTACTTGGTAGCACAAACTCAACCCATAACTGATCTAGGCGATCAATAACAAATAACTGTTTATCAGGACCAATTTGCTCACCAATGACAATATCCTTACTACTGATTACGCCGCTTAAAGGTGCAGTTAAAACATATCGTCCTTTACTTGAGCGAGTCGCCCCCAAAGCGCTTAAACGGCTATTCGCAGCCTGTACCTGAATTTGTGCCTGACGATAAGCATTATAAGCTTTCTGATAATCTTGACGTGCTGAAACACCTTGCTCCCACAATTGCTTTTCACGCTGATAATCTTGCTGAGCTAATGTCAGCGCTTCTTGCGCCATACTTAAGTTAGCTTGTTGATCGACCAAATCCGGTACAAATAAAGTCGCAAGCGCCTGTCCCTTTTCAACTTGTTGTCCCAGTGCGACATTTACGCTGTCTACTCGTGCAGAAAACGTTGAAGAAACGTGGGCTTGCTGGTCTGTGTTTACGACAAGTTTGGCAGGATAAGAGAGACTTTGCTCAACTTCTCCGCGTCCTACTTGTTCTAACTTCACACCATATTCAACCAGTTGCTTGGAAGTGAGGTTTAAACTTCCTTCCTCTTTTTCAGAATCATTATGACCAGCTTCACCTTCTGCATGTTCTTCTTTACTTTCCTCTGTATTGGGCTGCTTTTTTCCAGAGAAAAATAACCAAGCACTTAAAGCAAGACAGACAATTAGCAATAAAAGAGCAATAAGCCATTGGTTTTTCATTTTTTTAACTGACATTACTCTGCCCCTCCAACTGTCGGCAACTTATAGGTGTCTTGCCATAAATTTTGATTAATTTGATTTAATGCATCTCCAGACATCACCATATTTGGATCGATTCCGAGAGCTAAACTTTCCGCCTCAATTGCTTTTTGCCAAGCAGATTTAAGAAGTTGAACTTTTTTCAAACGTTGTTCTTGTAATTGAAGGGTAGATTGCTGGACATCGGTAATTGCAAATTTACCAACTTTAAAACCAAGCAACATTTTCTCCTGTACCGTTTCTGATAAAGGGATCTGTTGCTCATTCATCAAGTTATATTGTTGCTTTAAACCCACCAACTCGTACTGTAGGGTACGAATAGAATTCAGACTTTGCTTTTTATAAAAACTTTGCTGCTGGTCAATCAAATCAAGTTTGGTCTGAGCAACTTTTAAGGCATATTGCTGGCGATTAAAAATGTTTAAAGGAACCGCAATACCGACTCGAATCTGATTTTCGGTACTACTTGTTTCTGCGGTTTTACTACGAACCACGCCCATATTTACGGTAGGTGCAGGTCGATTTTTTGCCTTTAAATAATTCATTTCAGAATTTTGTTGGAGGGCTTGAAGTCGCATAGACTGTTCCAACAAATTTTGTTTTAAGTATTGATCGATATCACTTTCATTTTTTAAAGGCCACGCACTTTTTATATCTGGACGTAACGTGAAGTTATCTTCTGTCTCACCCCATAAGTTCGCCAGTTTTCTTTTGGCACTACTCAGGGATAATTCAACTTCCTGATATAGACGTTGATTTTCAACATGCGTCATTAAAGTTCGATCTAAATCAACCTGAGCAATACTGCCCGCCTGAAAACGTAAACGGGTCGCATCAAGAAGGTTTTTACTCGTTCTTAACTGAGCTTTAGCGACTTCATGCTCAAGCTCTAAAATTGATACTTGTGACCATAAATATTTGACTGCCAGCTTCAGTTGAGCCTCATATAAAACCTGATTTAACTCAACTTGATTTTGCTGAACACTTGCCAGTTTTTTTGCTGTGGAACGTACACCAAATATATCTAGCTTTTGCGAGATCCCAAGTTCTAGCTCCTGATCTTTTCCAGATTTAAAACCAGTTTGCTGTACGGAAACCGTAGGATTTTCCCATAGCTGGCTCTGTTTGATATTGCTCTTTGCAATATCTTGCTGAGCTTGCCAAATTCCGGTTTGAGTCTGAAACTGCTTGACCTGCTCTAACACTTGATCAAATGTTAAAACATTCTGTACCTGGTGCGATTGAGTATTCTTCGCAAGATTTTGATTTGAACTGGCCGCAGTTGTCACGGCACTAGTTGAAAGTGCAACTGCAACAACTAATGACTTAAGCAGCCAAGATGTGTTCAGACTAACGGAACGTTTTTCGTATAAAACAATAGACATAAATTAACCCTATGAAATAAATAATATTTCTGGTGGGCTAATTTTTGGCTACCCCACCTATAGCAGGGTTAAAACAGGAGGTGGGTCTTGTTTAGAGATATGCGGGGACTTATAAGAATTGGACCAATAATATTGTTGTTTTGGCTCAGATGACTGAATTAACGGCGAAACAATTTTTTCTTGCGCTTCAACCATCACCACATGAAAGCATGAAGGTAGATGATCATGATGATCAGACAAACTTAAGGGAGCTTTATGAATAGTCCCCACAACCTCTGTCTTTTCAGTATGGTTATGCTGTGAAACTTCATAATTCAATGCAGCATGATGACCAAAATGATGTAAGGCTTTTTCCTGATTTTCATGCGCGCAAAAAGCTGCTGCTACATTCCATAAACTTTGGAATATAAGCAAACAGAATAAGACGGACATAAAAATTGCAGAACGTGGCAACAGTACACCATGACAGTTAAGAATTTGCACGAAGCAACTATAGCAGGCGAACTACATGTAATAAAATTACAAAACATTGATTTATTGGTTTCGTTCTTTTCACTTAAAGCTAAGCCATTTTTTCTTTTCACAAAAATAATTTTTTAAGAGTAATGCTCATGTATAAAACGCTGACCACTTGCATATTAGTCACTTGTCTTGGCTTAAGTGGATGTGCGACGTCTATGTTATCGACAGCCCTTCCCAATGAGACGACTGAGGTCAAAACAACCATTTTAAAAACAGATCAAATTATTTCCCTTGGGCAAGCAGTTAAAAACCAGCAAGAACAAGGTGTTGTATTTTTAGGTCAAGACTTTAATTATTTAATGACCGAAGGGAGTTCAGAATTTTTAAATATTATTAATAATGTTCCAGTGAACCAAAGGACTCTGCTTATTTCATCTCCTTTAATTCTTGAGATGGATGACTCCACCCATTTTCACGGAGAACTTAAATTTCGATACAACATCCCAACCTCAAAGCTGGCCGATTCACAACAAGAAAATTTAAAAAATTTAGGTTTTAAAAATCATCTCATGGCTATGGAAAACCAAACACAGCTTTTATATCCTTACGCCATAATCCGTTTTAAGGGTCAAATTTACCAAACTAGCAGTACTCTAAAAGCCCAACAAACGCTGCCTACCCCTTATCCAATCGCTCTACAGCAAAAAGATGAAATAAAAAAGAAGCATCCGTTTAAACGTGTAACCCGTATGGCACTCTACCCTTTGGCAATGGCATTTGATGTGGTGACAGTAGCTCCCTCACTCATTTGGGCAGATTTACATGGTGACTTTACTAAATAAAAAGATTTTTTCTTAAAATAGACAGCCAGCTCTTACGCTGGCTTTGTTTAAGAATATTTTTTTGTTTGATCTTTATAAATTTTCTGAAATTTTTTACCTTAAATAAAAAGCTATTTTTTTCATTTCAAAAGCTCAAGTTTTCCTAAAGCAGGCCATTATTCTTATAGAAATTTCGCTAATCGTAAAAACACATGTAACTTTTATGTAAGCTAAAACCTCATCATTTTTCATCCAATTGCGCTATATCACATTTACAAAATAAAACATAAGATTTCAATATAAGGGACTAGCTTAAAAGTGTGAGTCAATTCAATCAAATTGAGGAACAAGGGAGACTATCATGAACATGAAATCAATTAAGCATGGACTTAATCACTTGTTTGCTTTTGAAAACTTAACCGCCGATATGCATTCACAGGCAGTTGATGAAATTGAACAGGGTTTACGCTTTGAGGAGTTGGCAGAGCAAGATCATGAACGCATGCAAAACTGGTTAAATGTAACTCCTAATGATCGAAATGCCATGTGGTGTTACTTAAGAGCAGCTTTACGCGGCAGCTCTGATGCTTCTTTTAAACTTGGTATTGGCTATTTAAATGGTCAATTTGGATTAGATAAAAATTATCGTGAAGCTGAAAAATGGCTACAAAAAGCAGCAAGTCAGGGTCATCCCGATGCTGAACGTTGCCTACAAGAAGCCTTTAGCAAACTCGCATTCTCATAAAAAGATTAAAAAAACCAGCCCTGAGGCTGGTTTTTAAATTAACAGTAATTAACCGCTAATTTTTTTGTATTTAGTACGCTTTTGAACAGCATCTTCACCTAAACGTGACTGACGATACGCTTCGTATTCTGCATAGTTACCTGTGTAGAATTCTGGCTGTTCATTTTCAAATGACAAGATGTGTGTCGCAATACGGTCAAGGAACCAACGGTCATGCGATACCACCATTACCGTACCTGGGAATACAAGAATTGCATCCTCAAGCGCACGTAACGTTTCAATATCCAAGTCGTTTGATGGCTCATCCAGTAAGATAACGTTTGCGCCTTGCTGTAAAATTTTCGCAAGTTGTAAACGGTTACGCTCACCACCAGACAATTCACCTACGCGTTTTTGCTGATCTTGACCTTTGAAGTTAAAGCGACCGATATAAGCACGTGAAGCAATTTCATAATCGCCCACTTTCAAGATATCTAAACCGCCAGATACTTCTTCCCAAACAGTTTTATTATTGTCTAGGGTGTCACGAATCTGCCCAACGTAAGCCACTTTAACCGACTCACCTAAGGTCACAGTACCTGTATCAGGTTGCTGTTCGCCAGTCATCATACGGAATAAAGTCGTTTTACCCGCACCGTTTGGACCAACGATACCCACAATTGCTGTTGGAGGTACAGTAAACGATAAGTTTTCGTACAATACGCGGCCGTCAAATGATTTGCTGATCCCTTCAACTTCCACAACTTTATTACCCAAACGAGGGCCAGGTGGAATGTAGATTTCAGACGTTTCATTACGTTGTTGGAATTCTTTAGAGTTAAGCTCTTCAAAACGTTCCATACGCGCTTTGTTTTTCTTTTGCTGACCTTTCGCATTTGAACGAACCCATTCAAGTTCTTTTTTCAATGCTTTAGCAAAAGATTCTTCTTGTTTCTGCTCTTGTTCTAAACGAGCATTTTTTTGCTCTAACCAAGAAGAATAGTTACCTTGATAAGGAATACCATGCCCACGGTCAAGCTCCAAGATCCACTCGGCAACGTTATCCAAGAAATAACGGTCATGCGTAATCGCAACGATTGTGCCTGGGAAATCTTTCAAGAAACGCTCTAACCAAGATACAGACTCTGCATCCAAATGGTTCGTCGGTTCGTCAAGAAGCAACATGTCTGGTTTAGAAAGCAATAAACGGCAAAGCGCTACACGGCGGCGTTCACCACC
>Ga0157359_1000477_pt1 | contig 14743 bp, 18 predicted proteins | sample AttcapACBM3_FD_111482 | JGI IMG/M metagenome (GOLD analysis project Ga0157359, IMG submission 111482) | Fungus gardens microbial communities from leaf cutter ant in Botucatu, State of São Paulo, Brazil - Atta capiguara ACBM3 | ecosystem: Host-associated > Fungi > Mycelium > Unclassified ...
GGCCGCAACGAACGCCGCGAGGCGGTGATCGAAGAATGGGTGTACGGCCCGAAGAACGGCGCCAACTACATCCTCACCTTCGAAGCCAATCGCCTCTCTCGCATCGAGTTCCAGCGCCAATGAACCTGCGCCCCCTGCTGTTGCTGCTCCTGCTCGCCACCGGCACCAGCCAGGCCGCGTCGCTGCGTTGCGGCAGCGCCCTGGTCTCCACCGGCTCCACCACCCACGAGGTTCGCGGCAAGTGCGGCGAGCCGCTGAGCGTCACGCCCCTGGGCGAACGCCAGGTCACCGACGGCTATGGCTATCGCCAGGTGGAATTCGTCGAGGAATGGGCCTACGGTCCCTGGAACGGCATGCTGCATTTCCTTACCTTCCGCGGCGGCCGCCTGGATCAGGTAGACAGCAAGAGAGCCAACTGAGGCGACTTGCCTTGAATGATTCGCGTGGACGAGGCTGCGCCGTCGTCCACCCTACAGCCTGTAGCGTGGAAAACCGCGCAGCCTTTTCCACTGAAGCGTCGTAGTCACGTAGGTTGGGTTGAGACGGCTCCATCGTCGAAGCCCAACGAGGATGTTCAATCCTGGGCACCGTTGGGCTTCGCTGCGCTCAACCCAACCTACGGCTCAACCCGGTAGACTCGCTACGTAGCGTGGAAAACCGCAGAGCGTTTTCCACTGATAAGGTCAACTTCACTGCAGTCCATACACCGCATGTAACCGCCCCCTCTCCCCCTGGGAGAGGGCTGGGGTGAGGGACGCTTCGTAGGTTGGGCTGAGCGCCAGCGAAGCCCAACACCACCCAAGGCCCAGCCCCGCCGTTGGGCCCCGAGCCATGGAAACCATGGCCGCGCCAGCCCTCATTCCTCCCGCAGATGAATCCCCAGATCGGTCCGCCCCGGCGCCAGCTCGGGCTTCAGGGTGAGTGCCGGAATCTCGTAATCCCCTCCATTCTGCCGCCGGAACGCCAGGGGCGTGTCCGTGACCAGTCCATCCAGCCGTGCCCCATAGGCCTGGCACAGTCGCTCGAAGCCGGCGGCGTCCAGCTTGCTCGTGCGATAGACCGGAAACGGCGGTAGCACGCTGAAGCCGGGATAGAAGAGGATGCCGTGCTGGATGGGAAAGAGGATGTCATCCAGCGCGCCATTGATGCCGCGCTCGCTGTAATGCGACGCCCAGCCGCCACAGGTCACCACCAGCATGGCGCGCTTGTCGGCCAGGGTGCCTTCGCCATAGCGGTCACCCCAGTGAGTGTCGCTGTGCTCGCCGACGCCATAGGCGAAGCCGCAGGCATAGACGCGTTCCACCCAGCCCTTGAGGATGGCCGGCAAGGAAAACCACCACAGCGGAAATTGCAGGATCAGCACATCGGCCCACAGCAACTTGGCCTGCTCGGCGGCGATATCCGCCGGTTGCTGGCCGGCGGCATAGGCCTGCCGAGAATCCAGGACCGCATCGAAGCGTGCCCCAGGCGCCAGGTGTGGCGCGTCCGCCGCATCCAGGGTGGCCTTCCAGTGCAGGGCATAGAGATCGGAGACCTGGACCTCATGGCCGGCCGCCTGCAGATGGGCCACGGCGAAGTCGCGCAGCGCACCGTTGAGCGATCGGGGTTCGGGATGGGCGTAGACCAGCAGGACCTTCATGGCACGTACCTCTCGAGGGAAAGGTGGCCAGGCTAGGTGACGGCGGAGTTATGCTGGAAATGAATTACCGAAACAGTAGCCATTGCCATGCACAATAGCTTGCGCCGCCTCGATCTCAACCTGCTGGTGACTCTCGACGCCCTCCTGGTGGAACTCAACGTCACCCGCGCCGCGCGCCGCCTGAATCTGGCGCAGCCCACCGTCAGCCTGCAGCTGGGTCGGCTGCGCCAGCTGCTGGACGATCCCCTGCTGCTACCTGGGCCGCGCGGCATGCGACCCACGGCGCGCGCGGCGGCGCTGCGTGAACCCTTGCGCCAGGCGCTGGCAGCCCTGGACGAGGCCTTGGCACCGGCCGCCCCCTTCGAACCGGCTCGCGCCGAGCGAACCTGGCGCATCGCCGCCAGCGACCACAGTGCCACCACCCTGCTCACCCCGCTGCTGGCTGACCTGCGCCAGCAGGCGCCCGGCATCCGCCTGGCGCTGCTGGACAAGAAGCCGGCGTTGCTCGCCGAGCAACTGGAGGGGGATCGCCTGGACCTGGCGCTGGACGTGGCCGATACCGCCGCAGCGGGTCTGCGTCAGCGGCTGCTGTTCACCGAACACTATCTGCTGGCGGGCCGGCGCGGCCATCCGGCGCTGCAGCAACCTGTGTCCCTGGAAACCTTCTGCCAACTGGATCAGGCGCTGGTTTCGCCGAGCGGTGGCGGCTTCGCCAGCGTCACTGACCGGTTGCTGGCGGAACAGGGCCGCGAACGGCGGGTGGTGCTGTCGGTGCCCCACTTCGCCACCCTGGCCAGTGTCCTCCTGGTCAGCGATCTGGTGGCCCTGCTGCCCGCCCAGATCGCCCTGAACCATCCCGGTCTCCAGGTCCAGCCGCCCCCCTGGCCATCCTGGGCTTCGACATGCTGCTGCTCTGGCCCGAACGCCTGCACCGCGATCCAGCCCATGCCTGGCTGCGCGAACGGATCGTCGCCAGCCTCGTGAGCTGAACGCCCGCCTGACCAATCGACTCTCTGCATGGAGGGCATACAGCGGCTTGGCTGTTCGCCCCGGCCCTGGCCCGGCATCCTTGGTCACCTCGTACGAACGCGGCACGACTGCCCGCAGTCACATGCTTCGTCACTGTCCCTTCCGGAGTCCTCCATGGCCAAGCTACGTCTCTTCACCTCGCCATCTGCCTTTCCCAACCCGCAACGGCTGCGGCTGTTCATCCAGGAAAAGGGCATCGCCGACCAATTCGAGGAGGTCATCCTGAAGATGGCGCCCGAAGGCGAGCAACGCCAGTGGCAGCATCTCAAGCGCAATCCCTGGGGCGAGACGCCGACCCTGGAACTCGCCGACGGCGGCTACCTGGCCGAGAGCGCGGCCATCGCCCGCTATCTGGACAACAGCTATCCCGGCCGCAAGGTAATGGGCGAAACGCCGCTGGAGCAGGGCCAGGACGCCATGTGGAATGACCGCATCTTCATCCATGTGCTCTATCGCATCGTGACCATGTTCCATGTGCAGCACGAAGGCCTCGGCCACAAGCTGGAGCTGACCCACAATCCGCAGTGGGGCGAGCATTGCCGCAAGGAAGCCCTGATGCACGCGGCGCTGGTGGATCGGCACCTGGCGGATGGTCGCGAGTGGCTGCTGGGCGGCGCGGCGCCGACCTTTGCCGACATCACCCTGTGCACCGCCATCGCCTTCTCCAAGTTCCCCACCAACCAGACGCCGCTGGACGAGCGCTTCGAGCACCTGGCGGCCTTCTGGGCGCGCTGGCAGCAGCGCGACAGCTTCCGCGCGGCCTATGCCGACGGCAACAGCGGACTGGACGAACTGGCGTCCCTGGCACGCGGCTGACTCCGTTCAGACCGCCTCTCCCCTACGGGGCGAAACTCCGTAGCGTGGAAAACGGCGCAGCCTTTTCCACTGAACTGACCGCTAACCACCCCTCTCCCCTGGGAGAGGGCCGGGGTGAGGGTCATACCCACCTGACTCGCTAGCCGAGCCGCTCGCGCAATACCGCCAGGGCCACCTCCGGCCCACCGACGACGATGCTGGCCGGTACCGCCAGCATCAGGTTCAGCGGCAGGCCGAATTCCTCCAGCGTCCAGCCGTCACGGTCCAGCAGCCCCACGCCTACCCACTCGGGATGTCGCGCGCGAATCCGCTCGGCCAGGCTGCCCGCCTCCGGGACATAGCCCACCACCGGCTTGCCCAGCGCTACCGCATAGCCCACCTCGAAACAGGTGCCGCTGTCAGGCTCGGCGCCGCGAAAGAAATCCAGGCTGGCCAGGACGCCATCCGCCTGCTCGATCAGCGCCAGATTCGCCCGATAGATCCAGGCCGCCTGCTCCCCTGGTTCGGTCAGCCTCGGGGGAAGGGCGTTGTCCAGCGGAAACAGCCCCGTGCAGCCATGACGGGCGCACAGCGCCTTGAGCGCGTCGCCCTGGGCGACGGCATCGGGCCGGAAGACTTCGGGACCGGCGAGATAGATACAGGGTGGCATGGCAGGACCTCGCGAAATGGCCAGTGTAGAGGGTGGGCGATACCCCGTCTGCCTGACGAGGTTTCGTGGCCGCCCTGCCACTCGTGCTGTCGGCATGACCGTTGGCGCAATAACCAATCCGCCCGGCCCCAGCTGTATACGTTTTGAAAGCTAGACCTTTTAACATCGGCGCACCTTGAGAGCCTGAATCCTCCGCTGTCCGGAATCGGCTCGCCTCCTGGGCATGCTCGCTTCGGTGTCGCCTGATGTCTGGCCGTTTTCTGCTGACCGCTCATCTCAATCGACTGATTAATGCCTTGCTGGTAGTGACCTCGCTCGCCACCGCCTGCGGCATGGCCCTGCTCGTCCAGCAGGCCCAGGAGAACTCGATGAGCATGGGCCTGACCCGTGACCAGTTGCCGGTCTACGAGGAGGCGCTGCGGCTGGTGGAGGCCGTCTCCGCCGAGCGTGGCCCGACCAATGCCCTGCTCGGCGGTCGCGGCGGCGATAGCCATGAGCTGGCGCGCGCCCGGGCCCTGAGCGATCAGCGCTTCGCCCGGCTACAGGTGCTGTTGCAGGGCTGCCGGCAATGCAGCGTGACCGCCGAGCAGGCGGCAAACGGCTATCAGACGCTGCTGCAGGCCCGTGCCCGGGTCGACCAGCGCCTCCGGGGGACGCCGGACGATCCCCCGTCCCAGGACATCGCCACCGTGGTCCAGGGTATGTTCCGCGCCCTCGACAGCAACTTCATCACCGCCGACCTCACCCTGCACGACCTCATCCAGCGCAGCCCGGCCGTGGCCATCTACCTGGTCAATGCCAAGCTGGCCGCCCGCCTGCGCGACACCGCCGGACGCCTGGGTTCGCTGCTGACCCCGGCGCTGCAGGCGCAGCGCCTGCCCAGCGGGGCGGAACAGGTCCAGTTGCTGCAGACCCAGGGTCGCATCAACCAGCTGATGGATCTCTTGCGCAGCAACCTCAACCTGGCCCCCGGCCGTCCCGAGCACGACCGCTTCTTGCATGTGCAAAAGCGCTACCTGGGCGAAGGCCTGGACTGGTACCACCAGACCCTCGCCGCCCTGGCGACCGGCACGGCGCCCACTGCGGCCAGCTTCGCCCAGGGCTATGTCCCGACCATGGTCAGCATCCTGGAGTTGCGCGACGAGATGCTGAGTCTGGCCCGTGACGAAGCCGATGCCCTGGCACGCGAGGCCCAGCTGCGGCTGTGGCTGACCATCGCCGCGGCGGTGGGCATCCTGCTGGCGCTGGGTACCGGTCTACTGTTGCTCAAGCAGCGCCTGCTGACGCCGCTGCTGGCCAATACCCAGCGACTGCTCAGCCTCAGCCGGCGCGCCCGACCGCTCGGGACGGTGGCCGAAGATGACCCGCGCAGCCTGTTCGCCGCCTTCGCCCAGCTGGAGGACGAGTTACTGCAGGCCGACCGGCTGCGTGAGGAGCGTGATGCCCTGATCGCCGAACTGGGGGTCCGCGCGGAGACCGACTACCTGACCGGCCTGGCCAATCGACGCGCCTTCGAACGCGAGCTGGCGCAGGGGGTGACCCGCACCGCCGGGCAGCTGGCGGCGATCGCCTTCGATATCGATCACTTCAAGCGCATCAACGACACCTACGGGCACGCCGCCGGCGATCTGCTGCTGCAGCAACTGGCGCAGCGCTGCCGCGAGCTGCTGCGTCCCGGTGATCGCATCGCCCGGATCGGTGGCGAGGAATTCGCCGTGCTCGCCGATGTAGCCCAGCCGACCGACGCCCTGGCACTGGCCGAGCGCCTGCGCTGCGGCATCGCCGAGGCGCCCTTCGCCGTCGGCCCGACCGAGGCGCTGCCGGTCACCGCCAGCTTCGGCGTGGCGGTGACGCCGCGGCTGGCGGAAGGCGTCCCGGTCCGCCTGCTGGCCCAGGCCGATGCCGCCCTCTACCGCGCCAAGCATCGCGGGCGCAATTGCAGCGAGATCGCCGAACTCGGCTAGACCGGCAGGGCCAGCGACCGCGGCAGCGCTTCGTCGAGCAGGCGGCAGGCGGCCTCGCCCACACGCCGCACGCCCTCCTCGATCCCCGGACGCTGGGCCTGGGCATAGTTCAGGCGCAGGCAGTTACGGTACTTGCCCGAGGCAGAAAAGATGCTGCCGCAGGCGATCTGCACGCTCTGGGCGAGCAGTTCGCGATTGAGTCGATGGCTGTCGCAGGCCTCGGGCAACTCCACCCACAGCAGGAAGCTGCCCTGGGGCTGGCTGACCCGGGTTCCGGCGGGAAAGTAGCGCTGCACCCAGGCACTCATGAGGTCGCGATTGCGCTGGTACCGGGCGCGCATGCGCCGGACGTGCACGGTGTAGTGACCGGCGGCGATGAATTCGGCGATGGCCAGCTGCGGCTGGGGAGCGGTACAGCCGGTGCCTATGTACTTGAGGTGCAGGATTCGCTCGGCATAGCGCCCGGGCGCCACCCAGCCAACCCGGAGACCGGGTGCCAGGGTCTTGGAAAAGGAACTGCAGAGGATTACCCGATCGTCTTCGTCGAAGGCCTTGAGCGCTCGCGCCCGCGGATAGCCATAGAGCAGATCGCCATAGACATCGTCTTCGATCACCGCCAGGTCGTGCTTGCGCGCCAGGGCCACCAGCTGGCGCTTGTTGGCCTCGGGCATGCAGTAGCCCAGGGGATTGTTGCAACTGGGGGTGAGCTGGATGGCCCGTACCGGCCATTGCTCCAGGGCCAGTTCCAGCGCCGGCAGGCTGATGCCGGTGCGCGGATCGGTAGGGATCTCCAGTGCCTTGAGGCCCTGACCCTTGAGGGTCTGCATCACCCCGTGAAAGGTCGGCGAATCCACCGCGACGATGTCGCCCTCCTGGCAGGTGGCGCGCAAGGCCGTGGCCAGGGCCTCGTGGGCACCGCTGGTGATGACGATGTCATCGGCGGTGAGCACGCAGCCGGCATCCAGCTGCAGCCGGGCCACCTGTTCGCGCAAGGCCACTACGCCCTGGATGCTGTCGTAGGACAGCCCGGCATTGCCCGGCCGCCGCGCCAGGCGCGCCATGCCGGCCAGCAAGGGGGCCAGGGTCGGCGCCTCGGTATCCGGCAGGCCGCGGCCGAGTTGCACCCGTACCGAATCCGGAGTGCTGGTCATCAGCTCGCGCACCGGCTCCCACCCGGACACCTCCACCGGCCAACGCGCCGGACGGGTCACCTGGGGCAATTCGATCACCCGCCGTTCGAGGCGGACGAAATAGCCGGACTTGGGTCGCGGTTCCACCAACCCGCGGTCTTCCAGCAGGCGATAGGCCTGCTGCACCGTGGCCAGGCTGACCCCGTGCTCCTGGGCCAGGGCGCGCACCGATGGCAGGCGCTCGCCCGGTCGATAGAGGCCCTGTTCGATACGACGGCCGAGGGCATCGGCCAGCAGCTGATAGCGATTCATGCTCGGACTATAGCGGCGTAGACAGGAAACGCGCGCCATACAGATGGCCACGCCCTGCACCATACAGCTGACCGCTGTAAGGCGGCTGTATGGCGGACAACCCATCGACCTGGGTCTGCCCCTGACCGTAGTGGCGGCGGAGCATGGAGACAGCCCAGGAGAGACGCCATGCCCAGAGACCCCAGCCTTCACGATCAGACCCGCGCCAGCGGCTGCTGGCTGCTGTTCCAGCGCCAGCTGACCACCCGCCGCATCCTGCCGGACCTTACCGACCGGGAACTGGCCGATATCGGCCTGGATCGCCATACCGCCCTGCACGAGGCCCAGCGCCCCTGGTGGCGGCTGCTGCTGGAGGCCTGGCGTCAGTCCGGCAGGCGCGACAGCCGCGCCGCCCAGTCCGCCACCGGTGCCGGCGACTCCGGGTGCCAGAGTCTGCGCCAGACCACCGCCAGCTGTTCGCGACCGCCGCGCTCGCGCGGCCACAGCGAGGGTTCGGCGACCAGTCGCCAACCGCTGGCCTCGCGCTGAGCCAGGGCGAAACGGAAACTGTGGTAGCCGGTGGCGCCAAGGCGCAGATCGGTCACCACCAGGTCGTCGCCCAGGCGGTCATAGCGCAGCCAGTCGTCGGTGAACCAGCGCAGCCGCTGTTCGGCCGGCGAGTCGGCGACGATCGGCGCCAGTTCGCCCCCGCGTGGCAGCGGGACCAAGGTGGGCGGGCGGTCGTCGAACAGCCCCACCCAGGTTTCCCGGTAGCGTTCGGGTCCGTCATCCACCATGACCCGCCAGAGCAGACTGGTGAAGGGCAGCGGCGCGCTGAACAGGCGTGCATCCGCCTGCCCCTGGGCCGCCAGCGCCTGGCGTACCTGGCGCTCGGCGGAATATTTGGCCACCAGGGTCCAACCCAGATAGGCCGTGGAGAGCAGCAGGGCCACCATGGCCAGCCGAGGGGTTCGGCCCCGGGGGCCAATCACCAGGCCAGCGAGTACCGCCACCAGCAACGGCAGGGTATAGAGCGGATCGATGATGAAGACGCTGGACCAGGCTATCGGGGTGGTCGGCAGCGGCCAGAACAGCTGGGTGCCATAGGTGGTGAAGGCATCCAGCAAGGGATGAGTAATGAGCACCAGCCAGAGCGTCAGGAACAGGCGTGCCTGGCTGTAACCCGGATCGCGCCAGCGACTGCAGATCGAGGTCAGCAGCAGGGCCAGTCCGGTCAGCACGAACAGCGAATGGCTGAAGCCACGGTGGTAGGTCATCTCCTTGACGGCATCGCCGTAGTCGATGACCACATCGAGATCCGGCAGGGTGGCCAGGGCGGCGCCATAGAGGATCGCGCGCCGACCCTGCCAGCGACCCAGCAGTGCGGTCTGGACGGTAGCGCCGAGCACGGCCTGGGTCAGCGAATCCACCGGTCAGAGCTCCCGGGCGAAGTCGAGCATCAGCCGCGCCAGGGCCTGGGGCGTCTGCAGCGGCATCAGGTGACCGGCACCGGGAATGACCTCCAGCCGGCTGTTGGGGAAGGCCGCCAGGGTGGTGCGGCGCTGTTCGTCCGGACCCGGCACCTGCTGGTCATCGGCGCCGCAGACCAGCAGCACCGGATAGTCCAGGGTCTCGATGCGGTCGCTCCAGTCCTCCCGACTGCCTTGATCGACCCAGGCCCGCCAGGCCTGCAGATTCAGCCGCTGGGCATCGGCGATCACCACCTCGCGGATGGCATCGGGCAGGCGATGGGCGCTGGATTCGTCGACAAAGGCCTCGGCCTCCGCCCGGCTCTTGCCATAGGCGCGCTGGGCATCGCGATCCGCCTCGCTCATGGGCTGCGGCCCGGGCGGCGAAGGCGCCACCAGGATCAGCCCGAGCAGATACTCCGGTCGCCGCGCCGCCAGCACCACGGCCACCTTGCCGGTCATCGAGTGGCCCACCAGGATGCAACGCTCCAGGCCCAGGGCACGGATGCTGGCATCCACCTGGTCGGCCATCTCGGCGACGCTGTAACCCTCGACCGCGGCGGCATCGCCGAAGCCTGGCGTATTGAGCGCCACGCAACGGTGTTCGCCATCCAGGTAGGGCGCGGTGGGAAACCAGGTGCGGTGCGAGCCGCCGAGAAAGTGCATGAGCACGAAGGTGGGCGAACCGCTGCCCTGCTGACTGTGGGGAAGCATGGGAAATCCTCGGTGCGGGGCTGAAGGCGGATACGTCTCAGATGGAGGGGTAGGCATCGCGCGAAGTTCCGCTTCGCTGAAGACCCGGCAACCCGGGCCGCGCTCGCCGGTCTCACCCAGAACCACCCCCTTTCCGGAGTCCACCATGGCCGATCTGTCGCGCTTCCCCATCACCCATCGCTGGCCCGCCCGGCATCCCGAGCGCCTGCAACTCTATTCGCTGCCTACGCCCAATGGCCTCAAGGTGGCCATCCTGCTGGAAGAGCTCGGCCTGCCCTACGAGGTGCATCGCATCGACTTCGGCCAGGACGACCAGCACACTGCGGAATTCCTCTCCCTGAGCCCCAACAACAAGATCCCCGCCCTCCTCGACCCCGACGGCCCCGGTGGCGAACCCCTGGGACTGTTCGAATCCGGCGCCATCCTGCTCTACCTCGCGGAAAAGACCGGACGCCTGCTGCCCGAGGCGCCGGCGCAACGCTACCAGGCCATCCAGTGGCTGATGTTCCAGATGGGCGGCATCGGCCCCATGTTCGGCCAGCTCGGCTTCTTCACCAAGTTCGCCGGCAAGGACATCGAAGACAAGCGCCCCCGCGACCGCTACGTGACCGAGGCCCGGCGCCTGCTCGGCGTGCTGGAAGGTCAGCTCGGGGGCCGCGCCTGGATCCTGGGCGAGGACTACAGCCTCGTCGACATCGCCACCTTCCCCTGGATCCGCGCCCTGCTGGAGGTCTACCAGGTGGCCGACCTGATCGGCTTCCAGGACTTTCCCAAGGTCCGTCGCGCCCTCGACGCCTTCCTCGCCCGCCCGGCGGTGCAACGCGGCCTGCAGATCCCGGCTGCGTCCTGATGCCGGCCGACGTCGACCTGGGGCTGCGCCAGTGGCGAGCGGAGGATGGCGCCGCGTTCGCCAGGCTGAATGCCGATCCCGAGGTGATGCGGCATTTTCCTGCTTGCCTGGACCGGGCGGCCAGTGATGCGCTGCTCCAGCGTTGCCGGCAGGGCATTGCCGAGCGCGGCTGGGGGTTCTGGGCGCTGGAGCGCCGTACCGACGGCGCCCTGCTCGGCTTGCTCGGCATCAGCCCGGTGTCATCCGATCTTCCTTTTGCACCTGCGGTCGAGATCGGCTGGCGGCTGGATCGCCCCTATTGGGGCAAGGGCTACGCCAGCCGCGGTGCCCAGTTGGCCCTGGCCCACGCCTTCGACACTCTCGGACTCGACGAAGTGGTCGCCTTTACCGCGGCAGCCAATCAGCCGTCACTGGCCGTGATGCGCCGGCTGGCGATGGCCGACGCCGGTCACTTCGAACATCCGCGTCTGCCACCAAGCCATCCGCTTCGACCGCATCGGCTGTTTCGGCTGAGCCAGGCGCAATGGACGGCCGCGCGCGTCGCAGCTGAGTAGACTGTCCCCTTCTCCAAGGTAGAGCGGTACCGATGACTGCAAGGCCGGATACACACGAGGCGACCCTGATAGTCGAGACAGTCCACTGGCGCCTGGGTTATCGGTGGGACTCTCGGTATCCCGGTCTTCTGACCCTGAGCAGTCAACAAGCCGTGAGCGACTTCAACACACTCGACGCGCCTAGTCTGGCCGAATTAGGTCAGCAACTGGGGTTCGCCGAGAAACTTCTGCAGCGCTGTTATGCACCCTACAGGGTGGTCTTCTACAAGCTGGGCTTTTCCGCAGGCTTCTCCCTGCACGTGCACATTGCGCCGATTTCGCACGCACTGCTGAACGAAATCGCAGCCCACTCCAGTTACAGCGACGACCCGGATGGCAACGATGCCATCCTCTATCTGAGCCGCGAATATGGCGAGCGAGACCTTGGGCCAGAGGAGCAACAGACGCAAAGGATCGAGATCGCGCGCCTCAGAGAGATGGCCAACGAGCTTTTGCGTCAGCCCGGTAACTTTCTATAGCCGACCTGCCCTATCAAGAAGCCTAAACGCGCCTGGCCACGGCTAGAGCATCACCTGCTCCCAGATTAAACTGCGCGGATGTCACGCTCAGAACGGCTGTTCGATCTGCTCCAGGCCTTGCGCAGGCACCGCCGCGCCGTGAGTGGCCGCGCCTTGGCCGCAGAAACGGGAGTCAGTCTACGCACTCTGTACCGCGACATCGCCAGCCTGCAGGCGCTGGGTGCGGCGATCGAGGGTGAACCGGGCGTCGGCTATATCCTCAAGCCAGGTTTTCTGCTGCCACCGCTGATGTTCACCCCCGAAGAACTTGAAGCCCTTGTCCTCGGCTCGCGCTGGGTAGCCGAACGCACCGATGGCAGCCTGGCAGCGGCCGCCAGCAATGCCCTGGCACGGATCTCCGCGGTCCTGCCGAGCGAGCTGCAAAACGAATTGGCCATGACCACCCTGCTCATCGGACCGAGTCGGGAAACACCCCGCAACCAGGTCGATCCGGCGATCCTGCGTCAAGCCATACGCCAGGAAACCAAGCTCACCCTGGTTTATCGCGATGCCACTGACAGCGAATCCCAGCGCACCATCTGGCCCTTCGCGCTGGCCTACTTCGACGCCGCACGGGTGCTGCTCGGCTGGTGTGAGTTGCGTAAAGACTTCCGTAGCTTTCGCGCCGATCGCATCGTCTCGGCAAAGGCCTGCGAAGAACGCTATCCACAGCGCCGTCAGAGCCTGCTCAGAGATTGGCGAAGGCAGATGAAACGCCAGGGTTCCATGCCTGCCTGAATGCTGACAGAAACTGGCAGTGGGGTTCCTTAGACTGGGCGGCATCACCACAGAGGAGATGCGCCATGCACTACAGCACCAGTCTGATGTTCTATGTTGCCGATGTCCGTACCAGCCGGAATTTCTACGCCGAATTGCTTGGCCTCACCCCGGTCGAGGACGGCCCTGGTTTCGCCCTCTTCGTGCTTCCGTCCGGTCTCGCCCTGGGCTTGTGGACAAGGGAAGCCGTGGTTCCTGCGGTTGGCGCGGGAAGCGCGACGGGTGAATTGGGCTTCAAGGTGGCCAGCATGCCGGCGGTGGATGAGCTGTACGATCGCTGGCGCATGCAGGGCGCCGAAGCGCTTTTACCGCCAACCAACCTGCCGTTCGGCCGCAGCTTCGTCGTACGCGATCCTGACGGTAACCGACTGCGAGGCTATGCGGTGCATCCCGACTGATTCCTGCTGGCGGCCTCACTCCAGCAGCTGGCACGTCACATGCCAGCTGCTGGAGTGAGGCCCGCATGGTACAAACCCTTAGCAGCCTCGATCCTGCGAGACGTCCAGCCCTGTCCAGGTCGCCGCACCATGCCACTGCCCCATCCACCCCTAGCGCAACTGACTGTCCTTGCTCGCCCGCCGGTTGTAGCCGCCGGCGCGCTGGTCTTCGGCGTCCTGCTCGGACTGGCAGCGGATGCACAGGTGCACACCCGGGACCGCCTGGCGGCGCGCCTCGGGAATGGCGTCGCCGCACTCCTCACAATGGGTGAGGCTCGCGCCTCGGTGCAGACGGCTGCGGGCGCGTTGCACCGCATCGTCCACCGTGCTGTCGATCTGTTCCTGAACCGCGCCGTCTCCGGCCCAACCATTGGCCATGGCTGATCTCCCGCTGCATTGCCCTGATAGCCATTGGAAGCGCAGTTCGCGCAGTTGTTCGCTGCCGCCCAGCATCCGCTCGTCGTGGCGGCGCCTGCCGTGGCTGCTGATGCTGGGCGTGGCGCTGACGGGCTGTGCCAGCCGCGACCTGCTGCGCCAGGTCACGACCGGGCTCTGCGTACCCAATGCCCGCCTCACCGGCCTGGCCACCCCCTGTCGCCAGGTGGTCAAGGACCCCGGCTTCGCCGTGCTGCGCGCGCCGGGTGAGCGACAGCATTTCATCCTGGTACCCCTGCGGCCCCTGCGCGGACTGGAGAGTCCGGCGCTCTGGCAGCCCGGCCAACCCAACTGGTTCGGCCTGGCCTGGCGCCAGCGCTGGTACCTGAGCGCCTGGGGCCAGGCGCCGCTGGCGGACGAGCGGATCGCCCTGGCCCTCAATGCCCCCAGCGGGCGCAGCCAGGATCAGTTGCATGTGCACCTGGCTTGCCTACGGCCCGAGGTGCGCGAGCAGCTCTCGCCACTGGTGCCCGAGCTGGACGAACACTGGCGCGCGCTGCCCATGGCGCTGGCGGGCGGTCGTTATCAGGCGCGGCGGCTGAGCGAAGCCCAGTTGCTGGCTGCGGATTTCTTCCAGGCCCTGGCCAGCCAGCCGCCCTATCCGCTGCCGGACCCACGGCTATCGCTGGCGGTGGTGGCGCTGCCGAGCCGGGACGCCAGCCGCCGGTTCCTGCTGCTGGCCGGCCGCGCGGGCAGCCAGCCGGGCGACCAGGGTTCCGCCGAGCAGCTGCTGGCGGCGGACTGCCAGGGAACGACCGGGGCCCCGGCGACTCAATAGCGCCAGCGCGCCAGGAGGCCCCATGCCGCAGGAATTCCAAGAACTCTTCGACTTCATCGATCAGCTGCTCGCCTGGTCCGACTTCTATCTCAAGTCCGGCCTGCTGCTCTGCGGGGTGGGCATGCTGGCTGGCGCCATCGCCTGGAAACACTGGTGGGGCAAGGCGCTGGCCTTCGGCTGCGCCGGCCTGGGCGCACTCGCGGCCCTGAGTCTGGATCTGCTGCAGCGCCTCTGAAGCGCCGTCGGCAAGATCCTGAATGACCTGGCAGCTTTCGCCTGCCGCCGCATGGCGGCAAGATGACACTGGCCGTCGCTTTCCGCCGCCAAAGCTTGAACTGCTTCACCGTCTCGAACAGCGGGCGCTACGGGTTGGCGGATAGAGCGCGGCAGCTTGCTAGGGTACTGCCCCACAATAATCCGGCTTGTTCACCACGGCCTTCATCTTTTCAGCTCATGCATAAAGACCCGATCATGCCCATGTCCCCATCTCGCCTGCTGTCCCGCCTCCCGCATCTCGGCCTCTGCCTGGCCGCCTCCCTCGCTTCCCTGGCCGGCACCGCCGTGGCCCAGGAAGGCACTGCCCGCTGGGTCAGCGACAGCCTGACCACCTATGTCCGCAGTGGTCCCACCGATGGCTATCGCATCGTCGGCACC
>Ga0157359_1000478_pt1 | contig 14743 bp, 11 predicted proteins | sample AttcapACBM3_FD_111482 | JGI IMG/M metagenome (GOLD analysis project Ga0157359, IMG submission 111482) | Fungus gardens microbial communities from leaf cutter ant in Botucatu, State of São Paulo, Brazil - Atta capiguara ACBM3 | ecosystem: Host-associated > Fungi > Mycelium > Unclassified ...
AACACCAACACTGCTGTGGCAGAAGAAATTCCGAACCTTTGATTACACCATCTGCACAAGAGTATTTGCACGAATTATTGGCAAAGCAAAATACTCCGGGAATTGGCGTTCGAATTTTTGTTGAACATCCTGGTACACCACGTGCAGAGTGCTGTATGGCATATAGCGCACCAGAAGAAGTGGTACCAACGGATTATAAACAGGACTATCCTGATTTTCCTGCATACATTGATGCACCGTCTATTCCATATCTTTTAGATGCTGTAATTGATTACAACAAAGATCGTTTTGGTGGTCAGCTTACCTTCCGCGCACCGAACTCTAAAGTGCCACGCGTAGGACCAGATGCTTCAATTGAAGAACGTATTACTTACATTCTTCAAGCAGAAATTAACCCAGGTCTTGCAGGGCATGGCGGTAATTGTAGCTTAGTAGAAGTGCAAGATGACCCAGAACATGGTTTAACTGCTGTATTGAAATTCGGTGGTGGCTGCCAAGGTTGTTCTGCAATTGATGTGACTTTAAAACAAGGCGTAGAAACAACGTTGAAAGAAAACATTCCTGAGCTTCAACGTGTGGTTGACCAAACCGACCATACGCAAGCAGAAGGCGCTTACTTCAAATAATAAAATTATTTGAAAAGTGAAATAAAAAAGCCTCATCAAGAGGTTTTTTTATTTTTAGTAATTGAAAATAATTATCAATATTATTTATTTTATTATTTAAATTTGTTACATTTGTTTAAGTAAAACTTAATATTTATTCATAATTTAATCTGTTGGAGCAGGATATGACTAAGCGTATTTTCCAATCTGTACTATCAATATCGGTATTTACAGGAATGTTTCCTGCGGCTTATGCTGCTGAAAGTGAAAATATTTTAGTTGATTCTTCCAGAAAAAATAAAAAATCAGGGGAAGTTGCACAGTTAGAAAAAATAGTCGTGACAGCAAGTGGTTTTGAACAAAATATAAAAAAAGCAGCAGCTTCAATTTCAGTTTTAACTCAAGATGAAATTAATAAAAAAGCATATCGTGATGTCACCGATGCGCTTAAAGATGTGCCGGGTGTTGTGGTTACAGGTGGTGGTAGTTCATCTGATATCAGTATTCGTGGAATGGGTAGTGCCTATACCGTTATTATGGTCGATGGCAAGAAAGTAAATACACGTTCTGTGCGACCAAATAGTGATAACTCTGGTATTGAGCAAGGCTGGTTACCCAGTATTGAAAGTATCGAGCGCATTGAGGTTATTCGTGGTCCAATGTCGGGACTATATGGTTCAGATGCGATGGGCGGTGTAATTAATATTATTACTAAAAAAGTTGCAGATGTTTGGAGTAGCTCAGTTAAATTAGATACCACCATCCAAGAAAATAATAAATCTGGCAACCTTTACCAAGCTAATACATATGTTTCGGGGCCATTAATTAAGAATTTACTTGGGTTAAAGGCCAACGGCACATTTTCCCAAAGAGATGAAGATGAAATTATTGGTGGCTATAGCAAACAAAAAATTCGTGCAGGCGGGGCTACTTTAAGTCTAACCCCGAATGATCAACATACGATTGAACTGGAATATCAGCGTTCTATCCAAAATCGTAATGCTACAGTTGGAAAATCAGTTTCACCTGTTCAGACTGGACGTAATCCACCAGTGGATTCAATAACGGATTATTATCGTACCGAATATAGTTTGACCCATCGTGGTGACATTGGTCCTGTGAAAACTCATTCTTATATTCAACGTGAAGAAAATAAAAACCCTTCAAGAAATATGGAGGCCATCAATACTACCTTTAACACACTTAACCAGATTACATTAGCAAATCATGCGCTGAGTGTTGGAGGAAGTTATTTAAAAGAAGAATTAGACGATTTAGGTAATCAGTTAAACGTGGGTGGTGCAAAGCCTGTCTCTAATTTAGATCGTTATAGTTGGGCATTATTTGCAGAAGATGCATGGAATATTATTGATCCCTTTACTTTAACAATGTCACTGCGTATGGATAAAGACGAAAAATTTGGAGATCATTTTAGTCCTAAAGTTTACGGTGTGTGGACTTTAAATGATAACTGGATTATTAAAGGTGGTGTATCAACAGGCTATAAAACACCTGCCCTAAGAGCGACTGTAGCAGAATGGGGACAAGCTACAGGCGGAGGACATTCAGCGGGAGTAATTGTTGGTAATCCAAATTTAAAACCAGAAAAAAGTACCAACTATGAGCTGTCTTTCTCTTGGGATAATTTAGATAACTTGAATGCTGGTTTAACGATTTTTAATAGCGAATTTAAAGATAAAATTACAGAAGTGAGAACATGCTCAGGAGATGCAGGTACTTATAATTGTGATTGGTTAGGTACAAAATTTGATTTTGTGAGTCAACGTACCAATGTGGATAAAGCCACCATGAGAGGTGTTGAAGCCACTTTCGGTTGGTTAATTTCACCTGAGCTAAAATTAAATGCCAATTATACCTATACCGATACAGAGCAAAAAAGTGGAGAGTTTAAAGGCCAACCTTTAAATGAAATGCCGGAACATATGTTTAACACTACTTTAGATTGGCAAACTAATGATTTGGTTAGCATGTGGGGCCGTTTGAATTTCCGTAGCAAAACTTCTGAATATTTAAGCCGAACTTCAATGGCTGAAGGAAAACCTGCTTATGGCTTGGTTGATATTGGCATGAACTATAAACCGACCGATAAAATCCAAGTGGCGGCAGGAATTTATAACTTATTTGATAAAGACATTGATGTCGCATCTTATAATTACGTTTTAGATGGACGCCGTTATAATTTAGGAATTATTTATAAATTCTAAGTGATCAAATAATAAAGGCGCTTTAAGCGCCTTTATTATTTAGAATTTCTAATGTTTTTTCAGAATAATAAAATTTCTCTAGATACACACGAGCACGGCGTCTTAAATGTCCTGTTGAGACTAATTGTTGTAATACAGGTACAAGTAACTGCGTGAGTTCATGTTTTACTAAACTTTCGTCAATGTTAAGGTCACGCAGTAGTAAGTCAAAATTACGTTCCTGATTACGCACATACCAAGTATAGATGCCATCATGAACTTGTTGTTTCAGGTAAGCAGTCTGGCGCATATGGTCCCAGATTTCATGACCCAAACCGACTGTTTTTGTTAAATCTTGCACTTCGACATAATTTTTCAAAACAGCAAGTGGCATAGTTTTAACTTTATGCCAAACATTGGCTTGAAAGTGATAGAGCTTATCATTGTCGAAATGTTGGTTTAAAACACGCTCACTCATTTGGCTGAGTTTTAAAATATTCTTTTGCAAATAATGATTAATCGTATCGTCGAGGTTGGAGTCGGTGACTGTTTCCAATACAGATTTGCCCATTTTCATAAAACGGCCTACGCCTGGCACGCGTTTTGACATGGATTCGTCTAAATAATCATGCATTGTTTGCTGAATCAATTGCGTTAATAGTGCTGAAAAGGCTGGATTATTTACAATCGTTTTAATGAGTTTTTTACGGTGTTCTTCTTTACTTGCAACGTACTGAGCAATTCGGTCAATGGTTAAAACAGGAATAACATCTTCAACAGTTGCTGTGTCATTTGCAGGATGAATCAGTGCAAAACGAATATGATCAGTAATCTGTTCAATCAGAAAATCAGAAGCAGGTGTGTCCAAAATCTGCTTTTGAATAAGCTGCTGAATCTGTTCAAACGTCCATAAATGTTGTAATTGCCGAGTCCCCAACCAATGATAAAATTGTTCAAACTCTTGTTGGATCACTTGAGACTGAGCAAATTGCTCATCTAAGAAATCTAGATGAGCTTCAATAAGTTGTTCTATAAGTGGTTGGGTAGACATAAGGTCTCACAAGTCCGAAGTTTTATTTAAGGTGTAGTCGTTTTCGGCGACTGATTTGCTTCTACTTTAAGTAAAAACGGCACATATTGTTGAACAACTAACTGCTCAGCTTCCAAAATTGGCATGTGGCCTACATTTTCTAAAATGACAGGAGGTTGAGCATTCTTTATAAGGCGTTTTAATTCACTCGCCACTTCTACATTAATAATCTTATCTTGTTTGCCCCACAAAATAAGGGTAGGTGCATCAATAGTCTTGGTGAGTACTGCAAATGAGTCGGGTGTATAGACTTTATTAAGTGCAATGAGTTGGTCAACCAGTTTTTGTGTTTGAGGTGCCTGATTAATCATTAGTTTTTCCTGAGCTTGTAGGAACTCTTTAGGAATAAACGGAGGATTAAACATGGTTTGTTTTAATAAATAATGAAAGTCACCTTTTTTAGAGACTAAGAGTTGCTTTAGATAAATTGGATCTTTTAAGTAAATTGTATTGGCAGAACGAAATATACCGCCGCTATCGACTAAAAATAGACTTTTAGTTTCAAATGGATACTGTCCAGCATAAAGTAGAGCAATCGAGCCACCAAGTGAGTGTCCGGCAATATGAATTGGACCTTTTAAATTTGCAGCTTCAACAAATCGACGTAATTTTTCAGCAAGGTTTGGAACTGAGTAGTCGAAGTCTTGAGAAACCACAGTTTCGCCACTGCCGGGTAAATCTGGAATAACGACGTGGTAATTTGTAGTTAAATAATGTGCTACACGATTCCAGTTATCTCGACTACCCGCTAAACCATGAATCAATAATAAAGTTGGTTTTGTTGTAGAACCTCCCTCACTATAAGACCATGTGATATCGCCGACTCTTAATTTTTTGCTTTGTAAACCCGCCCAACTACGTTCTTGCTGCAAAATAGTTTGAAATGCCACATCAGTATTATCGGTTGCCTGTGCCTGAGAAATGCTCATAACAGACCATAAGCTACAAGCCAGAGCGAGTGCAGTAGCAGTTTTTTTCAGAGAGGCTTGAATTGATGTGGACAGCCTGGTCATAGATTTCATCCTTGAAGCTTAAGCGAGTTTGAAAAATTATTGAAAAACTTTGCCAATGAGTCATTTGCCAAACGTTTGGAATGATGAAAATTATAGTCAATCTAGAAACTAAAGTATGTCTATTTTTTCACTAAACAGTAGGGAATACGCAGTGATAGCCACATTAAAACGATGAAGTATTTTTAAATTTTTTTATAGCAAAGGATTTATTTTTTTGTCAGTGACATTCAAATTTTGACACTTTAAAATGATTCCAACCTTGAAAAAACAATGGAAATATAAAATGCCTACTGCGCAAGAAGTTTTAGATCGTCTGAAAGCTGGTAATCAACGATTTGTAAATGGAAATACTTCCCTTGCAAAAACCCTATCGCATCATGAACGCGCTGAAATGGCAAAGGACCAAAACCCGTTTGCGATTGTATTAGGCTGTTCAGATTCTCGTGTACCAGCAGAAATGGTATTTGATCAAGGACTTGGTGACTTATTTGTAATCCGTGTTGCTGGTAATGTTGTTGCGCCGTCTCAAGTCGGTAGTGTTGAGTTTGCAGCAGAGCGTTATGACTGTCCGGTTGTTGTGGTGTTAGGACATAGTCATTGTGGCGCGATTCAAGCGACTATTGATACGTTAATGAATCCTGATCAACCACCTTCATCTAACTTAATGTCAATTGTGAACCGTGTACGTCCATCAGTTGAAATTTTGATGCAAACTGACTTAAAAAATGATTTGAAAAAACTTTCATGTCATGCAGTACGTTCAAATGTTTTTGCTTCGGTAAATCAATTGCGTCATGGTTCGGCGGTGTTAGAAAATTTAATTGCACAAGGTCGGTTGATTGTTGTTGGTGCTGAGTACTCACTAGAAACTGGTGAAGTTACTTTTTTTGACTTCTAATTATATTAAAAAGATTTAAAACCAAAAGGTGCCTAAAGGGCACCTTTTATGTATGGGTAAGCTAAATTAAGTAATTTAGATTGTGCTTGAGCATTGGGGTGAATCAAGTCATTTTGCATAAGCTGTTTTTGACCAGCAATGCCATCAAGAAAAAACGGGAGTAATTTCACCTGATATTTCTGGCTGACAGTTTTGTAGTTATTTTCAAATGCTTTGCTATAAGCCGACCCATAGTTTGGCGGAATTTTCATGCCAAAAAGAATAACCTGAGCTTTTTGTTTTTGGCTTAATTGAACCAGTTGAGATAGATTTTGCTGAATCATTTGTGGTGGTTGTCCGCGCAAGCCATCATTTCCACCTAACTCAATGACCACAATCTCAGGTTTATGCGTCTGTAAAAGTTTAGGTAATCTTGCCAAGGCACCACTAGTCGTTTCACCACTCATACTTGCATTGACCACTTTATGCTGTTTGGGATACTGTTGGTCTAAACGTTTTTGTAGTAATTGTACCCAACCTTGTTTAGGGTCTATTCCATAACCGGCACTAATACTATCTCCTAAAATTAAAATAGTTTTTGCCGAGACCAACATAGGCAACATGCTTAATGAGATGAGCAAGAGGCTTTTAGAACCAAACAAAAAAGATTTATACATTTGTCTTCGACCCGAATACTAAAATATATAGGACTGATTACATCATGCCACAACCCATCATTGCTGCCCATCAAGTTACACAAACTATTCAGATTAACCAAAATCAATTTACGATTTTAAAAAATATTGATTTAGACATTTATGAAGGTGAGCAGGTAGCAATTACGGGTCGTTCAGGTTCTGGTAAATCGACACTATTGGGGATTTTAGCAACGTTAGATCAACCGTCTGAAGGTGAGGTTTGGTTATGTGGTCAGGCAGTGCACCAGTTGACAGAAGAACAGCGCGCTCAAATTCGAATGCAGCATATTGGTTTTGTATTTCAGTCTTTCCAACTTTTACCACAGTTGAGTGCACTTGAAAATGTGATGTTACCGCTTCGGTTGCGTAAAGACTTTGAGTATAAAGTGGCTGAACAAAAAGCATTGGAGTGGTTACATCGGGTGGGTTTAAGTCGCCAGGCAGAGCAAACTCCTAAAGTCCTCTCTGGGGGAGAGCAGCAACGTGTTGCAATTGCCCGTGCATTAATTGCAGAACCGCAAATTATTTTTGCCGATGAACCTACCGGAAATTTAGATGGTCAAACAGCACAAGAAATTGAAGGTTTGCTTTTTGATTTAAATCGAGAGCTTGGTACGACGCTGATTTTAGTCACGCATGACCGTAATTTAGCAGCGCTTTGCCAACGTCATGTTGAACTAGATGGCGGTCAATTAAAGACAGTGCAGGGTGGCTAAAATATGCGTAATTTACTTAAGCCACTTTTGCTACAGAGTTTTCGTACAGGTGGGCTTTATTTACTTATTATTGCGCTTTCACTTGCGATTAGCGCAACAACCGCTCTCAAGTTCAGTAATGATCAGGTTAAAAATGCGGTAAGTCTGCAAGCGTCACAAATGTTAGCAGCCGATCTAGTTCTATCAAATAATGAGCCGATAGACTCAAAATGGAAAAAAGAGGCAGAACAACTTGGTTTAAAACAAACCAATGTGACCATGTTTAGTTCTATGGCGCATACTCAAGATCAGTTTGTCATGGTCAATGTAAAAGCGATAGAACCCGCATTTCCATTAAGAGGACATCTTGAGATTGCTCCTCGTGTTCATAGCATTCAGCCGGGCCAAGTATGGTTGAGTCAGAGAGCAGCCGATTTACTGAAAGTTAAACTAGGAGATGCTGTATCTATTGCTGATGCAGAATTTCGCTTTAGCGGTGTTATTGTACGAGATTCAAATCAGGAGTTAGGTTTTTCTGGGTTTTCGCCTACCGTTATTATTCATCAGGCAGACATTGCTAAAACCCATGCAATTCAAACTGGCAGTAGAATCGATTATCGACTATTAATGTCTGGTCAATCTGAACAGGTTCAGAACTTTAGTAAGCAATTCAAACAACATCATAAACCTGTAAATGATCAGGAAGAAGCCACAGGTTTACGTTTACGGGATGCTAGTGAGTCAAATAGTAGATTATTACGTCCACTAGCGAATCTTGATACCTTTTTACAACTTGCCAATATTTTAACGATTCTTTTATGTGGCATTGCCATCGCTTTAACGAGCCAACGTTACGTTCAGCAAAACCAAGACCATATTGCTTTAATACGTTGTTTAGGCGCCAGCAAGTTTCAAATTTTATGGGCCTATATTGGGTTGCTTTGTGTTGTGAGCGCAATTTCAATTGGAATAGGCAGCCTGTTAGGCGTCATCATGGGCTATGGCTTGCTCGAACTCATGCTACAACTGATTCCGCAATTAGAATTAAGTTTCTCTGTCGTCGGCTTTTTACTTGGCCCATTACCAATTGCTATTTTTACCAGTGTGATTGTGCTCCTTGGATTTATTCTGCCAAGCATTTGGGAGCTTCTAAATACACCACCTATTCGTGTCATTCGAGAACAGGCAAAATCCCGAAAATCATTATTCTTTATGTTTTTTGCAGGGATCAGCAGTCTAGTTATTTTTAGCTTGGTTTTAAGTGAAAACTTAATGCTCAGTATTTGGGTGTTAACTGCCATTATTGTGCTTTGTATTTTGCTTTACCTCATTGTTTGGCTATTGCTTCGTAGTTTAAAAAAGATGAAAAACCGTTTGTCTTTTTATATTCGTTCTCCTTCTCAAAGTGCCTTGCAAATTACAGCTTTGGCTTTGGGCTTAAGCCTCATTACGGTATTAAGCGTACTAAGAACAGATTTATTAGAGCGGTGGCAACAGCAGTTACCAGAGGGCACACCTAACCAGTTTGTTTATGGTTTGCCTCCATTTGCAGTAACAGATTTTGAGCAACAGTTAAAGCAACATGGTTGGCAAAGCACGCCGTTATACCCCAATGTTCGTGGGCGCTTACTCGCAAAGAATAATGTTCCTTTCTCGGAAGATGCAATAAAACAAAATAACTCCTTACGTCGTGAATTAAATTTAACTCAATCAAATACACTACCAAATGACAATGTCATTACAAAAGGCCAAGCTGGTTTTAACGCTGTAGGACAAGTTTCAGTCGAGGCAAAAACTGCTGAAAGTCTAGGTATCCAAATTGGAGATAAGCTTACCTTTGGTCTGCCGGATGGTACCTTGCAAGCTAAAGTCGTAAACTTCAGGAGTGTTGAATGGGAAAGTTTTAGCCCTAATTTTTTCTTTATTTTTTCACCTAAAACATTCGATGAAAATGCTGGAAGTTATTTGGGTAGTTTTTATGTGCCTAAACCAGATCAACCTAAAATGATTAGTATCATTCAGCAGTTTTCTAACACAGTGTTTATTGACGTTGACCGTATTTTGGATGAAGTGAAACGCTTAATGAATGTAATAGTCAAAATTGTGACTGTACTAGCAGCATTAGTAGGCTTTTCTGGAATATTGGTATTAATTGCTTGTTTAAACTTATTAATGGATGAGCGCCGTCGAGAAGTCGCTTTGTTACGTTCATTTGGTTTATCTAAAAATAAAATGAAGCACATGCTCAGTTTGGAAATTGGCTTTTTAGGCTTATTAGCAGGCATTGTTGCCTGCTGTTTCGCCGAGGTAATTAGTGCTATTGCAAGTTATAAAATGAACATGGCTCTACAATGGCATATCGAAATATGGTTGATTCTCCCTCTTGCCATGATGTTTCTTTGCGCCCTGATTGGTCGATATCGACTAGGTTATTTGTGTAACTTACCGCCATTACAAAGCTTACGGGAGCTAAACCAGATTTAAATTAGGGAAGCATTTCCGGGTTCTGGATTAAAACTTCATGCCAAAGCGGAAGTAATGGTGAGTTGAGCTGATTGCAGTAGATATAGAATCCGACCGTAATGAAAAGTGCTCCGAGTAGTCCTAAAAATTTTAAGGTCATACTAAGTTTGGTACGGTAACTTAAATACCAAATCAGAGCGAGGAGTGCGCCAATAATCATCCCGCCGACATGAGCAGCATTATTAATCCCTGTTGCGACAAAACCGAAAATCAGGTTGATCGCCATAATCATTAATAGTGCTTTTTTGTCGAGTAAATAGGCTTGATGAGGCAATGGTGGAAATAGTGAAAGGACTGTTAACGCAGCGCCTAGTCCCATCACCGCACCCGAAGCACCTGCACTTACGTGAGGAAGTAAGCTCTGATCAAAATGCTGTAGTAGTTCATGCCCATGTTGAATGTTGATATAGCTGCTTAAAAGGCTGCCAAATAGGCCAGCAAGCAAATATAGGCCGATAAAATATAGTCGGCCAAATAATGCTTCAGCGACATTACCAAAGATATATAAGGCCCACATGTTAAGCATAAGGTGAATGATACCAAAATGAAAAAACATGCTGGTGAACAAACGTTCTGGCTGTCCAGTAAAAGTGAGTGGTGTAAAATCTGCTCCCCAGTGAAGGGCATCTTTTATGGCCGGGTCACTAATGTCGACACCAGATACGATTTGGCAGATAAACAAAGCGACATTAATCGAAATCAGTAGGGCGGTCAGCCACCAAGCTTGTACATTGAGTTTACGATTAATGTGCGGAGGCTGAGATTGAGTCATGCTATGCTTTTGTTATATATGAACATGATTTACTGCTTAAAATGAAAAAAGTTTAATACAGGATATAAAGACGAACATGAAAGCTTTTATTGTTCGCGTGTTGTTAATTTTTATTGGGGCAATTCTTCTTATTCAGCTTTGGATTTTTTCAAGTTTAGTCTGGTGGCGTACACACGAAGTTGATACCACCATGTTTATGCGAATTGATTATTGGTCAGATACCTCTAAACCAATCATTCATGAATGGCGTGACTATGATGATATTAGCGACAATTTTAAGCATGCGATTTTGGCGGCCGAAGATGCAAAATTTATCCACCATCACGGTTTTGACTGGAGTGGTATTCGTTTTGCGCTAGAGCGTAATAATGAAGAAGGGGAAGTAGTTGCTGGTGGTTCTACTGTATCTCAACAACTTGCAAAGAACTTATTTTTATATAATAAACGCTCTTTCATTCGTAAGGGCCAAGAAACCGTAGCAACGTGGATGATGGAGCGAATGTGGTCAAAGCACCGAATTCTTGAGGTATATATGAACTCGGTTGAATTTGGCAAACATTTATATGGTGTTGAAGCTGCTGCTCAATATTATTATGGTAAAAGTGCCAAAAGTTTAACGAGAGAACAAGCTGCCTTTTTAGCAGCGTTATTGCCTGATCCAAAATATTATCAAGATCATCACGATGATCGTAAACTACAATATAGAAAACGCATTATTTTACGTTATATGAATAGCACCCCAATTCCTGATTAATGCTGTGTTAAATATGTGTTATTTTTTTAGTGTTTATCAAATTGACATAATTTTGCAGCATACTGGTTTGCAGAGATTTTGGTTGGAAAGAGATAGAGTTAGACATGAATACAGCGATTACAGCAACGACCCCAACAGAATATAGTTATAACGACCGTTATATTAATCGTGAATTGTCTATTCTTGACTTTCATTTGCGTGTATTAGAGCAAGCTGTAGACCCTTTACATCCATTACTTGAGCGAATGAATTTCTTACTCATTTTTTCGCGTAATTTGGATGAGTTCTTCGAAATTCGTGTAGCTGGAGTCATGGAGCAATTTGCTCTGGGCAATGAAAGTCGAAGTCCAGATGGTTTAACGCCAAGACAAGTCTTACAAAAAATCTCTGAAACTGCTCACGCTGCAATTGAGCGTCAATACCGTATTTTAAATGAAGAAATCTTACCTAAACTTCGTGAAGAAGATATTTGCTTTTTACGTCGTGGTGAGTTGACACCAGCGCAATCTGCTTGGGTGAAAAAGTACTTTCAAGAACAAGTTGCACCTGTTTTAACACCCATTAGCTTAGATCCGGCTCACCCATTTCCACGTTTAGTTAACAAAAGCCTTAACTTCATTGTGACCTTAGAAGGTAAAGATGCGTTTGGCCGTCAAATTGATTTAGCTGTGGTACCAGCGCCGCGCTCGCTACCACGTGTTGTACGATTACCGGATGAGTTAACAGGTGGAAAAGAGCACCATGTTATGCTGTCTGCAATTATTCATGAACATGTATCTGACTTATTCCCAGGTATGACTGCAACTGGATGTTATCAATTCCGTGTTACGCGTAATGCAGACTTGGCGCTTAATGAAGATGTTGAAGATTTAGCAAAAGCTTTAAAAGGTGAGTTAAGTTCACGTCGATTTGGCCGTGCAGTTCGTTTAGAAGTGACTCATAACTGTCCAAAGCATATTTATGAGTATTTACTTGAAGAGTTCGATTTAAACGAAGAACAATTATATAAAGTTGATGGTCCTGTGAACTTGGCACGTTTAGTGTCCAACTTTAAGCGTCCTCATTTACGTTATGACTCACATACACCAGTCGTACCGAAAGTGTTTAAAAAAACCGAGAGTATTTTCTCGGCAATGCAAAAACAGGATATTTTGCTTCATCATCCCTTTGAGTCTTTTGCTCCGGTTATTCAGTTACTACGTGAAGCTGCGCGTGATCCGCAAGTACTTGCAATTAAACAGACGCTTTACCGTAGTGGTGCCGACTCTGAAATTGTACAGATTTTGGCAGAAGCAGCACGTAATGGAAAAGAAGTAACAGCAGTCATTGAATTGCGTGCTCGCTTTGATGAGGAATCAAATATTGAGGTGGCAAATGTACTTCAAGAAGCAGGAGCAGTCGTTGTTTACGGTATTGTAGGTTATAAGACCCATGCCAAAATGATTATGGTGGTACGCCGTGAAAACAATAAATTGGTGCGTTATGTTCATTTAGGCACAGGTAACTACCATGCAATGAATGCCCGTATTTATACCGATTATGGCCTCATGACGACCGATAAAGACTTGTGTGAAGATGTACATCGTATCTTCCAAGAGTTAACTGGTATGGGCAAAATGGCAAAACTGAAAAAGTTACTCCATGCGCCATTTACTTTGCATGCTCAACTCATTAATTTTATTGATGAAGAAATCGCCAATGCAAAAGCCGGTCGTAAAGCTCAAATTATTGTGAAGGTCAATGCATTAACTGAAGTTCAGCTCATTAATAAACTGTATGAAGCTTCTCAAGCAGGAGTACAGGTAGATCTCATTATTCGTTCAATTTGTTGCTTACGTCCAGGCTTACCAAATTTATCGGAAAATATTCGTGTACGTTCGATTGTAGGGCGTTTCCTTGAGCATACCCGAGTTTATTATTTTAGTAATAACGGTGATGCACGTATTTATTGCTCAAGTGCAGACTGGATGGATCGTAACTTATTCAATCGTGTTGAAGCATGTTTCCCAATTGAAGATCCTGCGTTGAAAAAACGTATTTATCAGCAAGGCCTTCTTAATTATTTGCAAGACAATCAGCAAGCTTGGTTATTACAAGGGGATGGTACTTGGGTACGTGCGCAGCCTGCTGAGGGTGAAAAATTACATAATGCTCAAAGAGTACTATTAGAAACATTTAAATAAAACTTAATATTAAAAAGCCGACTTCATGTCGGCTTTTTAATTGCTTGAAATTCATAATAATTTAATGTGCTTTCTCAAATGGTTGCAGGATATACGATAATAATTTGAATCACCGCAATATGTTTTAAAAATATGTGATTCTTTGCATAAAACATTGAATTTTAAAAATATACAAATTAAGTGAAATCTACTTTAATACGCGCCATTAAATATACTTAACTTTGGTAAGTGAATAATATGCAAGGCTTTATTAAAAGTTTATTTATTAGAATATTTTTGGGGATAATGCCAGTGACTGCATATGCAGATCAAAAGTGCTATGGAGATATTATTGTTTTTCATAAATATGATGATCAAATGATATATCCCTACTTTGTACAACCTTCTAAGGAAAAAAATAAGAAAAATGAAACACAAAACAAGGTAATAGCTGTCCAGAAAAGAAAACCTACTCAAGATGAACTAGTAGCCCAAAAGAAAGTTGAAGATAGTCAATTAAAAAAAATAGATGAAAAGAAAAATCTTGAGAATAAAAAACAACTTGATGCAGCGGTGGCGAAAGAAATTTTAGAAAATGGCGAAAAAAAATGGATGGTACAAGTTGCATTGGCACCTAATCAAAATAAAGCAAATATGATCCAGTCTCAATTGCAGGCGAAAGGATATAAGATTGTGACTAGCCCAACCACAAAAGGAATACGAGTCATGGTAGACCCAGCCAATGACTATGCGATTGCACAGATCATTCGAGAAAAAATAATTTCAGATGAGAGCTTAGATTTGAAATCAGCTTGGGTCTTTAAATGGGCATCTTTAACAGCACAGTAAAAGAAAAAGGAGTCCGAAGACTCCTTTTTTTTATTCATGTAAATTTGTAGTAATTTTCTGCATGATTTGCAGCAGTACATCAAACTCGCTTTGTAATGGCGTACTTTTACGAGTAACAAGTGCCAAAGTACGACTTGGTGCATCTTCAATTGGTTTTGCAGTAATTTGATCATTAAACTTGATCATACTATTTTCAATTGCGATTTCTGGTAAAAGCGTAAAACCTAAATTAGAAGAAACCATCTCGACTAATGTTGGTAATGAACTTGCTTTTAAGCGGTTATCGTTTTTACGTTCACCAATTGGACAAGCACTTAATACGTGGTCACGTAAACAGTGGCCTTCTTCAAGCAAAATAAGACGCGACAAATCAAGGTCATCAAGTGAATTTGCTTGAAGTGCATTCGTATCTTGTTTACTGCAAACAAGATATAAATTTTCTTTTGAAATTTCAGCTACTTTTAGACTTCTTGTGTCAAAAGGTAGGGCAAGGACGATCAT
>Ga0157359_1000479_pt1 | contig 14739 bp, 7 predicted proteins | sample AttcapACBM3_FD_111482 | JGI IMG/M metagenome (GOLD analysis project Ga0157359, IMG submission 111482) | Fungus gardens microbial communities from leaf cutter ant in Botucatu, State of São Paulo, Brazil - Atta capiguara ACBM3 | ecosystem: Host-associated > Fungi > Mycelium > Unclassified ...
AATAATAATGACAATGATGATTAAGACCAATACAAATGTCAATGATGAAAAGATAAAGATTAATGATAAATGATAAAGATTGATGTTGTTAAGTTTAAAGTTTAATTCTCAGATATAGAAGTATATATACAAAAGAGTGATAGTCTATATACAAGCTGTTTTCATCATATAATCAAAAATTATATCTAATAGGGGTTATCATCTGTCATAGCAGATGTCAGGCTAATTTTAGAAGGTAACTAATTATATCACTATATTTATATGCTTGTATCTCTATGAATACTCATTGCTTTCAGAAATACTATCTATTATCAGAAATGGTTTAATAAGCACTTTCCAATGTAAGTTTAATCATGTAAATCTGTTTAGCTGCTCATGAGATATTAGCTAACAAAACTTTTACATTTACTAATGGCCTGATATCTCAGTTGTTTGTTGTTGCTTTTATACATTCCATATATATGTGGATAGCTCTTATTTGGAACTTTCCAGCATAACTTAGTTTGTGAAAATCAGTCCACTAGTTGTAGAGATACAAGCCAAATATTTTAAACTCAATCTCTAGTATCCAATAGCAACATACCACTATCAGTACTCACTTCTCTTTTAGACTTTATCTAATTATCTAAAGTTGTGACCATGTAGTTAAATAGTATAGCACATAAGCTAAAGCTAAGATTGTTTTACAAAGTCTATATTACCAAGCTTATATAGAGTTTCTGTACTCTATATATTTCCAAGATTATCTTATGGGCTTTCATATCCTGGTGTGAACTGTACCTTGCAGTATTATCAAACTTCCAAGTCTGCTGTTACTTTTAAGTAGTTCTATCTACTAAATTTGCTGTTACAGTTCTGCTTATAAATCTTTCAAATTGCACTTCAAAGTCAAATATCCTATTCTTGCTATAACTCTTTAACCTACTCAAGGTTAACTCCAGTTCTACTGCTTGAAATACTTTTTGGTCTTATCTCTCATCTTAGTAAATATCTCACTAGAGCATGTTCTCCAAACACTCTATAATGGTCAAGATGTATTCATCAAAGAGATCAATCATCTTCTCAGTCTCTAACATACACAATTTAATCTGTCTGGACAGTTTTTCCTATTTCTGGTCCAAGTATCATTCTTACAGACAATAATCCTAATTGGAAGGATAATTCCACTATTAATTCTGTTACTAATAGACCTAATTCTTCAACTCACTCATAGTCAAAATTCTGATGTAGCAATAATTATACTCTAATCTAAGAGAAACTAAAGCCTGTATCTCTAATACTTTTAGTAGCACTGAGTCTAACAAGCTTAACAATTTTCTGTTTTAATATTATCTATATTCTTTATGCAATTTGATATAAATATTATGAAAATCAACTATAAAATGATATATCTCACTAGAGTTGCCCAGAACTAGTTTGAGGTAGGCCTTAATTAGAAAGACTAGAATATTCTATGAGACTGGATCTCTGACTGGAACTTTTTTGTTAATGAACTATGTTGGCACTTTAGTCTCTTAGACTCTATCAGTGAGGTAGACAACATACTAGACAATCTCCACATGAAGCACAGTGATAAGATATCCACTTACAATATGGATTTCATATACTATATTATAACTTAAGACTTATAGAGTGAAGTTAAAAGAAGAATCTTGTATTAGGGTTAACATAAGAGAGCTCAATGAAGTTTCTAAGTATAATCTGCCTACCTTATATGCTAGGCTAATAGTTCATACTATATTAAACCTAGCCTATTCTGAAGAGTATGTATTTGCCTTAAAGTCAATATATATAATACATACTGTATAACATCATTATTTTATTATTTTCTACAATGTTCTTTTTAACTTGTGACTTGTGGCCTGTGACAGATGTGTAACAGTTCCATGTGATGTCATGCTAATCCCTAACTCTAAGTTCAAAAATAATAAATTGAAAAGAAGATAGAAGTGAGAAAAGAAATAAAAAATAAATAAAGTCTACTATCTTCAACTCTAATATGCTATGCCTCCCAATTACATTGGGAGAATAGTATTCTGTGCCACCACTATTACTAGGGGCTCTTAAATTAGATCTAGGATCTTATCTCTATCTAGAAATAAGATAAACCTATCTCATTCTAAGATATATATACTTTAGCAATGACTATTGATTACTGCTACTGGGAGCATGACTGTGAATGCCATTATGCAAGACAGGCAGAAAAGAAGGCTATTAAGTCTTACTTCTGGAAGTAAGATAAGACTTTCTTTGCTGGTAATACTATGGCTCTTCAGAACAAAGCAAACATATCTCTTATCTACTAAATTATCTCTATCTAATTCTTTGTCTCCTGTTCCCAAGATATGATCTAATTCTTCATAGGTGAACTGTTATAACCTTAAATCCTTAGAGTGGGATAAAGGTTAAACTCTTATATTAGAGAAGACACAAGAGAACTTGATAGAGAGCTCTTTACAAAACAGTCTATCTTATATACTTGTACAGATGGTCTGTGCTAGTTACTGTGCACCCTATCCTAAATGACCATGTGTAAAGCATGAGGTCAACATGTGGTGTCCATGTTGTATGATGTTACTTTGTTCTAGAACCTTCTACTCTCTTCTCTTAAGTTCCATGATCAATGTTATGACCACACCATCTGATATGACTGATGTGATAGTGTGACCAACCATTTTTAACCCTAACCCTAGAGCTCTAAAAATAGAGAAATGTAAAAGAAAATGAAAAATGAAAAAGGAAAATAAATTGAAGTCCATTGTTTCATTTTCTTACATGAACCTCTTTTCCAAGCTGGCCAACAATAGCAAGTTGACTAGTGATGAGTACAAGAAATGTCTTGAGAATCTGTACTTTTATAGTATAAAAGACTACAAGCTAGACTTTTGTTTCAAGAAGCAGACCACAGTCACTCCAAAAGACTGTAGTGCTTCAATGATATTATACTAGAAAATACTTTTCCATAAAAACAAGTACTCTCATAAGGTTTTTAAGCATATAAGCTCTTTTTAAAGGTATTAGTAAGAAGATCTTACACTTCTAGATAATGCCTCAGGTTCTCTCAAGTGGACACTAGCTTAAGAGATAGTATAATAGCTATTAATCAAATCAAATCTCAGAAAGAAGAAATTATTAGAGATAAGAAATACCACTCACAAATAACTAGCTATAAAGTATATATACTTGTGAGAGTATTTTGCTAGGTTATAAATATTTGAACAGTCAAATAAGATAAGAACATGTTAGATCAGAAGCTAATAATGGTAGAGTAAGTAGGGATGACTATGGATATAGTAAAGGAAAAATGAAATAGGCTTTTACAAGTAGAAATCAATTATCAGATTGATATTAGATTATAAATAAAGAAATGGCCATATGCTTGTAAAATATTAAAAGGCTTCATTATAGTTTTCCATTCTTTAGATTTATTCTTTATATTTTTAAACTAATATATAAGTCACAAGTAGAGGGGAGTAAAATAAGAGGATCTTTATTCAAATATTCCCACTTAAGAGCAGTTTAACCTCTATTTTATCAAATGAGAATTGCTAGTATCTAATATCACTTTTGAACAAGTTTCAGAGAGTTTTAGTAGTCTGGAAAGGCTGGCAAGACAAGTATTAGTTACTTGAGAGGTACCTTCAGGATGCATCATCTGGGATAAATAGTGGTGTTAGAAGCTCTTAAGGAGCTTTGTTGTTAAAATCATAAACTTAGTTTATTTTTATTTTTATTTTATTTTCTATTTATTTCTTACTTTGGGACTTAGGATTAGGACATCACTTCTTTTTCTCTTACTACCATCTTGTATGGTAGCACCTATAAGAGAATTAGTGAATATAATATTGTCTACCACTACTAAAGCTCTATTATTTAATGTATTGGACCAAACATTTTCAAACATAAAAATGAATATTGATATAGATATAATAAGAGAGAGACTATTAATCTGTCTCATAACAGTTCCAGAAAGTTTTCTATTCTCTCTAAGATATCTATGGTTTCTTACTATAAAAGAATGGAAATTCAAAGTAATAACCTTCTCTAGAGCAAATAGGTTGAAGCAGAAAAGGTTGCTTTATTAGTAACAGCAAACTTGGAAATGAACAATAATTTGAACATTCAGGTATCTAGCAATAGCACCAAGGCTGTTAAATAATGTAAAGTCAATAAGGCTTTAGTCCTAAACTCTATACCTTCTCCATAAGGTAAGCATGAGATAACTAGTATTAAAGAGTTATTTTTGCAGCTGAACTATTATGAGATTCTATTAGCCTACAATATTAACTAACCTACTGAACCTAAAGCTTGGAACAGTGAAGCCTACCCTATCTCTATCTTTGGATCTATAAAATTCTTTAAAATTAATGCTAAGAATATATTTACTTTCTTGTTATGTATGGCAGATTATATTAGATCTAGAAAGACTAAAAAAGGTTTAATAAATGATATTCTGGAACTCAAAGATTTTGGTAAAGCTATATAAAATTTTATTTCTTCTATTTATAAATCTGGTTGGGATATAATTAACATAAATAAAAAGAACAATTCTTTTAGAAATGGTATAGTAAGCAAATTTATTCCTAAAGTTCTGAAACTCAAACTCTCTTCAAACTCTAGTACATCCAAGGACAAAGTAGCTGAAATCATTAGAATCTTTTCTTCCATTTCAGCATGTCTATCTAAGGAAGTATTGGAAAAGTCTAAATTTTTCAGTAAAGGGAAAAAACCAATGGCAATAGTCAAAACAAACCAAAAACAATTATATGCTCAGGTAGCAGGCTCTAATGTTTCCAACATATTGAAGTTCAAAGAGAACTATCCAAACTTACTGACAAAAAAGATTGAAAATATACAAAAAATTATCAATGATTTAGGTAAGCCCAAGCCTTGTATTAAAATGACTACCAAAGGCCCTCCACAAAAGTAAATTATTGTCTCTATAGGCAAAGACAATATTAGCAAATTCATGGCCTCTTTTAGCAATTATATTTCTAACATTAATAAAGCTTTCAGAAAGATCAAGTTGGACATTATGGCAGACTATGTCTGACCAGAACTAATTGGTGTGACTATTATTACTAACAAAGTAGCATCACTTTCTAATCTTCAAGTTATTGAAAACTTTGTTAGAAATATAAAAAATGTCAACTCAGAGGCTATTGAGATTTCTAGACTTTCTCAATCAAAATTTTATTTGAAAATAATAGGTATTTTATTGCTTATATCAAAACCTCAAGTTATCAAAGCATTGCCTAAATCTGATATTGCAATCATTTGGGTTAACATCTGGGATGTCTAAAGTGGGTATAAGACTCAGAACCTTATTAACAGGTCATTCAATATAAGAAGCTATATTGCAACCATTTATGGTGTAAATATGAATCTAGGCATCTCTTAGTGTAAAAATCACTGGAAGTGGGGACACACCACTTTCTCTTGTCAAGTTCAAGGTTCAAGGTGCACCAAGTGCAACAGACCTTATAAGACCTTATAAGAGTGAACATTATTGATATTTCATGTGGTGTTGCAAGGCAAATTTCAAAATCAATCTACTCAGACTCAAAAAAAAACAAGGGGAACTATGCTCTACTTTTTTAAATACATTAACTGCAAGAGAGATCATTAAGTTGACTTCAACCTTTGCCCATTCTGGAAGTATTGCTTCAACAGAGAATGGCATGCAAAGAAATACCAGAAAATCCAGGACAATATGACCAAGTTAATTTGCTTAGCTGTGAGCAATGTACAAGCATAATTATTAAGAACCTCAGGATTTTTTTAAAAAATATTGGAAAAAACAAATTTTTAACTGACACTCTTTTAAAAGTCAATAAAGACTTTGATATTATTCTTATTCAAGAACCTCTTTGGTCAATTTTACAAACCATCTCTAGCTTATCAAATAAAGAAGGCAAAATCATTGTTGGAGTTCTCAATTATTCTAATTTGATCACCTTTACAAGGATCTCTTCAAGCAAAAACAACTATCTGCATATCATCTTCTATATTAATGTTTGGCTATCCAGTTTATGTTTTTCCTTTTGTAAAGACATCTTGAACGATAGAGATATCTGTTGTTTTTCTTTTTTTCAACAATGACATTGAATTTTTTCTTTTCAATATTTATTCTGACTCCAATCAATTGGCTTTAAAGTATCTTAATGATAATAAAGTTGATATTTGAAATGTTTTAATTATAACTAGTGACTTTAATATTAGAGACAGAGAATTATTCTTTCTATTTTACTCATAGCAATTTACTTTTTGATATTACTGACTCTTTTGATTTATCTTTCTCTTATTCTGTTCATTAGGTTCCCACCAAATATGCTAATAATGAAGAGAACTCAAATTTGGTTATCAATCTTATGTTCTTATGACCCAATTCTTTGGAGCTCAACAGCCATTCTATTCTTTCTGAGCAATGATTTCCTTCTTATTATGCTTTTCTCATTATTGATATTTGAATTATTGAAGCATTTATTTCTGACATCCAATATACTATTATTAAGAACAGTAAAGAAAAAGCTAATTTTACATCATCAAGTGTTTCAAAGAAATCAATATTATATAGTTATCAAACAAGAAGTTGCTGAAAAATATAGTCTAAGACTTTGCTAGAAAGTAAGATTATTTATGGTACAAACACTCAAAACAAGTTAATATTGTCTGGAGGTCTAAAGACTGGTGGAATGAAGAATGTCAATTAAATTTGGTGAGCTATAGATCTTCTAAAAGTCTTAGCAATTGGAAAATTTTTAAGAATACAGTCAAATGAACCAAACATATATTTTTTGATGACAAAATCCAAGAAATCACAACTAGTAATCAAAATCTCTGAGACCTATTGAATTGGTTTCAAAAATGCAAATTACTGGCTATTAAAGCAATTTAATTTAATAATAGTCTATTTATTGAACTTGATAATTTATAGCAAGCTTTACATCTTTCCTTTAATTCTGCTTATAACTGCTATGTTAACATTGAGATATTAGATGAGATTCCCTTGAAGTCAGTGTTGGAATAGAAACCTTTTTTGAAAGAAGAATTCAAGAATGCTATCAGCAAGTGTAATGACTTCTCTATTCCTAGCCCTAACAAAATCTTATGGAAAATCTTAAAATAGGTCATTAATATTGATGATTGCTTTTAATATCACTAATATTTGCATAAATTCAGGGTATTGGCTATTAAATTTCAAATTGTTGACATTGATAATCATCTCTAAGCTGAATAAATCATTATATGATTCATCTAAGTTATTTTACCTTATTGTATTGCTTAATATGCTTGGCAAACTGATTGAAAATGTTATTGGTAAAAGACTATGGTTTCACACTATTATTAACAATTTTGTTCATCCTCATCAGTTTATGTTACAACTCAAAGACCTTAGGATTGGTCAATGGAAAGAACCTTGTATTTATTGGGTTAATACAAGAGAACTCAATAGAGAACTCTATACAGAAACATCTACCTTATATACTAAAACTTCAATGGTCTATGCTCCTACTTCCCTAGTCTACACTAAAGACCATGTGTTTTCTTCAAGGTCAACATGTGTGATACATGTTGTATAATGTCATTCTTCCAGAATCTTCTACATCCTTTTCTATGTCTCATGACTTGTAACTGTGTTATCTGATGTGACTGATGTGTGACAGCGTGATCTTGCCACTCTAACCCTAACCCTAAGTTCAAAATAGAAAAATAAATGAAAAGTAAAAAAAAGGAAATGTTAAATGAAAAAGCTAGTGTCTAAGGCTTGCAACTCTGACAGTTTAGTGGAATTAAGTAATGATCTATATTTGACATGGGCATATTTCTCACTCACATTATTTAGTCTGGCTGGGTCAAGAATGTCCTTACAAGCACATTGGCTTTTGATATAGCATAATTTTTCCTATCTCTAAATTACTAACTTCTTTCCCTTATTCTCAACAAAGCTGGGTTCCACTCTAAAGTGTCATCTTTCTTCTCTGACTATTTAATTGGCAGGAAAATGTAATATATGTGGAACAATTTCTTTTTTTCCTTCTTCAATATTGATGTTAGTATTGAATAAGGTTCTGCTCTTTCATCTGTTCTGTCAACATTATATCTATCTCCACCTTTTTATATTTTTGAAAAACATGTTAAAAATATAAAAATCCCTGTTTCTTTCTTATTATTTGTAGATGACATTCTTCTTATTTCTCAAGAAAAATCTTTGGAAAAAACCAGCTCTTTTCTTTTTTATAGTTATAATATTGTTTTTTCACTTTTAGACCAATTTGGCTTGGTTATTGAACATGGGAAGACTGAAGTCTTTCATTTCTCTAGATCTCATAGCACTTTCAATCTCTTTCCTTTGGATCTGTCAATTATTAATAGTTCTATACTTTCACTGAAATCTTTGTAGCAATACTTAGGTTTTATTTTTGACAGAAAACTCTCTTTTTACCAATATATCAACTATTATGCTAATAAAGCTATATCAATGGTAAAATACATGAAAATACTAGACAATTCCACTCACAGAATTTTGCCATACTAGAAACAACTTTTATATTGAACATGCATTCTTTCTATTACACCATATAGTTTCTTTCTTTGGTTCTACAACAAAGTGCCTCTCTTATATCCTATTGACAAGCTCAATAAAATGTAGCAAAGAGCTGTGATTTGGATTTTAAGAGCCTTTTGCACATCACCTTCATTTGGAATTGAATTCATTATAGGACTCATTCCTATACATTATCATCTTCAAAAGCTGAGTGGCAGAAATCAACTCTATATTGCTACTCTCTCTTCCAATAATGAATTAAACTATTGAAGAAAATATTTGCTCTGTTATCTTTGCAACATTGCTTCTTATTGAAAAACATGACCTCAAAATAATAAGAAGCTATCAAGATTTCTGTTGTTGACTCTAACAATCATTTCAATAGAATATTTTCTTCATTTGACTCTCTTAATAAAGGATTTTATCCAGGGTATTGACTAGTTGACTTCTTTCCAGATCATTTTTATTTTCATAAGGCTAATCACTTTAGTAAAGACAGTAAAAAATGTCATGGTAAATGTCTCAATAAATAACACTTCTTCAAACACTTCTACAGTTATTGTCGTCTCTAATGCCAGTATCAAGAATAATGTTGCCATGTCCATCTCCCACATATATTCTTTCAACAGTTCCTTGAAGAAAACTATTTATCATGCTATCAATATTACATTTATGGAAACAAAATTATTTGCTATCAGATATGGTATTAACCAGACCACTCAAATACCCAGTGCTTCTTATATTGTCATTATAACTAATGTTCTTTATGCAGCAAGAAAAATATTTGATTTTTCCATTCATCTATATCAAATCTAATCAATAGCAATTTCTAAAGATCTTTGAAAATTCTTCAGTGAAAATTTGAATAATTTGGTGGAATTTTAGGACTGTTCCAGTAATATTGACTAGCATTTGCATGCTCAGGTTGACAATAATATCAAAGCTTTTAATCTTATTCCTCTTTATCCAAGCAAGTTTTCCTGGAACTTTAGCAAAGGAAGGAACATAATAACATTATTGAAGAATAACATGATAGTTTCAGAATATTGAATCTCAAGAGAAGAAATTTTCTAAATGTACTTAACAATAATTTATTGGACTTGGTTCCATTCTATATCAAGGGTGGTCCCTGGATTAAAAACTTTGGTTTCTCTAATTCACTTTGTACTTGAGTCACTTATGTGATTACAAATCATGCTCTGATAGAAGAATACTAACTTTGTTTTTTTCCTAGAGAAGAATTTGGATGTTCTTGTGAGAAATATTCTATTGAATTAAGATATCACATCTTATATGATTGTAAAAGGTTTGACAAGGGTCGGAATCCAGAAAAAGAAACTATGTTTCAATTTAAATCTTTCCTGAACTTTCATCTAAATACTTTTGTCTTCAGAGAAAACATTATATAATGTTGCAACTTTATAGTCTATGCTAGCTATCTCATAGCCTTTTTCTTTGATTTTCTTTTCCTTTTATAGTTTGATTTAGTTTAGTCCTATTTTATATAGTTGCAAAGTAGCTACCATAGTCTGCTTTTATGCTTCATGTAATAAATTGTTGACTTAAAAAAAGACTTAGGGTTAGGGTTAGTGTAATGTCATAGGTTACTGCTACAACTATTATACAATCATGTGATACAGAGAAGATTATAAAAGGTTCTGAAACAAATAATATCATATAGTATAGCAACAATATATTGGCCTTGTAGAAAACACATGTACTTTAGGGTAGGATAGTTGTTATGTACACACAGATCATAGTCTGTAGTATATAAAGTAAACTAGTTTGTACTTAGAACTCCATTGAGTTTTCTTATATACTCTAATGCAAGATTCCTTTTCTTGATCTACTCTAAGGTCTTAAGATTACAACATTTACAATCTATTTACTAGATTTTCCAATAAAACCTGTTATACAGTGTAAGATTCACTGTTTAGGGGTGTGTTAGTAAGGAAAAGCATTTGTGAACAGATGTTACTTGTATATTCCTTTTAATATTCTTCCTAACTTCATCCTTTTATATGTTCTAATATTCTTCTATATTATTATTTCTACATATTTTATTGATTCCTAAAACTGATATTGTTCTCTTTGAATTCTTTAGTGTGCATTTAAGGGCTAGTGTTGTATAGTTCTTATTACACCTTAGCATAACCTCTTTTCTACTTGACTCCTGTTAGTACCTTGCTCTTACACTTTCACTTTCAAGTGTCTGAACTGCAAGAAAGATCACTCTGTTGATAACAACAGATATTCTTTCTGATGCCACCACTTTGACATGTAGTGGTATACTAACAAGACTACTAAGATGCACTTTGGACAAGCTAACTGTAGTACTACAACTAGCTTTAGTGAAGATAGTCAATAAGTATAAATAGTATAACTAACATACTCTGTATTTATTTACAGAATGTTTGCAATAAATATGCACTAGTAGACAGTCTTCTGGAGTCTTAGAAGAACTTGTATAATATTTTCTTTATTTAGAAACCTGTTATGACTTAAGCTTTGAGTTAAGTGAAAGACACACTTTTGTATTGAGTAATACAAGAGAACTCGATAGAGTTCCTAAGTACAAATTATCTACCTTATATATGAACTATTGTTGATCTGTGCTACACTTCTTTAGCTCTACCATATGTTCTTCTTAAGATTAGCATGTATTATTCATGCTGTATAACATCATTATCTTTAGAATCTTCTACATCATTCCATCATATCACATAAGCATGTGACCTATGTGACTGTGACTGTGACATGTGACATGTGATGTCACATCTTGTCTTTTTCACCTATATCCAAATAAAGAAAAAGAAAAAGATCTCAAAATAAAATAAAGAAAATAGAAAATAGAATAAAATCAAGTCTATTGTTCACAACTCTGACAAAGCCTCTCTGGAACTTGATTTACTTTGCACTATCTACTACTATCTCTAGAGACAATAAAGTTATTAGTACTCCTATTTATCTAGATTGAACTCAGATAGTCCAATTTTTACAGAGCTCTGAGTAGATATCTAGAATTATGTACTTTATTCATTCTAAACTGTTCAGGCTTTGTTTTGCTTCTAGGAAAGATATAGTTGACTATAGGGACATTTAGCTTCTGTTCTTCTTCAATAAAGGCAGATGCCAGTTCCTTATAAATGTCTACTTAGATGATCTCTATACTGCTATGGACTTCTTGTCCAACAAAGCTCTGAATATCTCCAATCTGTTATATATAGGAGAGGACTTTAATATTAGAGATGCTGAATGGAACCCTTCTATTTCTTCACATCCTGTAGCTGGCCAGATCTTGATAGACTTAGCTAAATCCTATAGTTTTGTATGCTCAATTCTAGTACTTTCTGTCCCTACTCATTACTTATCATGCTAAATTAGTAATTAACCTTATCTTCTTAAGCATAAGCTATGCTCAAGTCACTGATCACATTGAGCCTGACATCAGATGACTTTCAGACTATGCTCCTCTTATAGTTGATCTTTCTATAGCTCTAGAGAATATCTGTGTATGTAAAATAGTTCTAAAATGTGATAATGATGAAGAAGTAGCCTTTTTGCTCTCTGTGAATAAAGAACTCTTCCAACTAGATTTCTCTACACTAGACTCTGTTGCTAGTCTCAACTTACTCTCTAAAGTAATTTCTAGACTTTTTACTAACTGCTAGGCTGCTTATACTAAGAAGAGTACTGTTACTACTTAGTCTAAGAAGTGTTGGAACAATAAGTGCAGAAATACACTAGAGACTTACAGATGAACTGAAGAGCACTCTGACTGGTTCTTCTTTCACTTTACAACTAGGCAGGATAAACAGTGCTTTTTTGACAACAAGATTATCTTGCTGAAATTACATCTACTAATAAATGTCTCTGGAATCTAATAAGCTAGGTCAAACAGTATAAATGTCAGAGTTATGAATGTTAGACTTGGTTTTATTTTATTTTCCTTTTCATTTTATTTTATTTTTGAGTTTTCTTTTCTTTTCTTTTAGATATAAGCAAAAGATGTGGTGTGATATCATGGATGACATATGTCACATAATCACATAATACAGAGAAGAACATAGAAGATTCTGAAATAGATAACATCATATAACATAATAATAGTATATTGATCTTATGGAAAGTATATGGACTTTAGAATAGGTTGAATGTAGTATGTACACAGACCATAGTCTATAGTATATAATCAAGTTCTTTTGTATTACTTAATATAAAAGTTATCTTTTGTCTTTACTCAAGGACTTAAATTATAACAATAAGATACCTATAGTATTATGGTATACTTAGACACTAACATTTTTCTTTTCTTTTATCTATTTTTCTTGATTTAATATTTCTTTTCTTCTTCTTCTTCTTTGACAATGAAGAGGTATGTGACTGTGGTTACATGCATAGGCCTAGACTTGGTGAGAGTTGGCTAGATGAGACTAGAAGGATAATGTTAGGGCATATATATATAATATAATATTCTTATGAAAGATATGAGGTAGATATATGGTAGAAGTATGGACTATACATGGACATTAGGGTAGGGCTATTTATTAGTATGAACCATAAGTACTTTGTATAAATAGTATAGGAAACTCCTTGTTGAGTTCTCTTATAATTTCACTTGATATCTATTTTGAGATTTATTACTTATGTTGCTATTGGTCTTTGACTAGTGGTTGTCACAACATATAGTAGAGGCCATTCACTTCCAGAGAAAGCCCTACAATGACCTCTCAGACTTGTTAAACATACTTTACTAGTCTTACAATACTGTAGCTAATTACTCTATCAATCTCTCTATTTTAAATAAGATTCCTAGCAAGGCTACTCAATTCTAGGTGCTCTTCTCACTGTTGGAAATATGAAAAGTGCTCAAATCCTGCTCAAATATTTCTGCTCTAAGTCCTAACTATATTACTTGGTAGTATCTTAAGTCTATTCTAGCCAATAACATCTGTACTATAAGTATTCTCTTTTTGGCCAATATATGTTTATTACTGCAATACTGGCCTAGACACTTCAAGGAGTCAGTTTCTATCATTATACCCAAGCTAGGTAAACCTGCTTATAATATCCTTAAGGCCTTTAGGCCAATTGTTCTACTTAATATACTAGGTAAGCTTATTGAGAAGATAGTCAATAGGTGACTCTAGTTTGATACTGTCAAGTACAGTATCCTCTATCCCAACCAGCTTAAAGGTATGGCCCAATAGTCAACTGAAGATGCTGGTGTATTTCTAATGCACTTGGTTCAAGCTAGCTAGGCTAAGTGACTTAAAACTAGTATAGTAGCATTTGATATTGTAAAATTCTTTTCTTCTTTGAACCATAGTATACTTACTTTGGTTCTTAGACATTTTGGCTTTCCAAACTATATTGTGGACTTCTTTTCTAACTATTTGGTAAATAGATTAACTTAATACTCCTGAAACTTCTTTCTCTCTAGAGCTTGTTACATAAATGTAGGTGTGGGTAAGGTTCTGCTTTGTCTCCCATTCTCTCAGCTCTTTATATTGCTTCTCTTATTCATACTCTCAGGAAAAAATATATGATAAAACCATGTCAGAGCTTTATAGTAGCTATAGAGTAGTTAGACTTGATAGTATGCTTTGACTTAGTCATAGAACATAACAAGTTAGAAATCTTTCATTTTCTAGAGTGCACAATGATTCTAATCCAGAGCTGGACCTCTTAGCAATTAGTATCCCTACTCTCAAGCCTAAGACATACTGGAGATACTTGGGCTTTTATTAACATTTGTCCTTTAAGAAACATGTTTGTTACTACTCTACCAAAGTATTGTCAAAGTGATGGGTATACTTGGTAATTTAACTAGAGGCCTTCTCCTACTTCAAAAATAACTTCTGTATCACTTGTGTATTATTTTTATTACTATATATGATTTTCAGCTCTAGTTCTTTGCTAGAGCACCAACTAAGACTTAGATATTGCCTTTTGCAACTATACAATACAAGGCTACTCTCTAGATCTTAGATGCATTTTACACTTTATCTACTTATGATATTGAGGCTCTGGCAGACCTTATTCCAATTTGTCTTTATCTCAAGAAGCTAGTTAAGTAATCTTGTCTTAGGACTGCTACTCTTATTTTACAGCATGTACTGATATCTTTACTTGGTACTAGAAACTCAAAGGGTGCTAGCTCTCACCTACAATCACTTGCCCTCTTAAAC
>Ga0157359_1000480_pt1 | contig 14713 bp, 14 predicted proteins | sample AttcapACBM3_FD_111482 | JGI IMG/M metagenome (GOLD analysis project Ga0157359, IMG submission 111482) | Fungus gardens microbial communities from leaf cutter ant in Botucatu, State of São Paulo, Brazil - Atta capiguara ACBM3 | ecosystem: Host-associated > Fungi > Mycelium > Unclassified ...
ACACCATTTTCTATCTTTCTCCCATTATTTAAGTCTCTCCAATTTTTGATTCTTCTCTCTTCTCTTCTTTATTTTAAACTTAGTAAGGGGAATGATGTAATGTCACACATAACCATCACAACAATCACAGTCACAACATCATATGACACATTTTTTTAAAATCAACAATTTATTACATGGAGCACATAGGCAGACCATGATAGCTACTTTATAACTATGTATATGGAGACAGAACCAACATGAGACAATAAAAATGAAAAGGAAATAAAGGAAAATATTCAAAAGAAAGTCAAAAAAGTATAAGAAATATCACTAGCTATGATCAAAAAGTAATGCTATCTTTGAAAGAGAAAGCCTTGCTGTTGTATACAAGAAATTGCAAAAAATGCCCAATAGAGTCCCTTCTCAGATTCCAGTAGTTGTTGAACCTCTTATACTCATGTAGAATGTATTGCCTTGTTTTGATGGGATATAGACCACATGGACAGGGAAATTCCTCCCTAGGAAAAAATCTTAGTTGATACTCTCCAATAGGAGTATGATTGACAATAGCTCTAGTGGCTCTAGTGCAAAGAGAGTTAGAATGGCTGAAGTATTGAAGCCATGGACTGTCTTTGATAGTTGATAGCTCAATAAGATTTGATTCATCATCAAGTAATTTGAGGAAATTTTTTCCTTTTAGATCTGATGCTTGGAAAGTCATTCTCCATTGTGCAATAGTAGAGTTGCAATTCTGCTTATTGCAAAAATCCCAGGATAATTTTCAGGGAAGAATTGGGAAAACATCAAAACTCCTAGTATCTTTGTGTTACAAACTTCATTCAGCTTGTATCTCTACAACCAGTAGACTGATTTTCACAAACTAAGTTGTGCTATAAAGCCCCAAATGAGGGCTATCTGCATATATATGGGATGTACAAAAGCAACAACAAACAACTGAGATATAAGGTCATTAGTAACTGTAAAATCTTTGTTTGCCAATATCTCATAAATGACTGGATGGATTTGTACAATCAAACTTGCATTGGAAAGTACTCATCAAACCATTTCCAATAATATATGGTATATTACATAGCAATAAGTATTCATAGAGATACAAGCATATCAATATAGTGATATAATTAGTTACCTTCTAAAATTAGCCTGACAGCTACTATGACAGATGACAGCTCCTATAAGGTATGAGTTTTGATTATGTGATGGAAATAGCTTGCACACAGACCATCACTCTTTTGTATATATACTTTTGTGTCTGAGGATTAGACCTCAGACTTAACAATATCAATTTTCATCAATTTATATTATTCTTTATTCTTTATTATCTATATTGATCTTAATCATCATTATCATCATTATTGAACTTCTGAATCACTCCTAAACCTCTGAGAGTACACTTAAGGTTCAGATATCACAAATAAGTAAGTAGTTCATTTTGTGATACTTTGTCTACTAAGAAGTGGAGTGTCAAGATTGCAGAAAGTGGACTTAGTTTCTTTTATTTTCTTTCTCATTTTTATTTTTTTTCAACTTATTTTTCATTGTTTCTATTTTTAGAACTCTGAGGTTAGGGTTAAAAGGTGATCAGTCATATTAGTTATATCTGATGGTGTGGTCACAATATTGATCATGGGACTTAAGAGAAGGAAGTAGAAGGTTCTGGAACAAAATAATGTCATACAATATGAACACCACATGTTAGCCTCATGCTTTACACATGGTCATTTAGAGTAGGGTGCATAGTAGCTAGCATGGACCATCTGTAGGAGTATATAAGGTAGACTACTTTGTAAAGAGCTCTTTATCAAGTTCTCTTGTGTTTACTCCAATACAAGAGTTTGTTCTTTTACCTAACTCTAAAGGTTTAAGTTCATAACATGGAGCAGCCATTTTTCTTTACTAGAACAATCCCAGAAATTGATGTGATTATTGCTGTCTCTCTTGAAGAAATCTCTTAGTTCACAAGAAACAGCAGCAGAATGAATTTGGAATGAATGTAATAAGGAATCAAAGATTTTCATAGCAGCATGTAAGGAGTCTGTGATGACAACAATATAATTGGTGTTAGGAATACTAATGGCTTAGTTGATTCCACATCTGATTGTGAAGAGCTCAGCTTCTATGGTAGTTATGTTAACTGCATGATGAATTATTTTGGTGACTGGCCTGTTGTGTGAGTGAATGTGCACTATAGAGGTAGTGATGTTGTTTCTTATACTAGTATCTGCAATGACAATTGAGAAGTGAGGGTTATTAGAAGCATTGATAATGGTGTTGTTGAGAATGCACATATGATTCTTAATATCACAAGTTTAGGCATGGAAGGAAAACCTGTCTGAATAAGAATCTATAAGTTTCTTTCCCAGAGAAAATTCTTTATTGAAGGAAGAAAAGGTGGGGAGGAATTTATTATACTTGTCTTTCATGTCAATTAATAGACTGTGTAAATAGGATCATTGCTTAGGTATCAGTTTATTGAGGGATAGGTGACAGTGGGTAATGTAATTATTTGTGCCCTCAGTGTTGATGATTGACTTTATAATATGATTAGAGAGGAGTGAGAAATTTCTGAGGTGAAATCTTCCATACAACTTCTTGAGTTGGAGATAGATAGGTATTAAACCCAAAATAGCTTCAATACCCATTGTGGGAGATGTTTGAAAGGTACCAGATATCCAAAAGGCTGCTCTCTGCTGCATTTTCCTTAGAGCTCCAAGTGGATAATCAAGGAGGACTTTGTTATAGTATCATAGTCGGAACCTATATAAAGCTATAGGAAGTACATAGCTGATGTATAGTTGTCTCTTTTGAAGAGAAATGAGACTCATTGACAAGTTTCCCAGCAATTTCATGCATTTAATGGTGAAGATGGCTCTATTTGTGTAGAAGTTGATATAATAGCAAAATATAAGTTTTTGATCAAAAAAAAATCCTAAATATCACCATATAGTTTTGGGAAGTAGTGTGGAATCCCCAAGTGGGGTGAGGTCCAAAGGGAGAGGATTGAATGCTTCATGTGATCTAGAGAAGTAAAACACTTTAGTTTTGCCATGTTCTACAACTAGTTCAAACCTCATAAGAAAAGTAGAAATTACATTATAACTATAATAAAAGTTTGCATTAGAAATGGAAATAAATTTGTGTTGAGCAATAAAGAAACTGTCATCCATGAAAGAAAGAATCAAAATAGGAATTTTTAGATTTTTTAGACAGTTTTCCAAAATATAAAAAATAGGAGAAAGATAAAGAGCAGAAAGAATAGGTGAAAGGGCCAATTCTTGACCAACCCCAACATCAACAGTATAGAAAGAAGAAGAAAAGCTGTTCCATAGATACTTAGTTTTTTTACTGACTAGATATTTCTTGAAGAAATTTAAGACTTTAGGATCAAAACTAGCTTTGGCTAAGATAAGTGGGAGAAGCCAATAGTTGAGCAAGGGGAAGAATTGTGTGATGTCAAAAGTTAATATGCTCATAGTAAGGTTCTTAACCTATCCTGATCTAATAAAATGAGTAAGAGTAACACCTGTGTCATTAGTAGATCTGTGCTTGAGTCTTCCTAATTGACATGGGTGAATAAAGTTGTTAGATATCAATAGAAATTGCATTCTTTCTCCAATTATCATCTTGAAAAGCTTGCCTGTGGTGTGAGTAGTATGATGGGGTGAAACACTTTAGGTGAGTTATATGAAATCTTATTCAGCTTGGGAATGATGACTGTAGATGATGTTTTAAAGTGGGATGGCCAGTGTCCTAAGTTGATACACACATTAGCAATGTCAATTAACTTGTCAATACACTCTTTATTTCTGACAATTTCCATCAAGACAGTTTGTCTGGACTAGGAGTCAAAGTGTTGTTGCAACTTCCAATGGTGTTAAAAAGCTCCTTTCTCATGAAAGGAACCCACATCTTCATTTCTTTATTGTAGATTTCTTTCAAAAGGCTTGTATTGACTCAGTAATTTAGGGTGGAATTGAAAGACCTATGAAGAGCTTCCCACAGATCATCTAGTTTGATACAAGGTTGACCATTGTATTGTATGGCTTTGGTAGCTAGAAGACTTTTCTTCTTGACCTAGTTCATGAGTTCTTAGAGACCACACTTTTTGTTGGTAATTTTATCAATTTTTCTGTCAAAGAAATTTTGTTTTGTCTTTTTGACTGTTTCTTTGAATTTTTTCCAGTCTTCAAGTTGCCTAGATTATCTGTATGTCTCCAAATCCCTTTGACAATTATTGTCTCACCACTCTTTGGAGTACTTGGTAATGTTTATGACCTTGGAATTTTTGTGCCATATTCTATCGATATTGTCAGTGAATGACTGAAAAATGGATTTGAGAGTGCCAATGCTTAGTAAGGAGTTGGTGTTGAGGCTCTTGATTAAGTGGATAAGTTCATCAATGAATTAGGCTTCCTCTTCACTGTTCTTGGGTAAAGATTGTTTTCTTGTTTGAATTTATTCTTTGAGGAAAGAGATGTCAACAGATATGGAGGTGTGGTCAGATATCAATCTTCATTCTGGGTGAATATGATGGTTGTTGTGTTCTATAGAGTTTGGACATAGGAACACAAGATCTAAAACTGAATTTAAATCTTAGGAGTTGTCAGTGTATCTAGTAGGGAATAATTCAGTAGGTTTGGACAGTTCTACATGAAAAGAGTTAGCAATTTCAAAAAGAGTATCTTTATGAGAAGAGTGGTACAGGTAGTTAGGGTCCCAACAACTATCTCTAATATCAAAGTCACCAGTCATAATGAGGACATTGTTGATATTGACTTCAGTATCCTTTAGATACTTCAAAGCTGATTGAGATAAATTAGAATATATATTAATAAGAAATTAAATGGAACTGCAATTGAAAAAAGAAATATACAAGATGTCTTTATGATTAAGAATGTCCTTTCAAAGAGAAAAACACATATGGGAACACCAAATGTTGATATAAGAGATAGTCCTAGAAAAATCATCAGTTTGCAAAGAATTCCTAGAAAACATGGTCCAGTTTGGATGGTTGAAGACTTTTACTAATTCTTCCCCCTCACAACTAGAAGAGCTCAGAATGGTTTGTATGGTTGACTAAGATGGTTCCTGAATAAAGATGATATTAAAAGATGAGTAAGTTTCAAGAATGATATTTATTAGGAAATTGTTCTTTCAAATGTTCTGCAAGTAGATTTTGATTTTTTCTAAAATCATGCTTTGGTACTACTCATAACTAAACAAATTGAGTTACTTTTACTTTTGCAAAGTTTTTGTTGTTTTTTGTGCCAGTCACAGTTGAATTGATGCTTCCAGAATGGACAGGTGTTTGAGTCTGCTTGGTGTTTGTCTCAGCAGTTGGAACATTTTGTTATAACCTTAGGCTTGGCTCAGGTTGCAACTTAGGCAAAGACTTGAGAAAGAGATAAGAGTAGATTCAATTGGTAAAGCATAAAGATATACTACAGTATCTACTCTATATATAAGGAGAGCTCATGAGGAGAACATTTGGAGTACATGATGCAGTTGAGTCATAATACATGAGATGGAGGCAAAGATATAGCACCTACTACATGAGGCGCTGACTGAGACAGTTGCAGTGCAGCTGATTATGTTGTCATTACCCTTGTGTTGTGGCAACCACTTATCACAAAGACAAATAATTATACAAACAGTAAATCTCTTAAGTTGGATATCAAGTGGGAAGTTCACAAGAGAACTTGACAAGGAGTCTCTGCCAAATTAAAGTCCTATATATACTAAATACATCTGGTCTATGCTACAACCTTATGTCCGCCTCATTTCCTACTTAAGGCCACCATGTTGTATACATGTGCCCTGACGTCATCTTCTAGATCTTTCCACTGTGTTCTAGGCTTATGACATCACATCATGTGACATGTCATGTGACTGCTATGTCACATGCCTCTTCATCATCATTAAAGAGAAAAAGAAATTCAAAAGAAAAGAAATATAAAATCAAGAAAAATAGATAAAAGAAAAAGAAAAATGTTAGTATCACAGCGTTCCATAACACCTTGACCCTAGTCCATGCTGTATACATGAGGCATTGATTGTAACACATTTGAACAAATAAGAGTATAGTTTGCTCTTCTTGGTTTCAAGTCTCAAAGGGTTAGTTTTCTTGTTTGCTTTGTAACATCACACAAATTGTCAGTAATGTCTAGACTTGTAGAGTCCATTGCACTTGATGCATTTTGCCCCTTGGATCCTACATGAGAATGTTGAGTGTTCCCACTTCTAGCAATTCTTGTACTGGAGAATACCTAGGTTCATATTGGCATCTTTAATGGTGGCAATATAGCTTACTACATTGAAGCATCTGTTAATTAGTTCCTTCACTTTACTTCTACTTTGGACATCTCATATGTCTACCCAAATAATTGCCATATCTAACTTAGGGAATACTTTGATGATGTAAGACCTAGAAGCTAGTGTGATGTTGTTGAAGATGGGTTACTCTTGATGATGTCCTCAACCACATTCAAAGTAAGGGGGTTATTCATGCTTTTTTGAAGATAAGAGATACCTATGATTTTGAAATAGAACTTTGACTGAGAGAGTCTTAAGACTTTGACCCCATTGGTATTGATACAATTTGCATTTTTTATGTAGTTTTCAATTATTTGCAAATCTAAAGATAAGGTGACTTTGTTAGTCACAATGATGATACCACTAGTTTTCACTCACACAAAGTTGACCATGACTTCTGACTTGATGTTCTTCAATGCCCTATTTATATTAGTGACATAAGTGCTACTTTCCTCCATGAGATTCTGCTTGTTTTCTTCATTCATGGGAATGATGACTTGTTTTCTTAATAGACCCTTAGTAGTCATGTTAATACATGGCTTGGGCTTGCCATTGCCCTTGATCATTCTCTGGATGTTGTCAATACTCTTTGCTTTGAGAGTAGGGAATAGCTCTTTGATTTTGAGAATACTTTCCATGTTACTGCCTATTTTGGAGGCCTATACATATAATTTGTTTGGGCTAGTATTTGCTTGAGCTGGTTTCTTCAATTTGAAGAACTTGGAAATCTTATTGACTTCTTTAGGGGTCTTGGTAGGGATAGGAGGGGGTTTTCTCTCAATACTAGCCAGTTTGGTTATATCCTTGATATTAGGCTTGTTACTTTTGACCAGGGTGGTCTTTAGGGTGCAATAATATGATATCTTCTGTCTGAAGGTGTTATTGTGGGCATTGTAGATGAGTGAATCCCATTCTGTATTATAGAGGGTAGAAACAAATTTTCAAACAGCTTTACCCATACCTTGTAGCTCTTTGATACTATTTGACTTTATTGTGTTGATTTTCTTGTTTTCAATATACTTGGCCATGTAAATAAGGTCTTGATGCAGCTGGTATCAGATGGGAGGTGCTTCAAAGAGCTATAAAGAAAAATGTGACCAAAGTTACTGTTCCACAAATCAGGTTCCATAGACCAATTGGAGTTGTATAGTAGTTGTATGTTGATGATATCATCATCACCAACATGTTGACCATTGTAGATGTTGTGGGCCAGTATCTTATTTGAAGTATATTGGGACTCTTGGGGGGGAATAGGATCAATCACCACACTATCACAATTTCTTCCTTGGGTATTGCCACTATAAGACAGCTAAGAGCTATCAATGAGCTCTATGATTTTTTCATCAGAGAGATTGTTATTAATTACCATTCTCTCATAGTATAGTAAAGAAAAGGCTTGTGAAACTACAGCAGACTTCTGGTTGAGATGTTGCTAGGGAAATAAGTTCTTCCCCTAATATCATCATAGTTGTCAATGCTGTTGATGTTTATCTCCGAAGTAGAAGATAAAGGATTTATTTGAGTACTTGTTGTTGTAAAAGCTGAAGAAAGCATATAACACATTGAAAGGGTAATATCATATATCATATGAGATAATGACTCTTATATACATGACTCATAACATTTAGAGTAGGCTAGATGTAAAGTACACACAGACTATATACTAGAGATATATAGAGTAGACACATCTGTACTAGAAACTCTACTGAGTTTTCTTGTGTTAACTAATACAAAGTTTCTTTTGGACTCTATCTCTTTAGTTTAAGTTATAATAGTAGAAAAATATAATGGAGATTGAAAAGTCTAAAGAATGCAAAGAAGTTTTTTTTTTGAAGTCAACAATTTATTACATGGGATGCAGTGGCAGTCTATAATAGCTATATCATAACTACTTACATAGGAACTAACTATATGAAGAAAGAAAAATGGAAAAAAATAAAAATAAAAAGAAAAAAGAAAAGAAAGAAAGTATCTGTGTTGAACTTGAGAAAAGCCACCAAATGACTAAGTATGTCTTTTAACAGATTCCAATACTTATTGAACCTTCTACAGTTATAGAGGATATGATGTCTAGTTTCAATTAAATAGTATCCACATGAACAACTCAAGTTTTCTTTTGGGAAAAATCTTAGACAATATTCTCCTATTGGAGTGTGATTCATAATAGCTCAAGTTGCACACAATGAGTTTGAATAACCAAATTGATTGATTCATAGACCATATTTGATATAAGTGGGTTTGATGTTATAGAGGTTATTGTCAAGTAGATCAAGAAAGTGGTTCCCCTTGAGATCAGATGCTTGAAATGTTATTTGCCAGTTCTTTATAATGTTGTCACATTTTTCTTTCTTATCAAAGTTCTATGATGATTTGAATAGAGATATAGGGATAAAATTGAATCTTTTTGTGTCTTTATCAACCAATGTATGGAGGAGCAATTTAGTATCACTTGGACAATTCTAAAATTGGATGATATTGAAAGGATGTTTATTAAAGAATAATCTAAAATCCTTCAATATGGTAATAGATTGTTAAAAGGGATAAATGGAAGGATTGAAAATGCAATGTACTGAATGGATGGAATCTAATAACAATGATTCAAGTAACATTTGTGATTTGGATTGCTTAATTAATTCTATATCTGACAGAAAATAACTCAGCTTCAGTTATGGTGATATTAACAGTATAGTGAAGTATCTTCTTGATGGGGTTGGAGTAAGAATGAATATGAGTGATGGAAGTGGCTATGTTGTTTCTAATGCTGGTATCTGAAACAATAATGACTATATTAGTACTTGATTTTTAGAATCACAAAAGAGAAACTTTATTTTATTTTATTTTCAATTTATTTTCAATTTTGGGAACTAGAGTTAGAGTTTAGTATAACATCACATATCACAATAGAAAACAGTAAAAGGTTCTGAAAGAAATGACATCATAATAATGTATTTAATACATGTTGATCTTAAGGTAGACATATGGTTATATAAAGTAGGCTAATTGCAATAGTAGCATGGACCACCAGTCTTAGTATATAAGGTAGACAATTCTGTACAGAGTTCTCTATTGAGTTCTCTTGTAATAACCCAATCTAAGGTTTTGTTCTTATTCCAACTCTAAGGTATTTGAATTGTAACATTGACGATACATTAAGAATGACTTTGTTAAGTTTGTAAATGTGAGTAGCTCTTTATCTTTGCAGTTTGCTCAATAAAATGAAAGTTGACTAGAGAAAATGTCTATTAGTCTAGATCTAGGAGAGAATTCTTTATTTAAAGAATCAAATGATGGAAAAACTCCATTAAAAAGCAATGAGGGCAAAAGTTGTTAGTGTGTCTGCTTTCAAGAAGAGACTTGATAGCATGATTGGACAGAAGAGTTGATATTCTAAGATGGTGTCTCTTACTAAGTTTTTGAAGATATAGATAAATTAGAATTAAGTCTATGATAGCCTCAATCTCTAAAGTCAGAGATATATGAAAAGTGCCTAGAATTCACAAAGCAGCTCTGTGTTGCATTTTTCTAAGCTTTTTGAGGGAGAATGAGAGTAGCACTTTATTGTAGTATGCTAGGCATAGTTTGTACTTAAAGATGAAAATCCATGGAGTTGGCTCAGATATACACAGAGTGTAGAAACTCCATGTGATGAGCTCAGTGATACAAACTTGTTAGAATGACCTTGGCCTCAACTTATGTGTTGTGTCTCTTATGAGCTGCACAGTTGCAATTTCAGAGGATGGTCTTGTAAGAGGTTATAAGGAGAGAAGTAAAGTACATCACCATTGACACTGGAGATTTAGTGTCAACTTTAGTCAATTATCAGACTAGCTATTACAAAGTAATCACCAGCCTTAAATACATAAAATAAAAATAACAAAAGGAGTAATTAAAACAGATCTCTAAGTAAGTTTTAGTAATGAAATTCTAAATAGGAGTTTAGATTTGGAGAGGAGAAAACTCCATATAAAGTTCAAGTAAATTTGCAGAGTTTGAAGGAGATAATTAGGCAATGGAAACAGATAAAGATGACCATGGATTTTGACTCAAATAAAGCCAATTAACCATGGACTTTCAATGAAATTAAGTTCATTATAAAGTACCAAACCACCAATGGAGTTTTGGGCACAAATAAAGCCAAATAACCATGGGGATTTGATGTTTTATTGGAGTTGAACATGTCTCAGACATGTTTCAGAGTTTGAGATATAACAGTATATCCCCCTCAGGACTGAGTTCTCAAAGTCCTATAGGATTTGATATGGACTTTGGAAGATGGATAAGAGCATAAACATGGAAGAAGTAGGTTAAAAGGAGATGACCAAGAACAAGAAGTTTGACAGAACAAAAAAGTCCGAAATTTTGCAGAGTTTTTTGGAGTTTGTTGACTGAGAAGAGATTTGTAATTTGTAATACCTATTAATGAGTGACCTAGAAAATCAATTGGGTATGAGGGCCCAACAAATTTTGTTTTGGGTATGAAAACCCAAGAAGGACAGGTATACAAATCCCAGAGTACAACATAGATAGAATTGAGAATATATCCCAAAAGATGCTCAAAAACTCCAGAGATTGTCAAAGTTTTGGTTGGATAAGAGGACCAACATCTTTGAAGACATAAGAATGGAATTTGGACTCTATCTGCCACTTTATTCAAGTGATAGGGAACTTCTAGTACCCAGCAGAAAAGAAACAGCAAAAATTGCAAAAATTTCAGAGATTTTCAGAGTTTGTATCCTCACAGAATGTTGAACAGAACAGGATAGAAGTGTTATTAGTCTGACAGATGCAATACATGGATGGTACCAGTGTACTGAATAGCAATTTTAACCACTCATAGTCAACCAAGAAGTAGTTCTAGTCAGAGACCTAGAGGAAAATGGAAAAATTACCATTATAGTAAGTATATAGCCCAAACCTCAGGCCATTGCAAAAAATGAATGGAACATGACTGTAGAGAGAGTAGCCTAATAATTAACTAAAGTTAATGCTAAATCTCTGGTGTCAATAGTGACACACTTTACTCCTCTCCTTATAACTCCTTATAAGACCATTCTCTGAAATTGCAACCATGCTGCTCATAGAAGGCACAACATATAAGTTGAGGCTAAGATTGTTCCAACAAGTTTGCATCACTAAGCTCATCACACAAAGTTTCTACACTCTGTGCATGTCCAAGCCAACTCCATGGACTTTCACCTTCAAGTGCAAACCATACCTAATATAGTAATACAAAGGAAAGCTGTAGAGTACAATAGAGAGTATGTACATCCTATAGAGAAGACATTTTTGATAAGGGAGAAGACCTTAAGTGAAATTTTCTAGCATTTTCATGCATTTGACTGTCAACAATGCTTTATTGGAGTAGAACTTGATGTGTTGTCAAAATGATAGTTTTTTGTTGAAGATAAACTCAAGGTATATCTAGGTGTCTTTATGTTTAAGAACAGAACCTCCACAAAGACTGAGGTTCAGCAGAGGTAGATTGAAGAGTCCATACAATCTGGAAAAATGAAAGACTTCAGATTTTCTATGTTTAATGATAAGACCAAATTGTTTGAATAAGAAAGAAATGATATTGTAGCTATAGAAAAGATAAGAATTCATTTTTTCCAAAGATTTTTCTTGAGAAATAAAAAGTCTATCATTTACAAATAAAAGAAAGATAGAGTGCAGAGAGGATTGGAGAAAGTGTGTAGTCTTTTTTTTTTAAGTCAACAATTTATTACACAGGGTGTAATGGCAGTCTGTGCCTATAGGAGGAATTATGTATGGAGTATTAATACTCTAACCTTTTTATGTAGTTACCCAATACAAAGAACTACTAAGAAATTGAATCTATAACCTCAAGTAGGTTTGAGATAGGCATAATACACATAGACAGAGGTCTCTTCCAAGTGGAGCCTTGATTTACACCTATATTTATACAAAAAATGGAGAAATAAAATCGTTTTATAGGTATTGTGTTTTTCTACCAATCAAATAATCAGAAAAGAAAGAAGAAATTTTTTAATCAAAATCTGCTTTATCCAAAATAATTGGTAAGAGTTGGTAGTTGAGTAAGAGAAAGAATTGAGCAACATTAAATACCAGAGTACTTGTTTGGAGGTTCTTGACCCATCCTAATTGAATGATATGGATGAGAAAGATACCTACATCTATAGTTAAGTGTTGTTTGATTCCTCCTAATTGATTGAGATAGATGAAATTATTAGAGATTAAGTGAAATTGGAGTCATTCACCAATGACTTTTTCAATAAGTTTTTCTAAGATGTTTAGAAGAACAATGGGGCAAAACATTTTAGAAGAATCATATAATGCTTTATTAAGTTTGGGAATGATAATGTGAAATCTTCTTCTTCACTATTCTTGATAATAGTACAACATTTATCTTGAATGACTTTTTTATTGATAGAGATGTCAACAATTAGTGGAGCATAATCAGATGGGTAGTGGAGATTTGAAATAATGCTATGGTTGTCAATTTTGATAGAGTTTGGTTGAAGGGGAAAAAAAGGTTGATGACTGAGTTTGTATTATTAACATTGTCAGAGTACCAAGTAGAAATCTGTTGGATAGAGCATGAGAGTTTTAGACCAAATAAATCTGTAATATTGAGTCAAGTGTTACTATGAACTGAATGGAAAGGATAAGAGGAATCGAAGTCACTATCTCTAATGTTAAAATCACTAGCCATGATTAGAATATTATGAAGATTAGCTTTAGTATTCTTGAGATAATTTAAAGCTGATTGATAATTGTCAGAGTAAACATTGATCATAAAGAAAATATCACCATTATTGAAAAAATGAAATGCAGTTAATGTTTCTATAGTTAAAAATGTCTTTTCTTAGAGAAAATTATATATGAGATTATTCTTGGATGACTATTATCAGTTGAAGGCCTAGAAAAGGTAAGCCAATTAGGATAGTTTGGAGTGCTTACTATTCTATCTCCTTCTTTGCTTGAAAAACTTAGAATGGTATAAATAAAAGACCATGAGATTTCTGAATGAAAAGAATGTCAAAATCTTTGTCAGTTTCTAGGATCATATCAGTAAGAAGTCTGTTCTTTGAAAATTCTGTGAAAAGACTTTGAGATTTTTTAAAATCATATTTTGTCGCTACCCACAGCTGAGCAAATTGAGTTGTTTCTGTTGTCATGGGGTTCTTAATATTTCTTAGAGTGCTATTTCTTGTTGAATTGATGTCTCCAGAATAGGCAAGTGTTAGAATTGGTCTGATGGTCACCATTGCAATTTAAGCATTTGAAGTTGTAAGAACATGGTTTGCTCTGTTTTGTTTAAAATAAGGGGGGTTGATTTTGAAATTTGCTTTACAACACCAAGTGAAGTGTCTATAGTATTTATATTTGTATGGCCTGTTATATTTGATACATCTTGAACCTTATGCATGATATACAAAAGTAATATGGCCCTATTTCTAGAAATTTTTACATTGTGGGACATCTAGGTTTATATTTGCTCCTTGTATAATAGCAATGAAATTACCTATGTTGAAGCACCTGTTGATGAGAAATTTAGTCTTACTTCTACTTTTAATATCCCATATGTCCACCTATATATGTGTGTTCTTGATTATAGCCTCAATAACACTATAGTTGATCAGTATGTTTGTCAGGCATAGTTTATACTGGGGGTGAAAGTCCATGGAATTGGCTCAGAGATGTGCAAACTTGTGGAATAACCTTGGCTTCAGCTTATGTGCTGCACCATCTATCTGCTATGTGGTCACAACTTCAGATGGAATGAGTACTGATTGGTGTGTTGCTGTTGAACACCAGAGATTGAGTTCAATAAGAGTTATCTTCATTGATTATTAGACTAGCAAATTACAGTGTAACTACTAGTCTTATATATAAGGAAATAATATAGGAGATGCCTGGGATTTCAGTAGTATAGCCTTTATCACTCTGAGCAGAGGTTTCAGTGGTGAGACACTAAAAGGAGTATAACTCTGTCATGGGAGACTAAGTTAAATAAGAGTATCCTCATTATGGAAGATAAAATATCTGGATGGTTGCACCACTGCTATAAGGACATGTTATAAGAAAGATGGCTGTTATTGAACAGGTAGTATCACTAAAAAATGTATTCTCTAGACAGGTGGACTTAGCATATGACAATAATAGTGTTTTCCATCAGATATTGAATACCCATAATTTTCAAATAGAATTTTAACTATGGGAGTTAAGGAATTATAATATCATTCAATTTCATGTTGTTAAAATTTTTGATGTAGTTTTCTATGGTGCATATATTAGATGACAAAACAACCTTGTTAGTAGTTATAATAAGTCCATGTTAATCAAAGCAAATGAAATCAGCCCTAATTTCTGATTTGATATTCTTAAAGGCTCTGTTAAGTTAGTAACCAGAAGATAT
>Ga0157359_1000481_pt1 | contig 14710 bp, 12 predicted proteins | sample AttcapACBM3_FD_111482 | JGI IMG/M metagenome (GOLD analysis project Ga0157359, IMG submission 111482) | Fungus gardens microbial communities from leaf cutter ant in Botucatu, State of São Paulo, Brazil - Atta capiguara ACBM3 | ecosystem: Host-associated > Fungi > Mycelium > Unclassified ...
CCATCCACAACACGGGCTACGACCATATGAAAACTGTTCGAACCCAGATCGATAGCCGCAAGTTCCTGCGGTTTGTCGTTAGTTGTGTGGGATATTGGCATAGTTATCTTATTATTCTGATTGTTCAATGGAATTAATGTAATTGTAAATCGCCAGCTGTGAACGAATCTTACGACGATTACCGCGCGGTACGTAAGCGTTATTAAGCTCTTTATTGATGTAACGCGCTTTTTGCGTATCACTGAACAGAAGGGCAATAATATCCAGAATGCGTTGTTTCAGGATTGGATCCAGCACTGGTGTTGCAACTTCAATACGATGGTCAATATTACGTGTCATCCAGTCAGCAGAAGACAGGAATACGCGTTTATTGCCGCCATTTTCAAAGATGTAGACACGATCATGTTCAAGATAACGGTCAACAATACTGATCACCCGAATATTTTCACTGATACCTGGCTGACCCGGAATCAGAGAACACATACCACGAACCAGTAGCTCAACTTTTACGCCGGCACCGGATGCTGCGTACAGGCGATCTACCAGTCCGGTATCTACCAGGTTATTCACCTTCAGTGTAATTCCAGCCGCAATGCCCTGCTGTGCATTCGCGATTTCAGTATCAATCATCTGATACAGACGTTGACGTGAGTTCTGTGGTGATACCAACAGATGCTCAAAGTTGACCGGACGATATGGGTTTTCAATGAAGTTAAATACCTGACGGACTTCATTGGTAATACGGGCATCGGCAGTCAGCAGAGAGTAGTCGGTGTAGATACGCGCTGTTTTTTCGTTGAAGTTACCGGTACCGATATGGGCGTAACGGACAATTTCACCGTTTTCACGACGGGTGATCATAAACAGTTTGGCGTGAATCTTCAGACCTGGTGCGGAGAAGATAACCTGTACACCGGCTTCTGTCAGACGTTTTGCCCAGTAAATATTGGCTTCTTCGTCAAAGCGTGCCTGTAGCTCAACCACAACGGTCACTTTTTTACCGTTGTACGCTGCATGGATCATGGCATCCATAATACGTGAGTCTTTTGCCACACGATAAATATTGATCTTGATCCCCAGCACTGCAGGGTCGAAAGAGGCCTGGCGCAGAAACTCCAGAACGTGCTCAAAGGTGTGGTATGGATAGTAAAGCAGGGCATCACGGTTACGAATTGCATCGAAACCATTGCGATATTTATCAAACAGCGTGTGACGTTGCTGTGGCAGCGGTTTATTCACCAGGTTGGCTTTACCCACATCCGGGAAGCCGATGAAGTCTTTAAAGTTGTGATAACGGCCACCCGGCACGATGGAGTCATAGTTGGAGATTTTGAGTTTTTCACGTAACAACTCAATCATGTTGTCCGGCATGTCACGCTGATAAACAAAACGTACAGGTTCTGCGGTCAAACGTTGTTTCAGACTGGAAGACATCAGTTCCAGTAGGCTGGATTCCATCTCATGAACCAGATCGTACTCTGCATCACGCGTCATTTTCATGGAGTAGGCGTTCAGCGTATCGTAATCAAAGAAACCGCGGAAAATTTCATCCAGGCAGTAACGCAGGATGTTATCCAGCAGGATCATAGGCTTACGGCGACGAGGGGTTTCCGGCGGCAGATTAACAAAGCGTGGCACTTTATCGGACGGGATCTCCAGCAGGGCATGACTCGTTTCCTTGCCGCGAATAATTTCTACCACCAGGTAGGTATAATCGTCTTTCAGGAATTCAGTGAGATCTGTTTCTTCATTAATCAGAATCGGGATGATGTGCTGGCGTAACTGACTGTTGAAGTACTGACGCAACCAGGTTTGCTGATTTGGCGAAAGCTGACGTTCATTAATCAGGAAGATCTGATTACGTGCCATTTCCAGCAGCAAATCGTTATACAGGTTATCGAATTCCTGATCCGATTTCTGTACACGATCCTGGATTTTTTTCAGTAACTTACGCAGTGGTTCAGTAGGGTATTCCCCCTGTTCCTCACCAATAATGATGCGACGTTTCAAATCAGCAAAGCGAACTTTATAAAATTCTTCCAAATTATTGGAATAAATCCCCAGAAAACGCATTCGCTCAATCAACGGGTTAGTTTTATCTGCGGCTTCCTGTAACACACGCTCGTTAAAGGATAACCAGCTTAATTCTTTTTCAACGTAGAGTTTTTCCTGACCCATTTTTACTCCGGTGAACTGATTCAGGTGATGACGTCCATTATTCTGCAACATTATGGCGAGAATATGGCAACATAGCGGTTTTTACAGCAAAACGGAAATATGAATCTGGCATGAGTAATCACCCGATCCCTGTGCATGACAATACCCGTCGTCGACAATTACTCGACCGGTTAACAAGGAAGGTCGTCACTGCGAGTGGGATGGCCATTCTTTTGGTGATGTTATTGCTGTTTTTTTGGCTTGTTTGGGTAATTATACCATTGTTTTCAGCGCCTAATTTCCAAAATGAAGGCGAAATACAATTAAATTCATCGCAAAACTCCATTGAACTGGGCATGGACAGTACCCGGCACTGGGGATGGCGTATTGATGAACAGGGGAATGGCCATTTTCTGTCCCTGACAGAGAAGCGTGCTGCTATTTCACAAACTCTGTTGCCTGACACGCTCAGTGCCAGCATGGGTGCCGATCAGCAACAGATCTTATTATTGAACAGCCATGGTCAAATGCTGCTGGTTCATCCTGATTTCCGTTTACCATCCGGACCTGTATGGACATTCCCCTGGGGGAAAACACCGCTGAAAACAGGCGAAAAACAGATTAAACAGAGTGCGATTGCTCATTCGGCGAAGAATCAGTGGAAAGTAGCACTGGCCGGGGATGATCATGTCACTGTATGGACGTTATCCCCACAGCAGCAGGCTGTCAGTCATCGTTTATCCATCGTTGGTGTTAATCAACTGGTGTTGTCTCCGGATGGAACCTTGCTATTTTCCCTTGCCGGAACGCAGTTGCAGGTCTGGACGCTCACAGGCCCGGAACCACAGTTACGAGACGCCATTACCTTATCTGAAGCGGCAAAAAAACTGGCATTACTGAGTGGCGGAAACTCATTGCTGGTGGCCGATGAACAGGGGATAACACAGTGGTTTGATATTGCCGGTAGCGATGGGCGGCATTTACAACAGATCCGTGCGTTTGAAGATGCCCGTTGGCAACCGTTGTTGTTCAGTGAAGTCCATCGCCGGGTATTCGCAACTCTGAGCCCTCAGGGAGAACTGAATCTCTACGCCAGTAAACAACCGGGTGCCATTTTTACACATCAGCTTGCGGCCGGCATTCAGCAGGCACAGTTTGCACCGGAAGGTGATGGTTTGCTGACAGAACGTGATGGATACTGGCAGTATTACAGCTTGCATAACCCGTGGCCGGATCTGACCTGGCGTAGTTTGTGGCAGAAAATATGGTATGAAAACTACCCGGAACCGGCATATGTCTGGCAATCCACATCAGCGAATGATGATTATCAGGGGAAATTCAGCCTGGTGCCGATGGTCGTCGGTACGTTAAAAGCCGCGGCACTGGCGATGTTGTTTGCTACGCCGCTGGCACTGGCGGCGGCTATGTATACGGCCTGGTTTATGTCGCCGCGCCTGCGTCGTTGGGTGAAACCGACAATAGAAATGATGGGTGCGTTACCCAGTGTCGTCATTGGTTTGATTGCCGGATTATGGCTGGCACCACGCCTGGTGGAACAGTTGTCCGGCGTGTTATTACTGCCTTTGATGATGGCGGCTGTATTGCTGCTGTGTAGCTGGGGGCGGCAGAAACTGCCTCACAACTGGCGTAAACGCTGGCTGGCTGAAGGGCGGGAAGCGCTGGTGTTAATTCCGGTGCTGCTGTTAACAGCATGGCTGTGCTTATGGATTGTCCCGTGGATTGAACATCTTATTTGGGGACAGGGATGGGCGGAGCGTCTGAGTTCCGGTTATCAGCAGCGTAACTTGTTAGTGGCAGGTGTGGCGATGGGATTTGCCCTGGTGCCATTGATTTTTACGCTGTCCGAAGATGCCATTTTCAGTGTACCGGGAGAGCAGGGGCAGGGATCACTGGCATTAGGTGCGACGCAATGGCAAACCCTTATCCGCGTTGTTTTACCGGGAGCGTCTTCCGGGATTTTTGCTGCCCTGATGATTGGCTTTGGCCGGGCATTGGGTGAAACCATGATTGTCCTGATGGCGACAGGAAATACGCCGCTGACGGATGGTGGGCTGTTACAGGGATTGCGTTCACTGGCTGCAAATATCGCAGTGGAAACACCGGAAGCGGCAGCAGGTGGTGCTCACTATCGTATTTTATTCCTTTCCGCCCTGATTTTGTTGATATTTACCCTGGTGGTAAACACGCTGGCAGAAATGGTGCGCCAGCGGTTACGTCAGCGTTATAACCTGCAGGAGAATCAGCGATGAATAAAGCAGAGAGAAACAATCATCGCTGGCGTTGGTTAACGGGAGGCGCTGTTGCACTCAGTTTGCTGGCATTTTTATTGTTAATCACCTTGCTCGCCTGGCAGGGGCTTCGCTATTTCTGGCCTCAACCGGTTGAACTGTTCACCCTTAAAACGACCAGTGGTACCTCGTTATTATTGGGGGAAGTGGCAGGACAACAGGATGTATCCCGGCAACAATTGCAGGAGAGCGGTAAGACATTGCCGGATCCTCTGCCTGAACATGTCACCCGTTACTTAATTAAAAGCGGGAACCGTGACTTTGCTGCGCCGGATTTTCGTTCCGTACTGGAAACCGGGATTGTCCGGCGAGAATCTCCTGCTGATGTGATTGTTCTGCAACGCAGCAATGATGGCAACGCATATGGCTGGTTTGAAGGATTACTGGAACATGGGCAACGCCTGACGGCGACAAATTTACAACAGATGTTACAACAACGTCTGGAGCAGACACAGCAGCACATTGATGAAGCGAACCAGTTGCGTCAGGTGGAGATTGTCCGACTGAATACGCAACTGGCCGAGCTGGAAAGACAGCGTCAGGAGCAAATATCCCGCCAGCGTTTTACCGCAGAAGCACAATCTGTTTTTGAGGCGAATCGTGCCGGAATACAACGGCAGTTCGCACACTATTCTGAGCGTTTATCCGCTCTGAATGAGGAAAACAGCGCCACTGTTATGCTGCTGCGTGATACCACAGGAGAGATCCATAATATCCCGCTGGCACAAATTATCGCGGCCTGGCAGCCCAATGCGATGAGTATGGGGCAGAAGTGGCAGCATTTCTTCCATCAGATCTGGCGTTTTATCAGTGATGATGGACAGCAGGATGGCGGTGTCTTCCCGGCTATTTTTGGCACCATTTTAATGGTGCTGCTAATGTCAGTGGTGGTGATGCCTTTGGGCGTTATCGCGGCGATCTGGCTGCATGAATATGCCGGAAATAATATACTGACGCGCCTTGTACGTATTGCTGTGGTGAATCTGGCCGGGGTGCCCTCTGTGGTTTACGGCGTCTTCGGCCTGGGGTTCTTTGTCTGGCTGGTGGGAGGCAATATTGATCAGCTGTTTTTTGCCGATGACCTCCCTGCGCCAACATTTGGTACACCAGGATTACTGTGGGCATCGTTAACACTGGCACTGCTGACACTGCCGGTGGTGATTGTTGCTACTGAAGAAGGGTTATCGCGTATTCCGCCTTCGTTACGTCAGGGATCTCTGGCGCTGGGGGCAACCCAGACAGAAACGCTATGGCATGTCACCTTGCCCCTGGCGTTACCTGCAATGTTAACCGGCTTTATTTTGGCGGTAGCCCGTGCCGCCGGGGAAACTGCGCCGCTGATGTTAGTCGGTGTCGTGAAGATGGTACCGGAATTGCCAGTCGATGGGATTTTCCCTTACCTGCATCTGGATCGAAAATTTATGCATTTAGGTTTTCAGATCTATGATTTAGCGTTTCAGAGCCCAAATGCAGAGGCTGATCGTCCCCTGGTATTTGCGACAGCGTTGCTGCTGGTTCTGCTAATTTTGGGATTAAATTTAATGGCGATGATCCTGCGTCATCGTCTGCGTGAACGTTATCGGGCGTTAATGCACTAATATGGGATAGCTATGTCTGTAATGTTTGATGATGCTGATATTGCGCTGGAACTGGATAAGTTGAACTTGTGGTACGGGGATAAACAGGCGCTGAATAATATCAGTCTGCAGATCCCGAAAAAACGTATTACAGCGCTTATCGGTCCGTCCGGATGCGGTAAATCCACATTGCTGCGTTGTATGAACCGGATGAATGACCTGATTGATAACTGTCGTATTGACGGTGATATTCGTTTGCATCAACACTCTGTTCTGGGACGGGATCAGGATCTTTCGCTATTACGCCGTCGGGTGGGTATGGTATTCCAGCGTCCTAATCCCTTCCCTAAAACGATTTATGACAATGTGGTTTATGGCCTGCGGTTGCAGGGCATACGTGATCGCCGGGTGTTGGATGAAACGGTAGAGCGGGCATTGCGGGCAGCGGCATTGTGGAGCGAAGTGAAAGATCACCTTTGGCAAAATGCACTGACACTGTCCAGTGGACAGCAGCAGCGTCTGGTCATCGCCCGTGCTATTGCGATTGAACCCGAAATTTTATTGCTGGATGAACCCACATCAGCACTGGATCCGATCTCAACACTGGTGATTGAAGAGTTGATGTATACCCTGAAACAACATTTCACGCTGGTGCTGGTGACACATAATATGCAACAGGCTGCGCGCGTTTCTGATTATACGGCTTTTATCAATCAGGGTAGCCTGGTGGAATTTGGGATGACGGATGATCTGTTTACCACACCGCGTCAGCGTAAAACGGAAGATTATATTACCGGACGTTTTGGTTGAGTTGATGGAAATTTGATATATCTCCAGCCCTGAGAGACAGGGGCTACGGTATACCTGATAACAACGGACGCCATTAGTGAATAAAAAACGGGGCAAAAGATGATCTCTTTTGCCCCGTTTTTATGATGAACCGCAGATTCACTCTGCAGATGCTGAATATATTGTTTTATTCCGCTGCATATCCCGTGGCAGGGATGTGTTCACCATCCAGCCAGGCACTGCCATCACGCATCACCAAACGACCATCAACAAACCAGCCAATAACCAGTGGATAGATCATATGTTCCTGATACTGAACGCGGGCTGCCACATCCTCTTCACTGTCATCGCTGAACACCGGAACTTTGGCCTGTAAAACAATCGGGCCGCCATCCAGTTCTTCCGTCACAAAATGGATGGAAGCACCATGTTCATCGTCACCATTTTCAATGGCACGGCGATGTGTGTGTAAACCTGGATATTTCGGTAACAGGGAAGGGTGAATATTCAGCATTCGTCCGGCATAGTGCTGAACAAATTCCGGGCTGAGAATACGCATATAACCCGCAAGAACCACCAGATCAGGTGCGTAAGCGTCGATCTCCTGCATCATCTGACGATCAAAGGCTTCGCGATCAGCAAACTGGGTGTGATCCAGTGCCGTAGCCGGAATACTCGCTGTACGTGCGCGTTCCAGACCAAAAGCATCGGCTTTATTGCTGAAAACGGCAGCCACGCTGCCGTTAATCTGTCCCTGCTGACAGGCATCCAGAATTGCCTGTAAGTTGCTTCCGCTCCCGGAAACCAGCACGACTATGCGTTTCATGGATTGATAACCACACGTTCTTCAGAAGAAGACGCTTTGATCACACCAATTTTCCATGCTTTTTCGCCAGCGTCAGTCATCAGTTGTACCGCTTTATCGGCATCAGCAGCGCTCAGTGCAATCACCATGCCCACACCACAGTTAAAGGTACGGTACATTTCGTGACGGCTGACATTACCTGCCTGCTGCATCCAGCCAAACACGGCTGGCCATTCCCAGCTTGATTCTTCCAGCACGGCCTGAGTGTTGTCTGGCAGTACACGTGGGATATTTTCCCAGAAGCCGCCACCGGTCAGGTGAGCAATAGCGTGAACATCTACCTGTTCGATCAGGCTAAGGATGTTTTTCACATAGATACGGGTAGGTGCCAGCAGGTGATCGGCCAGTGGTTTGCCTTCCAGTTGGGTGGTTTCCGGATCAGTGTTGCTGACTTCCAGAATTTTACGCACCAGAGAGTAACCGTTGGAGTGTGGACCACTTGAGCCCAGAGCAATCAGCACATCGCCGTCTGCCACTTTGCTGCCATCAATAATTTCAGATTTTTCAACGACGCCCACACAGAAACCTGCCACGTCGTAGTCATCACCGTGGTACATGCCTGGCATTTCAGCGGTTTCACCGCCAACCAGCGCACAACCAGACTGGGAACAGCCTTCGGCAATACCGGTTACTACACTGGCTGCGGTATCCACATCCAGTTTGCCGGTAGCATAGTAATCCAGGAAGAACAGCGGTTCTGCACCCTGAACCACCAGATCGTTAACACACATGGCGACCAGATCGATACCGATAGAATCATGGCGTTTCAGATCCATTGCCAGACGCAGCTTGGTGCCAACGCCGTCAGTGCCGGATACCAGAATTGGTTCACGGTATTTTTGCGGCAGTGCACAAAGGGCACCGAAACCGCCCAATCCACCCATCACTTCAGGGCGGCGGGTTTTTTTCACTACGCCTTTGATACGGTCGACTAAAGCATTACCAGCATCGATGTCTACGCCGGCGTCTTTATAGCTGAGAGAGGTTTTATCGGTCACTGCGAAATCCCCACGCGTTATGCGGTTGGTGTGGTGGTAAAAATAAAGCGCGGCAATTCTACCAGCGCAGGCAAACGTTTGCGAGTGCCTTCTGCGTCCCTGTTACGGATAACTGCATTTTAGTTCAATCCGGCGGAAATATTGCAGATTAAGTAAACGTTCGCAGTAAGTCATAGGAAGCCAGCGCAGAATGGCGTTATAATTTCGTGATTTTTTGCCGCTTAATACACCGGAGTAGAATAATGAAGATCGTGGAAGTCAAACACCCGCTGGTCAAACATAAACTGGGCCTGATGCGTGAACACGATATAAGCACCAAGCGTTTCCGTGAACTGGCATCAGAAGTAGGAAGCCTGTTGACGTATGAGGCCACCGCTGATCTGGAAACTGAACTTGTCACCATTGATGGCTGGAATGGCCCGGTTCAGATCGATCAAATTAAAGGGAAAAAAATTACCGTAGTGCCAATCCTGCGTGCCGGTCTGGGTATGATGGATGGTGTGCTGGAACATGTACCCAGCGCCCGTATCAGCGTAGTGGGTATCTATCGTAATGAAGAAACTCTGGAGCCTGTGCCTTACTTCCAGAAACTGGTTTCTAATATCGAAGAACGTATGGCGTTGGTTGTAGATCCGATGTTGGCAACCGGGGGTTCCATGATTGCCACTATCGATCTGCTGAAAAAAGCCGGTTGTTCCAGCATTAAAGTGCTGGTGCTGGTGGCTGCCCCGGAAGGGATTGCCGCTCTGGAAAAAGCGCATCCGGACGTTGAACTGTATACCGCATCGGTTGATCAGGGGCTGAACGAGCAGGGTTACATTATGCCTGGCCTGGGTGATGCTGGCGATAAGATCTTCGGTACCAAATAATATGCATTGCAGCCGGGCGGTGATCATTCTGTCTGTACTGCTGCTATCTGTTTTTACTTTTATCAAGCCGGCCATTGCGTCGGCTTTTTTACAGTCTGTATATAAAGGGTAATAACATGACTCGTCGCGCTATTGGGGTTCATGAGCGGCCACCGTTGCTACAAACCATTCCTCTGAGTTTTCAACATCTGTTTGCCATGTTTGGTGCTACTGTACTGGTTCCCATTCTGTTTCATATCAATCCGGCTACTGTTTTGCTGTTTAACGGTATAGGGACGCTGCTGTATCTGTTTATTTGTAAAGGTAAAATTCCGGCGTATTTAGGCTCCAGTTTTGCTTTTATCTCCCCGGTATTACTGTTGCTGCCGTTGGGATATGAAACGGCGCTGGGGGGATTCATTATCTGCGGTGTTCTGTTCTGCCTGGTGGCGTTGATTGTCAAAAAAGCCGGTACCGGCTGGCTGGATGTCATGTTCCCTCCGGCAGCAATGGGCGCGATTGTGGCGGTGATTGGCCTGGAACTGGCTGGTGTGGCGGCCAATATGGCGGGATTACTGCCTGCGGCTGACGGCGCTCCGGCTGATAGCAAAACCATTACTATTTCGCTGGTGACACTGGCTGTCACTGTCTTTGGTTCGGTGCTGTTTCGTGGTTTCCTGGCGATCATCCCGATTCTGGTCGGTGTGCTGGTAGGTTATGCACTCTCTGCAGTGATGGGGATTGTGGACTGGACGCCAGTTTATGAAGCGCACTGGTTTGCCCTGCCAACTTTCTATACGCCACGTTTTGAATGGGCAGCGATTCTTACCATTCTGCCTGCGGCATTGGTGGTTATTGCCGAACACGTTGGGCATCTGGTGGTGACTGCCAATATTATTAAAAAGGATTTGATTAAAGATCCTGGTCTGCACCGTTCCATGTTCGCCAACGGGATTTCAACGGTCTTTTCCGGCTTCTTCGGTTCCACACCAAATACCACTTACGGTGAAAACATTGGCGTGATGGCGATTACCCGTGTTTACAGTACCTGGGTAATTGGCGGTGCCGCGGTACTGGCTATTCTGCTTTCCTGTATTGGTAAGCTGGCAGCAGCAATTCAGGCGGTGCCAGTTCCGGTGATGGGCGGAGTTTCCCTGCTGCTGTATGGCGTGATTGGTGCTTCGGGTATCCGTGTGTTGATTGAATCAAAAGTGGATTACAACAAAGCACAAAACCTGATCCTGACGTCGGTGATCCTGATTATCGGCGTGAGTGGCGCAACTATCCATATCGGTGCAGCCGAACTGAAAGGTATGGCACTGGCGACCATTGTTGGTGTGGGATTGAGCCTGATCTTTAAAGCAATCAGTCTGATCCGTAAGGAAGAAGAGATTATTGATGTTGAGGATGAACGTCCGGAAGTGAAGTAATCTGAACAGATAATGGCTGCGGGAGAATGTCAGTCTGTCTGGTGTGTTGTCCCTGTCAGGGAGCCGGATATTAGGGTTCTCTGACAGGAAATATTATGTATTGATTTCCACTGTTTTTTTGTAAGTACAGTTACGTTTTATCATCGTCAATAAGTTGTGTTAAACTTCCACATACTTCTGCAAGTGTAAATCCCGAGGTCATTCTGAACACGCCGGCACAGCTTTCACTGCCACTTTATCTGCCTGATGACGAAACCTTTACCAGCTTCTGGCCTGGCGAAAACCCGCCTCTGATCGCCGCGTTAAAAAGCGCATTGCATCAGGAACACGGGAGTTATTTCTATTTCTGGTCCCGTGAAGGGGGAGGCAGAAGCCATCTGTTACATGCGGCTTGTGCCGAGCTTTCTGCGCACGGCAAAGCCGTGGGATATGTTCCTCTGGATAAACGTACCTGGTTTGTTCCGGAAGTGCTGGACGGTATGGAACAACTGTCCCTGGTGTGCATCGATAACATCGAATGTATTGCCGGTGATGAGCCATGGGAAATGGCGATCTTTAATCTCTACAATCGTATTCTTGAAACGGGAAAAGCGCGTTTGTTGATCACAGGCGATCGTCCTCCCCGTCAGCTTAATTTACATTTGCCTGATCTGGCATCGCGCCTGGATTGGGGACAAATTTATAAACTGCATCCTCTCTCTGATGAAGATAAGCTCCAGGCTTTGCAACTGCGTGCCCGTCTGCGCGGTTTTGAACTGCCGGAAGATGTGGGGCGTTTCCTGTTAAAAAGACTGAATCGTGAAATGCGAACACTGTTCCAGACTTTGGATCAGTTAGATCGCGCTTCAATCAGTGCCCAGCGTAAGCTGACCATTCCGTTCGTGAAAGAGGCGCTGGATCTGTAAAGCAGATTAGATAATTTCCAGTACCTGCTCTGGTGGACGACCTAAACGCGCCTTGCCGTTGGTCACGACAATAGGGCGCTCGATCAGTTTAGGTTGAGCGACCATGGCAGCCAACAGTTGTTCTTCACTCAGTTCCGGATTATCCAACCCGGCTTCACGATATTCTGCCTCTTTATGGCGCATTAACTGACGTGCACTACTGAATCCCAATTGATTGAGCAGTGCTTTAAGCGTGGCAACATCCGGTGGGGTTTCCAGATAGCGAACCACCTGAGGCTCAATCCCGTTTTCCTGTAACAGCGCCAGTGTTTCGCGGCTTTTGGAACAGCGGGGATTATGATAAATCGTTACGTCACTCATCGTGCTTTTACTCCCTTCAATCATTTATTTTTTTGGCTTATCTTTTTTGATACTGGCGGAAACGTTCCTGTAACTGCCGTAGCTGATCAATACGTGCGTCGTATCTTGCCTGTGTCAGGCTGCCGAGTTTTGACTGTGAACTGGCCATACTCAGACTACGTATAGCCTGATCCAATTGCCCGGCAAGTGCCAGGCCTTCTGCTCGGGCTGCTTGCTCTTCAGCGGATAATCCCTGTGCAGCAGAAGCCTGCGCCAGTAAATCCCAGCCATTAGGATCATCTTTGTTATCCCAGGTATAGCGATGCAGCACTTTGCTGGCATTAGCTGGTTGTTTGGCTTCCAGATAGGCATTCGCCAGATTGATCTGTAAGACCGGATTATTACCGCTATTTTTAACCGCCAGAAGTCGTTTAATCGCCTGTTGTGGTTGACGCAGCCCAATATCAATATCGGTCATGATATCCAGATACCAGGGATTATTGGGCTGTTTGGCCAGTAACGGTGCAATCAGGTTTCTGGCCTGGGTGTAGTTTTTCTCACCCAGTGCAACAACGGCTTTACCATACTGAGCGGCTGCCTGTTCCCGACTGTTTCCCTTTGCCAGGGTATCCAGTACATCGGTAGTTAACTGTTTTTGCCGGTCAGAGAACATACTCAGTGCCCGGACTTTTGCCAGATAAAAATCCTGTGATGACTGAACCACAACCGGTTTCATTTGATTGGCCCGGTTACGGGCATCTGCCAGGCGGGTATCCGGCAGGGGGTGCGTCAGCAATATTTCCGGCGGTTTAGATGCAAAACGGGATGTATCGGCCAGTTTTTGCAGAAAATCAGGCATGGCTTCCGGGTCAAATCCGGCACGTTGTAAGACCTGAATACCAATGCGGTCTGCTTCCTGTTCATTCTGTTGGGTAAAGCTGATCATTCCCTGCTGTGTGCCGGCCAGCGTTCCGCTTAATGCCGCCATACCCGCCTGTGGGCTGGCCATGGCTAACAGAACAGAACCCAGTGCGCCCACCCAGGTGAGTGGTGCATTACGTTGTTGTTCCTCCATGGCTCGTGCCAGATGACGCTGTGTGACGTGTGAAATTTCATGCGCCATCACCGAAGCCAGCTGACTTTCATTATCACTGTAACGAAACAGAGCCGAGTGCAGGACAACATTGCCGCCGAAGAAAGCAAAGGCATTGATCTCATCATTACGGATCAGAAAGAAATGGAACGGCGTTTTTACCGACCAGGCATGGGAGACAAGGCGCTGTCCAAGCTGGTTGATGTATTGCGTTAACAGCGGATCGCTAATAACAGGGGCGCTGGCGCGTAGCTGACGGACATAAAAGTCACCCATTGCCAGTTCCTGATTAACAGACAGCGTTCCTCCCGCTGTTGTGCCTATATCCGGCAGGTTATCCGTGACATCGGCGCTCACAGGCGCAACCGCACCAGATAGCAGTGTAATAACGAGAGAAGTGAGCAGGCTTTTTTTGAAGCGGATAAGCATACATAAACCCTAATCTCAGTGATTTTTCAGGTAATCCATGACGATATCGTGATGGTTACTGGTTTTGAACTTATCAAACACATGTTCCACTTTGCCCTCAGGATCGATCAGAAAACTGATACGATGAATGCCATCATAGGTTTTCCCCATGAATTTCTTTTCACCCCAGATGCCAAATTGTTCACAAACCTGATGATCTTCATCAGACAGCAGGGTGAAGTTCAGCATCTCTTTATCTGCAAAACGAGAGAGCTTTTCAGGTTTATCGGTACTGATCCCCAGTACATCCACACCTGCTTTTTTCAGTTCATCCATGCTGTCACGTAATCCACATGCCTGTACAGTACAGCCAGGTGTCATTGCTTTGGGATAGAAATAAACCAGGACACGCTGTCCCTGGAAGTCGGTTAAGTTAATTTGTTCACCATCCTGATCAGGCAGGCTAAATTGCGGTGCCTTATCTCCGGCTTTCAGTGGATTCATCACTACACTCCATTTTTATCATTCAGGCTATGACCTGGTGGGAAACAACGTTAATAGTGCCCTGAGCATTCAGCTCTGTACACAGGTTATTGAAGGCCTGTTCAATGAGAGCGGCATCCTGGCTGGCAGGGCTGTGTGCTGTCATCTGAATATAGAGTAAAGATGGATGATTATCTTGTGCCGGTAAGGTTCGTGAACTCAGTTCTGCAATATTCATCTGATGTGTGGCAAATAAATCGGTGAATCTTTCAATAAGATGAGGAGAATCGGCGACCTCAACCTGAATCCAAATGGTGGTTGGTAAAGGAGGACGCACATCTGCATGTGTGCGTTTCATCACAATCAGTAAGTCCAGTTCAGCACCTTTCAACGGTAACGTGGATTCAATTAAGGTGATGGCATTCCAGCTACCGGACAGCAGCATTATAAAGGTGAACTCTTCACCCAGCATCGCCAGCCGGCTGTCTTCTATATTACATCCACAACTA
>Ga0157359_1000482_pt1 | contig 14709 bp, 16 predicted proteins | sample AttcapACBM3_FD_111482 | JGI IMG/M metagenome (GOLD analysis project Ga0157359, IMG submission 111482) | Fungus gardens microbial communities from leaf cutter ant in Botucatu, State of São Paulo, Brazil - Atta capiguara ACBM3 | ecosystem: Host-associated > Fungi > Mycelium > Unclassified ...
GACCCAAGTTGCCAGTGGAACACCACCAATATTGGCAATGGTCAGGCCCATGAACATGGTGGCAACAGCACTGGCCTGTTTATTGGCAGGAACCACGCTGGCAGCGACCACAGAGCCAATTCCGAAGAAAGCGCCGTGGTTCAGGCTGGTAATTAGTCGAGCGCCCATTAAGCTCATATAGTTCGGTGCAAATGCTGCAATCAGATTACCGACAGTAAAAATTGCCATCAGCAAAATCAATGCATTACGACGCGCAAAACCACCAAACCATAAGGTCATGATCGGTGCACCCAGCATTACGCCCAGTGCATAACCCGTAATCAGCATACCCGCACTGGGGATCGATACGCCTAGATCATTGGCGATATTGGGCAATAGCCCCATGGGTGAGAACTCGGTGGTGCCGATGGCAAAGGCACCAATCGCCAAAGCCAGCAAGGGCAGGTTAATGCGGCTGCTCATGTTATTTGTCCCATTCAGGCGCAAATGGTTCTGGACTCACTTCTCGACCATTACGTTCCAGTTGGGCAATCAACTGCATTTCCTCTGCAGTTAAAGTTAAGTCTTGTGCTTTTAGGTTGCTGATCAGGTTTTCACGTTTGGTTGATGAAGGAATCACAGCAAAGCCATTTTGTAGTGCCCAAGCCAATGCCACTTGTGCGCTGGTTGCCTGATGCTGTGCAGCGATCTCAAGTAGGGTGGGATCATTTAAGACCTTGCCATAAGCCAAAGTCATGTAAGAGGTCACATCAATATTTTGCTCACGCAGGAAGTTGACCAAGGTGCGGTTCTGTAAATATGGACTGAGTTCAATCTGGTTGGTGGCAATGTGTTCTACACCAATACTGTCAATCGCTTGTTGGGTCAAGGCAATATTAAAATTCGAGATTCCAATTTGCTGAGTCAGACCTTGCTGTTTGGCTTCTAGAAGCAGTTGCATTACGGTTGGAATTGAGACACCCAGTTGTGGAGCAGGCCAGTGAATTAAAGTCAGGTCTACTGCATCGGTACGCAACTTTTGCAAGCTGTCTTTTAGGCTTGGAATAAACTTATCTTCCGTAAAATTGTCGACCCAGATTTTTGTGGTGAGGAAAATGTCCTGACGTACGATACCACTTTCAGCAATGGCTTGACCCACAGCCGCTTCATTTTCATAAACCTGTGCGGTATCGATGGCACGATAGCCGACGTCTAACGCTGTTTTAACCGAGTCAATCACGGCTTGATCTTTGAGACGGAAAGTACCTAAACCAAATTGAGGGATACGCATATTTTTCACCTGATTTTTTTCATGCTCTAAGGAGCGATTTTGTTGATGGCTGTCATTTTGCGATGATTATTGTTGCTAAAAAATAGATGAATTTGCAAAATACAGTTGACTAAATATCAATAATAGAGAGGCGGTGATGAAATCAACCGTAGAAGAACTTCTAGCCTTTATGACCATTGTCGATACTGGTTCTTTTATCGCTGCTGCTGAACGTCTGGGACAAACTGCATCGGGACTGAGCCGTTCACTGAGCCGTCTGGAATCCAAGCTTGAGGTGACGCTGTTAGAACGCACCACCCGCAAATTAAAACTGACGCAAGAAGGGCAGCAATTTCTTAATCATGCCCGCAAGATTCTGAGCGATCTTAATGCGGCGGAAGAAGCACTGCAAAAATCCGATCAGGACACCTCTGGACTCATTCGGATTGACTCTGCGACGCCTTTTATTTTGCATGTGATTACGCCACTGGTCCATAAATTCCGACGCTGCTATCCCAATATTGAAATTGAGTTGAACAGTAATGATCTGGTGATTGATTTACTGGAACATAAAACCGATGTTGCCTTCCGCTTTGGGGAACTGCATGATTCCAGTCTGCATGCCAAACTGGTGTGTAAGAGTCGTATTTATATCGTTGCCAGTCCCGATTATTTAAGCCGTAAAGGCATTCCTCAAAAGCCGAAAGATTTACTTGAACATGATGTTGTTGGCTTTACCCGACCAGCCTATATCAATAAATGGCCTCTGAAAATTGAAGGGGAATATTTTCAGGCGCAACCTAAAATCAAGGCATCAAGTGGAGAAACTGTTCGTCAATTGTGCCTGCGTGGGCAAGGTATTGCTCGTCTGTCAGAGTTTGAGATCTGGAAAGACTTGAATGAAGGGCATTTGGTCGCACTGTTTGAAGACCAGATCGAACATTCTTATCAACGCATCCATGCGGTGTATTATCAGCAAGAGCATTTGCCGAAACGTGTCCGTTTATTTATTGAATTTTTGACTGAGCAATTAAGTCAGGGCTTTTCGGTTTGCCAATAGCATCATTTTGCAGCTGTACATTCAGGACGGGTACTAACGCACCAGTGGCCTGAATGACTGACACCACAATATGCTGTTGTTGTAAGCGGCATTCCAGTTCCATGGTCGGTAAATACTGACTTGGCAGCATCACACCATTTTCATTTGGCTTTTTATAAGTCATTTTGATGATACGGGTCTGCTCTGGAGCATCGCGCTTTTCCATTCTCCATAACTCATAGGTGGTTTGATTTTGCATACGTAAGTAACCTTCTGAGAGAGATTTACAAACCTGTTGTTGTGGATAGCTGGCCTGAGCCGAGAAGTCGCAGCCCGTAAATAGAATTGTACTGAGTATAAATAAGATTTTATTTTTCATGATGTTATCCTTTGGCTGTTGATTTTTATAGCTTAACGGTGTTGTATAAACCAATACAGATACAGAAATTTATAAAAAAGCAGTACAGAGATGACTTTCCAATATCAACGTTTAGCAGAACAACTGGCGCATAAGATTTATCAGCATGAATTACAACCTCAGCAGAAGCTCAGTTCTTTAAGGGAATTTGCTCGTCTGCAAAGTGTTAGCCTGAGTACGGCACAGCAATGCTATGAATTATTGGAAGCCAAAGGGTTGATTTATGTCAAAGCCAAATCGGGTTATTTCGTCAGTTCAAGGCAATATCAAAGTCCTGTACCTGATAGCCCACGTTTTGAATCGATGATTCGGCAAGTTTCAAATTTAGACCTGCAAAATCAGATTCAAACCGCTTCGATCCAGAACCATTTAACGCCTTTGGGTGCGATTCAATTATCCCCACATTTGATTCCTGTGGATGGCTTACGCCGTTCCTTGCAACGTGCGCTGAAACACTGTCAGCCAGAAGATTTTCTATATTGCAATAAACAGGGACACCAACAGTTGCGGCAGGCCTTGTCGGATCATTGGCGCGAAGATGGTATCTATGTTGCGACGGACGATATTTTTATCAGCAATGGCTGTATGCCCGCGTTGTCGCTGTTGATTCAACAGATCACCAAACAAGGCGATAGCATTCTGATTCCAACGCCCACCTTTAATGGTCAGTTGCAAATGCTGGCCAGTCTGAAACGCAAGATTATCGAAATTCCAGCCGACCATCGTGGCATTGATCTGGAGCGGTTGGAATTCTTTATGAAACAGGGCAGTGCCAAGCTATGTTTGATGACTGCCAATTTTCAAAATCCATTGGGCTATTGCCTGACCAATGAAGAAAAGCAGCACATCGCCAAGCTGGCTCAGCAGTATGAGTGTTTTATTCTGGAAGATGATATTTATGGGGAATGCAGCTTCCAGAAGGAGCGACCTTTGCCGATACGCTATTGGGATCAGGAGGGCTATGTAATCTGGTGTGGATCGGTGTCTAAATCTTTATCGGCCGCCTATCGTGTTGGCTGGTTCTGTTTGGGACAACAATTACAATATTTAAGACCGAAATTATTGGCGAATAATGTGGGGGTGAATACGCCTTTACAGTTGGGACTGGCTGATTTTATTTATAGTCGTGGTTATCGGGAGCATCTTGATCATTTAAGACCTCAGCTTATGCAGCAGGTGGAGCAGTATCGAGCGTTTATCTTAGAGGTGTTTCAGGGGATTCCAATTGCCTTGAGTCAGTCACAGGGCGGTTATGCCTTATGGCTGCAACTTCCAGCGAGTATTACAGGTTTGGAGCTTTATTATCTGGCGCAAGAGCAGGGCATTAATATCGTGCCGGGGGAAGTTTTTGGAGAAGACCGACGCTATCAGCATTTTTTACGCTTAAATGCGGGACATGCCTTAACTGTAGAAATCCGCCAAGCCATACAGCAATTGGCGGACTGGACGCGAAAAAGTCTGAATTAGTCGAAGTCTGCTTTTAGAACGATACGATAGCGCGCTTGGCCTGAATGCAGTCGTTCAATTGCCTCATTGAGTTGAGACATTGGGTATAGCTCAATCTGTGGGGCAATATTTTTACGCGCTGCGAACTGTAAAAGTTGGCGCAGTGCCAAAGGGGAACCTGTTGGAGAGGAGGTGACTGATTTAGCTCCATTCATGAGCGTTCCCACCGACACAGGAATTGGTTCTAAAGTTACGCCTAAGAAATGTAGACTACCATTCGCTGCAAGCGTGCTGAGGTAGGCTTGCCAATTCAGCGTCACATTTACCGTACTGAGCAACAAATCAAATTTGCCGCGTTGTGCCTTGATGGCTTGTGCATCACGACTATTCACCACATGATCTGCACCCATGGCTTTCAATTCATCGGTCTTGTCTGGGCTAGAGCTAAATGCGGTCACTTCGCAGCCCCACGCCTTGAGCAGTTTAATCGCCATATGGCCGAGACCACCAATTCCAATCACCCCGACATGATGGGTCGCCTGAATTTTATGTTTCAGCAAAGGGTCAAATACAGTAATACCGCCGCACAGTAGCGGGCCTGCACTCTCTGGATTTAATGCTTCTGGCAGCGGAATCACCCATTGCCAGCCTGCACGGACCTTATCGGCAAAACCACCTGCATGCCCGACAATGGTTGAAATCTTTTCACCCGTACAGAGCACCTGATTACCGCCAATACATGGATCACAGGCCTGACAGGTTTCAGCCGTCCAGCCGATACCAACACGTTGACCGATCTGAAGTCCTTTCGCTTCAGAACCAAGCGCAACGATGGTACCAATAATTTCATGTCCAGCGACCGCAGGGTAGACGGATGAATGCCAGTCATTATTAATGACAGATAGATCGGAATGGCACAGGCCACAATATTCGACTTTGACTTCAACCTGATGCGCCTGTAACTCGCCCGCATCAAATTGATAAGGAACTAACTGTTCACCAGCCTGCATTGCTGCATAAGCACGAATCTGGTTATTGCTCATTCAAGGAACTCCTATAGAAGGAAAAGCGATGATTTTTGATTATTTAAAATGACAATGATTTTCGTGGTCATTGACCATGCCAACGGCTTGCATAAAAGCATAACAGGTGGTCGGGCCTACAAACTTAAAACCACGCTTTTTGAGTGTTTTAGATAATTTCTGGCTTATTTCTGTTTGGGCAGGGGCTTCGCGATAATTCACTACATCATTATTTGCGGTTTGATGATCCACAAAACCCCATAGCCAAGCAGGTATATCTGTGACTTCATCTTTGAGTTTAAGCCAAGCCAGCGCATTGTCTCTAATTGCTTTCAGTTTACCAATGTGACGAATTAAACCTGCATCACTGAGCTTGAGTTCCAGTTGTTCATCTGTCAGTGCAGCAATTTTTGTGATGGGATGGTCGAAGAAGTGGGTGCGGTAGTGTTCACGTTTTTTCAGAACCGTGATCCAAGAAAGTCCTGCTTGCTGACCTTCAAGACAGAGCATTTCAAATAAATGTGCTTCATCATGTTGTGGCTTGCCCCATTCCTGATCATGGTAGGCCATATAGAGCGGATCATCGGAGCACCAGCCACAGCGTTGAGTTGACATATTTGATGCTCCTTATTGTTATGTGTACATGATGATTAAAGTTTGAATGCCACCCATTCATTTGGGCGAGTATCCCAATAATACAGTTCTGCATTGTTTAAATCAGCAAATTTAAGCCAAAAGTCTTTCCCTGATTTATCGGCAAAACCTGTACTGATGAGCAAGGCATCTTCAGTAATTTCCATGATCCAGCCTTGATAGCTGGTGCCATTCAGGATGATTTTTTGCTGGTTGCCCGACTCTGCAAATACAACCAGCCGTTCAATCAATGCTTCAGACATTGTAGATTCCTAACGTAAATATGGGTATGGATTGACTGCACCACGCCCTTTGCCATTTAAATAAATTCCGTAATGTAAATGTGGAGAGGTATAACGCGCATTGCCCGTATTGCCCACATAACCGATCAGGTCGCCTTTGCGAACATAGTCCCCGACATTGAGACCACGCTTATGTCCGTTAAGATGAGCATAATAATGCCACGAACCTGCTGGACCAATGATCCAGATCACCTTTCCACCTAAATTATTATTACGTAAATCAGCAACTAAGCCCTCGGTCGCACTATACACTTTCGTACCGCGCTCTGCCATGATATCAATGCCTTCATGGCTACGTCCTTGACTGCGTGCAGCGCCCCAAGTATCTCGTAATTCATTGCGGCTGACGCCTTTTACTGGAACTGGCAAGCGGCTATCCAAGCGCATGCTTTTCAGCTTATTAACCTGTGCATTGGGCAAAGGTGCTGGTTTTTTCGGCGCTGTGGCACAAGCTGAAAGTAAAATAATGAACACACCAAGCAGCGTATAAGAAATTGGATGACGCACAAAAACTCCTTATATTTTGATCTACAGCAGTGAGGTCACTTAAGCTTTTTTCTTTGCTGTAATCAGTTTTTTCATAGCCGTGGGAATACCTTTGGCAATTGCTGTTTCTGGACTCAGCCATACGCCGTTGAGTTCAATACTGAGCTGTTCTTTTTGATCGTGTTCCACGTGGAACAGCTGTTCATTCAGCAGCCAGGTAAAGTGGGTGAAGCTATGGCTAATCTGCAAAGATGATACTTGAGCTTGCAGTTTAAAGTGCTGCTCAATCTGTTGTAATTCGGTTGCTTGTTCAATGATAGGGAGGCAGTACAATCCGCCCCACAGACCGTGGGCTTCACGTTGTTGCCACAACCATTCATCACCAGACTGGATCAGTAACACATTGGCTGTTTTGACCGGAACGGGTTTCTTGGCTTTTTTAAATGGAAGTTGCTGTTCCACACCTTGGTGGTAGGCCTGACAATGCTGTTGCATTGGGCAATATAAACACAGTGGTTTTTTCGGGGTACACACGGTCGCGCCTAAATCCATAATTGCCTGTGTGTAATCATGGTTACGTTGGTGCGGACAAAGCTCTTCTGCGATTTGCCAGAGCGCCCGTTCGTGCTGTGGTTTGGATAGGTCATCTTCGATGGCAAGAAAACGGGCCAAAACGCGTTTTACGTTGCCGTCCATAATCACGCCGTATTGGCGTAAGCCCAATGACATCAATGCTCCCGCAGTTGAACGACCAATGCCTGGGAGTTCTATCCACTCTTCTAGTGTTTCTGGAAATTTACCTTTTTGACTGACCATCCCCGCAGCTTTATGCAGGTTACGGGCACGGGCGTAGTAACCAAGTCCTGCCCAATAGGGGGCGACATCGTCCCAACTGGCTTGTCCCAGACTTTCCACGGTTGGAAAGCGTTCGATAAAACGATCGAAATATTGCAGTACAGTTTTGACTTGGGTCTGTTGCAGCATGATTTCTGAGACCCAGACCTTGTAAGGATCATCGGCGATTTGCCAAGGTAAATCGTGGCGACCGTGTTGGTCGTACCAGCGAAGTAGTGCATCAGAAAATGAGAAATCAGACATGAATCAGGTCAATAAAAAGCAGGGCAGTAGTATAGCGGAAATAGGTCTTTCTGAGCTGTTAAAATTCTGTTGAAACATAAACAGTGTATAGATAGCAAAGTATTTCAAACTTTTATTAAATTTCAGTCGTTATTTGTTTTTTGGGTAGGCGGCATGGATGCCGCCTTTGCACGAGCTTAAATATCAAGATGATGTTGACGGGGATTTAGGTTTTGAAAAATCATTTACTGATTACTTCAAATGTTTATCTAACAGCTCATACATTGCTTCAAGCCCTTGGCGCTCTGCTTCTGCGTTATAACCTAAGTCAACATTGTTGGCTTTGGCACGTTCATCAGCAAGCGGGTTACTAAAACCATGCTTGGCATCTTCAAAAATAATAACCTCGTGGTCGACTTCAGCATCATGCATTTCCTGACGGAAGCTCGCAACATCATCCAAAGTTACCATGCTATCTAGCTCGCCATGCAGAACTAAAATCTCAGCCTTGACCTTGCCTTTTTCAGCAGGCGCTTTTGGACTTAAAACCGCATGGAAGGTTGCAACAGCTTCGATCTGTGCACCTGAGCGCGCTAAATCCAGCACTACTTTTCCGCCATAACAGAAACCAATTGCCGCCAGTTTTTCAGCATTGACTTCTGGTTGAGCAGCCAAGGTTGAGAGACCTGCCTGAGCACGATCAACAATGGTCTCTGGCTGTTCAAAGGTCTGATTCATCCATGCTGAAGCTTGAGGTACAGCCGTTGTAACTTTCTTATCACCATACATATCAATTGCTAGCGCGGCAAAACCATGTTCTGCCAGCTCACGCGCGCGTTGTTCGGTATATTCATTACGGCCCCACCATTCAGGTGCAACAATCACCCCAGCAACGGGTTGATCAGTGACAGGTGTTGCGAAATAACCAATCAGGCGTTGACCATCTGGTGCAGTGTATTCAATTTCACGAGTATTGACTGTAAAGCTCATTCTATAATCCTGATCTGTATTTTTAGAATGCATTGATTAAAGCATAAAAAAAGAAAATTGAAGATATCGTCAAACAACAAATGCTAGCGTCTTGGTCTTACACAGGCATAAAAAAAGAAGAATACGGAGATTCTTCTTTTTTATTAAGTCGGGTTAAATCCTTAGACTTTACCTCTGGATATGAAACCAACGATGGCTAAGATCACGGCGACAACCAGTAAGATCACAGCGAAATCTTTGGATAAACCAGCAACCCCACCAAAACCTAATAAACTGGCAATGAGTGCGATTACAGCAAAAATAATGGCCCAACGGAACATGTCGTGTCCTCCTAATTTTTCGTTATGAATCTAATATAGCGTGGGTTTTTTGAACAAAATGTGGTGTTTCTGTGGTTCAAATGTTTAATACTTAAAGAAATGTTAAGCTAGAAATGAGATTGAAAAGCAAGACATAGGACAGCAATGCTATAATCAAACACTCGTTTGAAATAGAAACAACTGGTATGTCCCTCGAACTGCGTCCTAACTTCTGGAAACAATATTCGCTTGATCAGCTCAATGAGGCTGAGTGGGAAGCATTGTGTGATGGCTGCGGTTTGTGTTGTCTAGTAAAACTGGAAGATGAGGAGACTGCCGAAGTTGCCTATACCAAAGTGTCATGCAAATTGCTGGACTGTAAAACAGCGCGTTGTTCAGATTATCCTAACCGTCAGCAGCAAGTACCAGATTGCATCCAGCTCACATTAGAGCAGCTCACAACAATCTCATGGTTACCGCCGAGCTGTGCCTATCGTCGTTTGAGTGAAGGCAAGAATTTACCCTCATGGCATTATTTAAATACCGGTTCTCGTCAGAGCGTGATCCGAGCCAAGAAATCTGCCGCAGGACGTTGCATCTCTGAAAGCGAGATTGATGAAGAGCAGATCGAAGACTATATCGTGCGCTGGGTCCGCTAACTGAAAATTTCACTAAATGTTTAAAACATGCTTTGCATAAAACAACATTTTTACAGTATTTTGACTGGCATATCTCCGTAAGATGAGTCTTATAAAGAGGGAGATAAGCAATGAAGAAATTATTGATAACACCTTTGGTTTGTAGCAGTTTTTTATTTTTGTTGGCCTGTGGTCCGAACAATACCAATTCTAAAACCCCTGATCAAAATGCTGAGCAGCAAAACTCAACCCATACGGCAAAGCAGACCTATCGTACCGAGACGGTGGCTTCATTTGATGAGCCTTGGGCGGTGATAAGTCTGCCTGATCAACGTTTGTTGATTACAGAACGCAAAGGACAATTAAAATTATTTGATCCTCAAACCAAGACTAGCCTGAATGTCTCAGGTGTTCCTTCGGTAAGTTATGGTGGACAGGGCGGACTTGGCGATGTGGTTTTACATCCCGATTTTCAGAATAACCATTGGCTCTATTTAAGTTATGCCAGCAAAGGAAATGGTGGATACGGCGCGGTGATTTCACGTGCCAAGCTGGATTTATCCAACCCAGAGAAACCCAAACTGACCGATTTAAAAACCATCTGGCAGCAAGTGCTGAAGGTCTCTGGTCAGGGACATTACGGACATCGAATGCTGTTTGGTGCAGATGGAAAGTTATGGGTGAGTTCAGGAGAGCGCCAGAAGTTTGATCCAGCTCAGGATTTAAAAAGTAATCTCGGCAAAGTGTTGCGCTTGAACGATGATGGCACCCCTGTGGATGGCAATCCATTTCAGCAGCAAGGTGGCGTCACTGCTGAAATCTGGTCACTGGGTCATCGTAATCCACTCGGCATGGCATTTGATGAGAAAGGGCAGCTCTGGGTGGTCGAAATGGGGCCTAAAGGCGGTGATGAACTGAATCTGATCCTGAAAGGTGCCAACTACGGTTATCCGAAAGTATCCAATGGTGATCATTATTCAGGTTTACCGATCCCAGATCACAGCACCCGTCCCGAGTTTAAAGCGCCTGAAATCGACTGGACCCCTGTAATTTCGCCTTCCAGCATGATCATTTATTCAGGTCAGCAGTTCCCTTTATGGCAACATAAAGCGCTCATCGGTGGCTTATCTTCCAAAGCCATTGTGGTGGTGGATTTAAAATCGCAACCTGTGAAAGAGATTCAGAGACTGGATATGAAACAGCGGATTCGTGGTTTACATCAGGCTCAAGATGGTTCGATCTGGGTCATTGAGGATGGTCCGCAAGCCAAATTACTCAAACTAACTGCCTCTTAATTATTAACTTAAAGTGAAATCATCCATGCCAAACTCAAAACGGTTCTCTATACTTGCGAAACAATTATGTGTACTTGCAGGACTTCTGTCTTGCAGTGCACCCCTTTGGGCACAACAGCTCAGCGAGCAGCAAGTAAAAGCTATTGTTGACCAGCAATTTAAACCGCTTTTACAACAATACAAAATCCCGGGAATGGCGGTGGGGATCACTTTAAATGGACAACATTATTTTGTGAATTATGGGATGGCTTCAAAACAGAGCCAACAGCCGATTCGCAACAATACCTTATTTGAACTTGGCTCGGTGAGTAAGACCTTTAATGCAACTTTAGCAGGCTATGCACAAGCACAAGGACGAATCTCCTTGTCTGACCATCCTGCCAAATATTTCCCTGAACTTAAAAACAGTGCTGTGAATCGTGCCACCTTGTTGAATCTGGGCACTTATACTGCGGGCGGTTTTCCGTTGCAGTTCCCTGATGAGGTGGTTCAGCAACAGGAGATGGTCAAGTATTTTCAGGCATGGCAGCCGAAGACCACCATCGGCGCTGCGCGTCAATATTCCAACCCAAGTATTGGCTTGATGGGCTATGTCACTGCATTGGCAATGAAAAAGCCTTATACCGAATTGTTAGAAAAAACACTTTTTCCTCAGTTAGGTCTCAAACAAAGTTTTATTCAAGTCCCTGAGCAGCAGATGCCAAACTATGCATGGGGCTATAAAGCGGATCAGGCCATGCGGGTATCGCCTGGGATGTTTGATGCTGAAGCCTATGGTGTGAAAAGTAGTAGCGCTGACATGCTGAAATTTCTGGATGCACAAATCAATCCGCAGCAGTTGAAACAACCACTGCGTAAAGGCATTGAAAATACGCATGTGGGTTATTTTAAAGTAGGCGCAATGACACAGGGTTTAGGTTGGGAGCAATATGCTTATCCAACGAAATTGGAAACGCTATTACAGGGCAACTCCAGCAGCCATGCGGTAACGCCAATCGCGCAGCCAAAAATTGCTCCAGCAGCGACCTTCTTTAATAAAACCGGCGCGACCAATGGTTTTGGTGCTTATGCTGCTTTTATCCCGCAACAAAAGATTGGGATCGTGATGTTGGCCAATACCAATTTCCCCAATGAAGAACGGATTAAAGCCAGCTACAACGTGATACAGCAACTGATTCAGCAAAACAGTGCGCGATAGAATGACGCAGTGAGTGCAGATTCAAATTGTAGATTTGTGTCAGACACAATAGACTAGGATAAAACAGCATAAAGCCATTGATGATGTCAGATACGCATATTCCTTTACCTGAACGTTTACGTCCTCGTGATTTGTCAGAAATTATCGGACAAGATCATTTACTGGGCGAAAATGCGCCCTTACGTCAAATGATTGATCAAGGGCATTTGCCTTCGATTATCTTCTGGGGACCGCCAGGGGTAGGAAAAACCACGATCGCATTATTACTGGCCCAAGCGGTTGATCGTCCTTTTGTGAGTTTGTCAGCACTGAATACGGGCGTGAAAGAGCTTCGTGAAGTGATTGCTGAAAGCGGTGATCTATTGACGCCTGTGGTATTTATTGACGAAATACATCGCTTCAATAAGTCGCAGCAAGATGCCTTACTCAATGCCGTTGAGAAAGGCAAAATCACCTTGATCGGCGCAACCACGGAGAATCCGTCTTTCGAGGTGAACAGTGCGTTGCTGTCTCGCTGTCAGGTGTATACCCTGAACAGCCTGGATGCAGATGCCATTCAAACCTTACTGAATAAAGCGATTCAAACGGATAAGTTTTTAAAAGAACGTTTTATTCATATCGAAGAATATGATGCATTGATTCAATTTGCAGCAGGTGATGCACGCAAGGCGCTGAATCTGATTGATCTGATCGCCAGTACCTTTGAGCCTGATGTTGAAAATATGGTCACCAATGCGATTGTCGTTAAAGTTGCGCAGCAAAATATTGCGCGTTACGACAAATCGGGTGAGCAGCATTACGATCTGGTTTCGGCATTTATCAAATCCATTCGTGGTAGTGATCCAGATGCAACATTGTACTGGATGGCACGTATGCTGAAAGGTGGTGAAGATCCAGTCTTTATCGCACGTCGTATGTTGATTGCTGCATCGGAAGATATTGGTAACTCTAACCCAAATGCCTTATTGCTGGCGGGTGAATGTTTCCGTTCAGTGCAGGCGGTGGGTATGCCAGAAGCACGGATTATTTTGGGTCAATGCGCAGTGTATTTAGCGACCAGTCCGAAAAGTAACAGTACTTATCTGGCGATAAATCGTGCCTTGGAACTGGCAGAAAAAACCGCGAACTTGCCTGTTCCTTTACATCTGCGCAATGCCCCCACCAAGTTGATGAAACAGCAAGGTTATGGTGTCGATTATCTCTACCCGCATAATTATCCTGAACATTTTGTATTACAGGAATATTTGCCACCTGAATTGCGCGGTACCAAGCTCTATGAGCGAGCCCTGAATAAACGTGAAGTCGAAGGGGAGCGTTTACAACAGCGTCGTTGGCAGCAAGATCAGCAACAATAAATCACATTTGCTTCTATAGCGCTGGATATTCACGGCTTTGAATATCCAGCACTCAATTACATCAATTTCATTTATTTATAAAAACAGATACATCTCTCACATTTTTTTTGGCTTATCGTGGTTTTAAAGAGAACAGCGAGACGGCAGATGAGCAGTAGAACAATAAATATTTACGGCGCGCGACAAAATAATCTTAAAAATATTTCATTGAAAATTCCCAAAAATAAAATCGTTGTATTCACGGGCGTTTCAGGTTCAGGTAAATCTTCACTGGTATTTGAAACGATTGGTGCCGAAGCGCAACGACAAATCAATGAAACACAGGATAGTTTTGTGCGTAACCGTTTACAGCATTTTGGTGTGGCGGATGTCGATAAAATTGAAAATCTGAATGTTCCCGTAATCATCAATCAGAAGCCTTTGACTGGAAATATCCGCTCAACTATCGCGACCATTACCGATATATATGCCAATTTAAGGTTGTTGTTTTCACGCATGGGTGAGCCTTTTGTCGGGTACTCTCATGTTTTTTCATTTAATCACCCCAATGGCATGTGCCCACAATGTGACGGGATTGGTCTGGAACAGACTATTGATATCTATAAAATTCTGGATCTAGAGAAATCTCTAAATGAAGGGCCAATCGACTTTCCGACCTATCAACCGCATGCTTGGCGTTGGACCCGTTATGCCGACTCGGGCTATTTTGATCTAGATAAAAAGCTAAAGGATTATGATGCGGAAGAGTGGGAGCTTTTCTTAAATGCAGCGCAGCATAAACCGCGTCATCCTCGTAAAGACTGGAGAAAAACTGCTTTATATGAAGGCCTGATTCCACGTTTTGAGCGAAATTTCTTAAAAGGTGAAGCACAAGAGCGCAACCGTTATCGCAATATTCTGGACAAGATTATTACTGTCGAAAAATGTAGTCTTTGTCAGGGGCAGCGTCTGAATCAGACTTCGCTGAGCTGCAAGATTCAAGGTAAAAATATCTCCGACTGTACTGCATTGTCGGTGGCTAAATTGCTGAGCTTTATCGAATCGATCGAGAATGAAAAGCTGGAGACGGTATTACATGAAATTCGTAATAAACTTCATTATTTGAATCTGGTTGGACTCAGTTATCTGACACTGGATCGCGTGAGCAACACCTTATCGGGTGGGGAGTCGCAACGCATAAAAATGGTCAAACATTTGGGTAATAGTCTGGTCGATCTGCTTTATATTTTCGATGAGCCCAGCATTGGACTTCACCCTAAAGA
>Ga0157359_1000483_pt1 | contig 14704 bp, 11 predicted proteins | sample AttcapACBM3_FD_111482 | JGI IMG/M metagenome (GOLD analysis project Ga0157359, IMG submission 111482) | Fungus gardens microbial communities from leaf cutter ant in Botucatu, State of São Paulo, Brazil - Atta capiguara ACBM3 | ecosystem: Host-associated > Fungi > Mycelium > Unclassified ...
TATACTACTACTCATGGTCCGTGCTCACTACTGTGCACCCTACCCTAAATGACCATGTGTATGACATGAGGCCAACATGTGTTGTCCATGTTGTATCATGTTACTTTGTTCCAGAACCTTCTACTCCATTCTCCCAAGTCTCGTGATCAGTCTTGTGACTATGCTACCAACTTGTGACTGATGTGACAGCATGACTGATAAACCCTAACCCAAGTTGTTCTAAAAATAGAAAAATAAAAGAAAAAGAAAAAGTGAAATAAAATAAAGTAAAAAGAGAAAATAAAGTTCACCGTCAACGATCTTGACAGTAGGTTAGGTTTAGTGTAACATAGACTATTAGACAAGTGTATATAAAGTAGACACTTTTTACTTGAAACTTCATTGAATTCTCTTATGTTAACTCTAATACAAGGTTCTTCTTCTAACTTCACTTTATAAGTCATAAGTTGTAACATCTAGCCTTCTCTTGAACTTTCTTTACCCTTTTTGCAAACTCTGCTACCTTTTCTACCTTTTCTTTCTTTCTTATGTCTACTCCCATTCTTAATTTTCTACTATAATTTGCCATAAATAAAAATACTTTGGTTGCTGAATGTGTTTTGTTGTTTACTATAAAATTTGCTATTGCTAACCATTCTGGCCAATTCTTTTACCTATAATCAAGAAAGAATTATAAGTATTGTTCCAGCTCTTAATTTATTCTGGCTATTTGTTTGTAGATAGAATGATATCAATAACTTTGTCTCAATATTCAACATTCTATTCAACTCTTTAGTCAACTCAGCTACAAACTGTAGTCTCCTATCTGATATCACACTCTTTGGCATCCTATGCAACTTCTATATATTATCTCTAAACAACTATGCTAACTCTTCTACCAATGTCCCTTTTATAGTTGCTATAAAATACATTATTATTGACAATCTATCATAAACCACTAGAATCAAATTTTTTCCTGCTACTAATAGTAACTTCATAATAAAATCCACTATCAAATACATTTATGGCTTCTCTAGTACCTTATTTATTATCAACTTTCCTGCTAGTTCCTCTGTTTGATTTTTCATTCTCTGACACATATTATATCTATCTATATATTTTTCTACATCTTTTGTTACTCTTAGCCACCAGTAATTTCTTATAACCAATTCCACTATCTGCTATCTTTCTCTATGCCCTACTACTAGTATATCATGATATAACTGGATTATTTCCACTTTTAGTTCTTTATCTTTTGGCACATATACTTTTCTCTCCTTCAACACCAGATCTCCTTCTATTTGCTATTTATCTCCTCTCAACATTTTTACCCCTGCCTTCTTTATTTCTTCTACTACTTTAACTACTTCTTTGTCTTTTTCTCTAGCTTTTTATTTTTTTTAATATATCTACTTTTAGTTTTTCTATTACTACTTTAGCTAAATTACAAATTCATTATTAGTGTTTAGTTCTCATTGTTCTTTTCTACTCTTATTTTCCAGTCTGGTCTTCTACTAAGTCAAATCTTGACAAATATAATATCCATCAGGCTTGTCTTTTAATCAACTTCTATGCCTTTATAAAGTATTCTAAGTTCTTATAATCTGTCTAAACTTTAAACTTGAACTCTATGTCCTTTTATAAATACTTTCAGTTTTCTAATCTTTTAATCACTGCTAACATCTCCTTATAAAGGACCAAATGAATCTCATAGTTTTTCTATCTTATTGAGAGATTTTGAGAGATTAGCTACTAGTCTCTATCATACATCTTCATACTCCATAGATAATACCCCTTTTGTTGCATAATTAAATGTATCAACTTTCATTCTCATTTTTTGTCCAAGTCTGATACTGCCAATACTAATTGTTTTGTGAATCTTTCTCTTAACTCCCTAAGTATTTTCTCTTACTTCTCTATCCAATCACATTTCTGATCTTTCTTTACCAGGTTATATAATAGTCTAGCTATAAATGCAAAATTTTTTATAAACTATTGATAGTAATTTGCTAGTCCTAAGAATTTTTGCACATCCTTGATTCCTTTAGGAGTTAGTCAATCTAACACTCCCTTCACCTTCTCTTCTTCCATTTTAATCCCCTCTAGTCCAATTACTACTCCTAAAAATCCTACTTCTCTCATCTTTTATTTACACTTTTTTATCTTTACATATAAATTGTTCTCTGTTAACCTCTTTACTATCTCCTCTACTACTTTGTTATATCTCTTTTCCTCTTCCATTATTACAATTATATTGTCAATAAAGCTTGCCACTTCTCCAGTGTTAATCAAGTTTCATAAAATCTCATTTATTATTGTTTGGAACATTACTGGAAAGTTGGTCAGTCTAAAGAACATAATTGTAGGTTCAAATAACCCTTCTTGAGTTGTGAATGCTGTCTTTTACTTATCCCCCTTCTTTATATCTCTATCATAAATTTAATTTAGTAAATACTTTCTTAGTACTAATATTCTTTAAAATATCCAAAATTAACAGTAAGGAATAATCATTTTGATTGTCCATTCATTTAGATACCAATAGTCCTAAACTATTCTCTTCTTACTATCTTTCTTCTCTACAAAGAATACAAGTACTGTTTGAGGTAACTTTGAGGGTTTAATATACTATTTTCTCAATTGTTCTTCAATGAACTCTTACACTTTCTTTCCTCAACAATAGATATACTTTCCCCTTTCTTTACTTCAATTGTATAGTTTCACAACTTTTTTGTTAATATCTTCTCACTTGCTTTCTTTTTAAAGATATAAATACATTTGTGAAATCTTTGAGGAACTAATTTCTTGACCTCTTCTTTAGACTTTGCTACTTTCTCCTTCTTATTCCAAATCTTCCATTTCTCTGCTATCTTTTTTACTTCTATTGTTCTCTTTTTTTGGTTTTTTTTTCCTTTTCTTCCTTCTTCTACTCTTTCTCTTCTTGCTTCTTTTCTTTCTCTTCTCTTCTCTTCTCTTTCTTTACTTTCTGCTATTCTAGTTTCCCTTACTTTGGCCTCTATTATCTTTCACACTCCTCTGGATACTTTGTTATCTTCATCTCTCTTGTCTTCCAATTAATTTCAGGATTGTAGCATACTAGCCATAGTATTCTTAAAATTATACTCCACTTCTGACTATCAATTACATCAATCTTTGTCCTCTTCCTATATATTTAGTAATAAATTTTTAATTTTCTTTAGCTTAAACTCTTGCTTCCTAACAAACTCTGAACTCATAACAAACCTCATTACACCACTATCCAACAACACTTCTACTGTTACTTTTTTTTTGTATATCAATTCTTTTCAGCCCAATATTCATCATTACTTCTATTTGCATGTACCTATTGTCTAGGTTGTAGTAGCATTTATTTTCTATTATTTTAAAGAGCATTATAAATTTATTGTAGTTAGAACTTAATCAAGAATTATTATATTTACTTCCCTATTTGAATTACTAGTATTCTGATTATCTTTATACTCTGGCCTTCTCTCTTCTTCTACAATTCTCTAATTCTTGCAATTTCCTGCAAAGTGTTCAAAACTCCTACAGCTATAACAATTTCTTCTTTAATCCATGTTCATAACATATAGGTCACATCTTGGTATAAATTTTGCCTACTATCATAAATGTATCATGACTGTATTTGTCCTCTTTACTTCTTCTATTAGAGCAGGTCCTACCAGTACTTACTGTTAAGCTATAAGAGGACTATAAACTCCAAAGTCTAATTTTAAAAACATGGAGATTTCTACACCTTCTCTGGTACTCTTTCTGTTCAGCTCCAACTACTGCCTATACCCTTCTGATCATTGCTACACACCCTTGGTCAATATTAGATAGATTTTTATTATTTTTGAATACTATTCTGAAGTTTTCTCTTAAAATACCTAACTATTTGGATACTATTATTTCTTGCTTGGTCAGTACTGTTTCACCAGATTAGAATATATTCTAGGATACTTAAAATAGTAGCTACCTCTAGAAGATCTCATTCTATTCTCTTAGATTTCTCCTAAAAGTAAGTTCTTGTCTGTTATATTGTATAAAAAATAAACTTAGGTTTCTCTTGAAGATATTTCCTAGTTACTCTAATAGCAGGAGAGTCTTCCCTAGGGACTTCAAAGCAGTTTTAAAGTCCAGTAGTCAAGAATTACTTACTCATATATCTTGACCCCCCTTATTTTTTCTTACTTCTTCAATAATATCTGTTTCAAGTAATTACTCCATGAATCTTGTCAATACTAGCAAAGCTCTAGGTTTTCTCCAGCATTATCTTCAAGAAGTAGCCAAGTATTAGCATATCTTTGAAGTTTCAACTAATAATATGTTTACAAGTCTTGTAACACAACTTTAAGATTTATAAATCTTAATATCTTACTCTGCTTCTATATATGCAAATGTTTTTCCTTTCTAATCTTCATCAAGACCTCACTTGCTAGCCAAAACTACACAACTAGAGCCCTTATATACTACTCTAGACTAAATATATCCCTGTCTATAGATTTTGCTGGAGACTGCCAGCTAGGTTATACTTTTTTAAGTATCTGTTTTCTTTATATCTGGCTATTTGCAGACAAGTTTTTATGTGATCAGAATAAGATACTCTAGACACTATCCTTCTTCCAAAGTGGTAGAGCTGCCAAATAGTTAGAAGACTTGTTTAGAGAAAAATAAAATACAGAGTTCTTTTCTATTACATTATAGCCAGAGTTCAAGTAATGCTTTAAGAACTAATTCTTTCCCATCAATACCACTGCTGAAGCAATTAACAAGCTGAAAGAAACATTATATTATCAAGGAAGTCAAGCAGTAAAAGATCATCTAGATGAGTTCCAAAAAATTAATCTCCAAAGCAATGTTATGATTCAATGACCTTAGAGTTAATCTGTCAGGTGCAGTTCACACTGGGGTAGAAGTCTGCAAAATAGACTTGGAGTTGTGTGGACTTGTGGAACAACCTTGGCTTCAGCTTATGTGCTGTGCCATCTGTCTGCCACATGGTCACAACTTCAGATAATAGGGAGAAGTCCAAGATGGAAGTGAGTGCTGATTTGGTATGTCATTGTTGAACACCAGAGATTGAGTTCAATAAGAAGTTATCTTCATTGATTATCAGATTAGTGAATTACAGTATAACTACTAGTCTTATATACAAATAGATATTATAAGAGATGCTTGGGGTCTCAGTGGTAAAGCCCCTATTACCCTGAGCAAAGATTTCAATATTGAGACACTAATAGGAGTAACTCTGTCATGAAAGACCAAGTTAGATAGAAGTATCTCTACCATAAAAGACAGAATACCTGGATAGTTGCAATACTGCCAGAAAGCGTATTGCAAGGAAGGTGGACTTGTATAATTTGGAGATGATATCACTGTGGGAATGTAATTTCTGGATAGATGGACTTGGATATAACAGTATTCCTCCTTTAGGACCAAGCCTTTGAAGTCCTATTGAGTTTATCTGAAAATCCTATGATGGTAACTAGGTCAACAATACATAAACAGAAAGGAACTTTTTTACTTTTGCTTCCATATCATCATGTCCTCCCCCACTCCCTCCAACATTTCTCAAAATGATGCTGAAATGCTTGAGGAGCAGCACCATGAAATGCAGCAACAGCATGAGGAGAAGCAACAGTCCCTTCTTTGTTTGCAAGAGACAGTGGAGGCCCATTATACAGAGTATGTGGCTCAGAAAGCCAGAAAAGAGATAGAGGCCAAAGCCAAGGAAGAGGCTAAAAAGCAGAGGATTGTAGAGGAGAAGAAGAAGTTGGAGTACATCCAACAACTCTAGGATAAGATGATAGCAGAGAGCACTGAGGGATCCCAGGTTATAGGATCTAAGTGCAAGGAGGCATTTCCAGGGGACAATATAAATTGCTGGCCTTCTAAAAAAGCTAAAGAAAAACAACCAGTGAGGTATTAAGAAGATATAGGGATTAAGTTGAGGAGAGCTAATCCCTGTAAAAGATATATACATGCTAGGCAGAACTGTCTGGTGTATAATTCAAGGTGAGTAAAGAATTTTATCCTATGTTTTTCTTTTTTACTGATAGGTTTCCCTTAGCTGATCTCTAGCATGCACAGAGTATATTGATATCAAGCAGCAGTGTGTACCCACACCAATACCAACATTCCAGCCATAATCCCCACTTATGGCAGGGTTCTAAATGCTATTAAAAAAGTACTCTGGGAACTTGTGGAGGAGTATCAAGGAGTCAGGAGGTCTCTCTAGGACTTGGTGGAGGGCTAGGAGAGAAACACAGCCCAGTTGGAGAGGATTGGGGCTGTAATGGAGCAGAGATGGGGTTTGGAAGGAGAAAACAGGAAGAAGGAGAGCAGAGATGAAGAGTAGGGGTCTAAGGGTGGCCCCAGGGGAAGTTAGGAAAAGGAAACTCTGTCATCCACCTCCTACTAGAATAGTAGTTTTGTTTTTTATTTTAATTCTTATTTTCTTCTTGAGATCTAAATGTGTGAGTAAGAGAATCAAGAAAATAAAATGAAATGAAGTTCTGAAAAGAAATCCCAAAAAGTGTATGGAGACTGAGGGTTAATGAAAATAAGCATACAGAATATACTAAGGAATTAGTAAAGGAAATCCCTATTGGAAAATGCACAGAGGCAGGGAACAAATACAACAGCATGATTAGGACAATGGGAGAGGACTAGGCTTGGTGGGATATGTAATGTGGAAATTGGATACCAAGTCAATGGCATAAGTAAGTTCCATTGCAGAAATTCATTCTGATTCATCTCCAGTGTCTTCATACCCTAGCTAGATCACCTTGTACAGAAGTTTGCATGCCTATTGGCAATCAATTTTAGAATCCACTATCCAAGAAATTTCATATTTGGGTTTCCTGTCAATTATGACTGAAGCGAAGGCCAGTTGTATTTTCTCAGAGAAAGTGTTGGATGTGGCAGGTTCAAGCATGGACACATGGAAGACTGGGTGAACAGAGCGTATAGACTCTGGAAGGTAAAGGGTGAACGATAGTGTACCAGGCTGGGCAATGATTTCATAGAGACTGAAATATTTTTTGGAGAGCTTCTTTGAAGATCAAGTAGTTCAGAAGAACTGAGCCTTGATAAAGACTTTGTCACCTACTTTGAAATCAGGAGCAGGGGAACATTGCATATTAGCAGATTTCTGATAACACTGTTGGGCTGTGGAGATTTCAGCTTTGAGGGTACTCTGTAATTCATCAAGATCTATGGCAAAGTCACAGGCTTGGGAGGAAGTAATATCATGTTCAGGGTGAACAGTGATGTTTGGATGATATCCCTTATTAGCGAAGAATGGTAAAACACTAGTAGTAGCACTTGGAGCATTATTGTAGGCAAGCTCCATGAAAGGTAGGAGTTCAGACCAGTTATCTTGCTAGTAGTTACAATATACACAGAGATATTGCTTGAGAGTCTAATTCATGCATTCAGTTTGTCCATCATCTTTGTAGTGGTAGCTTGAAGTAAAGTGAAGCTGTATGTCGAGGACAGTGCCTAAGAATCAGAAGAAGTTTGACACAAACTCTGAACCTCTGTCAGAGGTGACATGGGAAGGAATACTATGTTTGGAGAGCATATGAAGAACAAACAGATGTAATAGTATCATAGGCAGGAATAAAGATTGCTTGCTTGGTGAGCCAGTTGACTATGACCAAGATAGTATCAAACCCAGAGAATGATGGAAGTTTCTCAATGAAGTTCATAGAAATGGAATTCCATGGTCGTTCAGGAATAGAGAGTTGTTTGAGAGATCTGTAGAGCTTGTGATGTTATGGTTTGGATCACATACAAGTGACATAGAACTTGCAGAATTGTTATACATCAGCACAGAGGCTGGGCCAGAAGTATCCATAGCAAACTAATTTCAGTGTTTTGTTTTGACCAAAATGTCTGGCAAGGATGTAATTATGATTGTACTGGAGAACACATGTGTAGAGGTTACCAGCAGATGATACATAAATTCTATTATCAAGGAAGAGTAGACTATTTGGGTCTGTAGACTACTGGCCATCTATGGAGGTGTATTTTGTAGCAATTGGGTTATTAGGAAGAGCTAAAAGAATGTCTTGATAAAAGGTATCTAGATCTATAACTGTAGCTGCACAGAGAGAAGAAAAGAGGAGGACAGTAGCTCATATGGAGGCTGTAAGTTGTTCTTGAGTGAAGATGGGCTTGAAGTTGTGAGGGTTAACTGTGGCATAGCCAGTATTTCCCTCTTTAGGATAGATATCCCATTATCTAGTGAAAGCATCCAGTTTGATGCCAAGATGACCAGGATAGAACCTGATGACAAGGTTGAACTAAGAAAGGTACTTGGACTACTGTACTTGCCTCTAGATTAACATCTTGGTAGTTGAAAAATACTCAAGGTTTTTATAATCTATAACAATATTGATAGAATAGGCTGGACTTTCCAAATAGTGTCACTAAATCTTGAAAGCTTCAAAGATAGTGAGCAATTCCTTGTCATGTGTGTCATAATTCAACTTCACCACAGTAAAAGTCTAGAAGTGAAAAGCAACCAGATGAACTTTATTATTGTCAAGAACAAAAGAAGTATACTAAACATTTTTATTTTCTTTTCGATTTATTTTCTTTTATAGAACTAGGGTTAGGGTTAGAGTGACAAGATCACACTGTCACACAGCAGGTCACATCAGATAACACAGTCACAAGTCATATGATGCATGGAAGGATGTAGAAGGTTCTGGAAGGATAATATCATACAATGTGTGATACACATGTTGACCTTAAGGCATACACATGGTTGTTTAGGGTAGGCTAGAAATAGCTTGCACGGACCATTAGGTATTTGTATATAAGGTAGACAATCCTGTACAGAGTTCCCTATTGAGTTCTCTTGTGTTAACCTAATACAAGGTTCACTCTTTTGACTAACTCTAAGATCTTAAGTTTGTAACAATTATCTTTATTAACAATGGAGAGGATTGTAGTGAGAGCATAGTCCAAAGCATCAGTTTCCATGATGAGCTGTACATTAGGAATTCAATGAGTGAGGATAGAAGCAGAGGTGAATGCTTTCTTGAGAGAGTTGGAAGCTTCATGACAGTAAGAGTCAAACTTTCAAGGAATGTCCTTCCAGGTGAGGCATGTCAATGGAATGACAATATCCAAGTAGTTGAAGATAAACCAGCAGTAAAAGTTTGAAAAACCTAAGAAGAATTGAATATCCTTGACTTTCTTGGGTTCTGGCCAGTCTTGAATAATCTTTACTTTGTTATTGGACATAGTAAGACTAGAAGAAGAAAGGATGTATCCCAGATACTCTACTGACTCAGAGTGGAATTCGCATTTCTCTGCTTTGGCATAAAGACCAGCCTTGCAGAGACACTTGAGTACTTCTTTTACATGCCAATGATGCTTGGACATGTTATTCAAGTAGATGAGTATATCATCCAAATATATTATGACACAGACATCCAAAATATTAGAGAAAATGTCATTCATGAATCACTGGAAGGCTGTGGGAGCGTTGGTAAGACCAAAAGGCATTACAGACCATTCAAATGATCCATAGCATGTTCTAAAGGCAATCTTTCATTCATCACTATCAGTAATGCGAACTAAATGGTAAGTATAGTGAAGATCTATCTTTGAATAAACCCAAGCTTTGCAAGATGAGTCTAGTAAATCAGAGATGAGTGAAAGTGAATAACAATCCTTCTTGGAGATATGGTTAAGACTGTGAAAGTTAACACAGAGGCATAGTGAACCATCTTTCTTCTTAATGAATAAGGCTGGTGCACCGTGCAGAAATGAGGTTGTTTAGATAAAACCCATATTGAGGTTTTTCTCAATGAATTTCTTGAGAGCCTCTTGTTTAGATGCTGAAAGAGAGTATATAGGGCCAACTAGAGGTTAAGCACCTTCTAGATTGATTTTGAGGTTGTAAAGACAATAAGGAGGGAGAACTTCAGCTTTAGTTTTACTAAAAACATTGGCGAATTCATGATACTCAGAAGGAATATTGAAAAGGTCAGGAGCTTCTGTAAGTTTTACAGAATTAGCCTGAATGTCCAAAGAGCAAAGACAGAGTTTGAAATTGTGGGGGCCCAGAAGTTTTGATGCATGCAAGAATATTATAGCACCAATGATAGCAATGTTAGGTCATCTAGAGTTAGACATGAAGATCTCAGATGCAGGTATGAAAACTGTGGAATTCAATGATTACAGAGGGATATCCAGAAAGAATAGAGATATCAATGGTGTGTTGGCCACAACATAAAAAGGAGCAAGATTTTCCTGCAAAGATGGATGGAAGTTTATCAACCTATTTACCCAGTCAATCAGTGGATTGTATCAGGCGAGCCAGTTGTATCCAAGGACCAAAGAGTAGGAAGAATCAAGCAAAGTGACATAGAAGTCCAGATTCATATAATCACCAGTGGAAAAGATTATGGATTGATTGGCAATTTTGGAGATGGTGCTGTTTAATAAAGCATCAAACAAGTGGAGAGCAACTAGTAGTAAGTATCCACAAATTTAGAGTCTACAAAGCAGTGAGTAGACTCAGAGTTAACAAGAGCTCAGAGCAGAATTTTATTAAGGTAATCCTGACCAAGGATCAAGGGAGAGGTAAGAGAAACAAAGAGTGAATGAGGATCAGAAAGAGTAGATGTGTTGAGTTGTATTGGACTTGTTATAGCATAAAGAAGTTTAACATAGCCCTCAGTCTGTGCGGAGTCTTAGAGATTACTCTTTATTTTTCTGAGAGTTTCTCAGAAGCGACTGCTGGAGTATTAGCAGTTGATAAAGAACTGCAGCTCTTATGAATAACTATGGTCTGCTTCTTAGAGCAGAAGTCCAGCTTGTAGTCTCTTGCACCACAATAGAGGCACAAATTGTTTTTAAGATACTTCTTGTACTCATCACTAGTCAACTTGCTGTTGCTGGCCAGCTTGGAAGAGAGGTCTACCCACAGAGTGTTGAGTTGTTTCTTGGAAGTAGGAGACAGAAATAATTTGAAGGAAAGGTTTTTGGCAGGTAAAGCTACCAGAGATGGATTTGTTTTATTCTGGGAGACTATAGCAGGGTCAGAGGTGGAAGCTTTCCCTTGCTTCTGAAAGTAAGACTCAAGAGTCTCTTTCTCCACCTGCCTTACATAGTGGTGTTTGCAGTCACATTTCTAGTAGCAGTGATTAATAGTCATCACTAAAACATACATATCTTGGAATAAGGTAAGTTTTCCTTGTTCCTGAGTAGAGATAGGATTCTGGATCCAATTTGGGAGCCCTTGGTAATAGCAATAGCAGAGCATACTTTTCTCCTAACCTAATTGGAAGGCATAACATATGAAGTCTACATTGTAAGTAGAGATCTTGTTGCTGAGCTTTATGTGGAGGTTATTCAGCATGTTGGCTGCTTCACCAATAGAGTCTGAGAGACCAAAATGTCAATGTAGCTCATCTACAAATAGGTTCCAGTTGGAGAACCAGTCTTAAAAGATGCTCTAGTCTTTCTAGTTGAAGCTCATCTCAAACCAGTCCTAGACTACTCTAGTGAGGTAGGCCATTTGTGAAGTTGATTTTCACAATGTCCATGTCAAATTGTGCCAGATTAGCATGGAAATATAGGCAACATTGAAACAGGAAATTATTGAGCTTATCTAGCTCAATACTACTAAAAGTGTCGGGTGTCAAGATTGAAGAAGGTGGACTTGATTTATTTTATTTTTCTTTTAATTTTCTATTTTCTTTTCAATTTATTTTTCTATTTTCTATTTTTAGAACAACTAGGGTTAGGGTTGATCAGTCACACTGTCATATCAGTCGCAATCTAATGGCATAGTTACAAGACAGATCACAAGACTTGGGAGAAAATTCAAGAACAGATGACGTTATACAATATGGACACTACATGTTGGCCTCATGGACTACACATGGTTGTTTAGGGTAGGGTGCACAGTAGTTAGCACAGACCATCTGTAGGACTATATAAGATAGACTAGTTTGTAAAAGAGTTCTCTATCAAGTTCTCTTGTGTTACTCAATATAAGAGTTGTTCTTTTATCTTACTCTAAGAACTTAAGATCATAACATCGGGGATGTGGGCTTTAGTTCCCCTTGCATTAGTATTAGGACCAGGGGTCTGATTAGAGTTAAGAGTGTTAGCAAGTCAGCCAAGTACATTGGCCAATTGTTCATTAGTATTATCACTCCAACAGAATTTTGACCATAAGCAAGTAGAAGATGTAGGTCTATTAACTGTAATAGTATTAGTAGTAGGATTAGTAGCAGGATCATTCTCCCAATTATGATTATTGTCTGCAGGGACAATACTTAGGCCAGAGACAAGCAAAGCTATTTGGCCAGGATGGATAGTACTAGAAGGAGACCTTGGAGATGAGTAGCCTCTTTAGTGAATTCATCTTGAACATTGTGGAGTATTTGGCAGATAAGCCAGATAGTTGCTGAAATAAGAAATGGTGTTGAAAGGTGTCCCAAGCAGTGGAACTGGAGTTTAAGTTGAAGAGTTACAGTGAGAAGAAGCTATTTTTAACTTTGAAGTAGAGAGATTGTTTTACAGACAGAACTACAACAGAGAATTTAGTAGATAGAACTACTCAGAAGCAACAGCAGACTTGGGAGTCTGATAATACTGTCAGATGCAGTTTACACCAGGATGGAAGTCTATAAAATAGACTTGTGGAACAACCTTGGCTTCAGCTTATGTGCTGTGCCATCTGTCTGCCGCATAGTCACAACTTCAGATAATAGGGAGAAGTCTGAGATGGAAGTGAGTGCTGATTTGGTATGTCATTGTTGAACACCAGAGATTGAGTTCAATAAGAAGTTATCTTCATTGATTATCAGATTAGTGAATTACAGTGTAACTACTAGTCTTATATACAAATAGATATTATAAGAGATGCTTGGGGTCTCAGTAGCAAAGCCCCTATTACCCTGAGCAAAGATTTCAATGTTGAGACACTGATAGGAGTAACTCTGTCATGAAAGACCAAGTTAAATAGAAGTATTTCTGCTATAGAAGACAGAATACCTGGATAGTTGCTATACTGCCAGAAAGCATGTTGCAAGGAAGGTAGACTTGTATAATTTGGAGATGATATCACTGTGGGAATGTAATTTCTGGATGGGTGGACTTGCATATAACATAATCAAAGAAAGAAACCTTATATTAGAGTTAATATAAGAGAACTTAATAGAGTTCTTAGTACAATGTATCTACTTTTATATACTAACTACTAATAGTCTGTGCTCAACTATTTCTAGTCTGCTCTAAAGACCATGTGTTAGTCATGAGATCAACATGTGTCATACATGTTGTATAATATCATTGTTCTTAAACCTTCTACCATATTCTATATGACCACATAATTGTGTGACTGTTACTGTTACTGTGCCATTTAATGTGACTGATGTGTGACAGTGTGATTATGATGTCACTCTAACTCTAACCCTAGATCCTAAGATAAAGATATGAAAAAGAAAAATAATATTAAATGAAAATACTAATATTCAAGCTTTACATATCTGACAAGCAAGCTATACTAACCTCTAAACTATAGTAGTGAAGTTCTGTTATGGACTGAGAATTGCTATCTAGAACTAAATAACATCTTTACTAGTAGACTATCTTGAAAACACCAATCTATTGATGTAGTTTAAAGCTGTGAGATAAACTAGGCCTATCAAGCCAACAAGGCCTTTTAGTTTAACCAACAATTAACCCCAATCTTATATTCACAACTCTAACCTCCTACAACTTGAAGCTTCTTTTCTAATCCTATTCCTCACTTACTACCTCTACTATTATAGCAAATCAATAACCATAGCCTTTGATCTTTCTACCAAATATCTCCATAGATATTAATACAGTCTGTAAACTCTGCCCTCTACTAGCAAAGAGATGTTACTACTATAGGGATTCAAACCATATTATTTAAGAATGTTCAGTAAGACTGAATGTCCACTAGTTAATAGCTGAGTAACAAGAGGAACTGATAAAGGACTTGAACATGGTAAAAGATATAAAAGTATAGCAAAGTTTGATATCAGATAGTATGGATAACTCAGATGAAAGTCAGGATTTTGCATAGAGTGACTGGAAAATTGTATGCCCTAACTACTAGTAAATAAGTTTACTGTACTGATTGTAGAAGAATATAAAGACAGTTCTAGTAATCTCTCTGACTCACCTGTATATCCAACCACTAACTATTGGACTTCTACTTCTTACTGCTCTAGATAGAAAAAGAGACTTTCACTGTACTCTAGAATCAATGTTTTTAATCCCTACAGAACTTCCCTGTATCTCACTGTCTTTCTTGAAACTACTAATATATCTGAGTCCTTCTCCATACATGCACTGGTCAACTCTAGAGCTATAGGAGTTTTCATTAATCAGAGCTTTGTAGAAAACCATAGCCTTAACACTTACAGGCTCTCCAAACTGGTACCAGTGTACAATGTGGATAGCATCCAAAATAAGGCTGGACAGATATCTAAGGTAGTAGATATAATACTTTAGTATAGAACCCACTTGGAGCAAACCTTACTTGTAGTATCCAGTCTGGGAAAGCAGAATCTGATTCTAAGATTTACCTGGCTAATGTTATGGGACGCTTGGGACATGGACAATTTTTATTTTCTTTTTCTTTTATTTTCTGACTTTATAGGAATTTTGTTTTCTTTTTCTTTTTATTTTGGACGATGAAGAGGCATGTGACATCGCA
>Ga0157359_1000484_pt1 | contig 14700 bp, 10 predicted proteins | sample AttcapACBM3_FD_111482 | JGI IMG/M metagenome (GOLD analysis project Ga0157359, IMG submission 111482) | Fungus gardens microbial communities from leaf cutter ant in Botucatu, State of São Paulo, Brazil - Atta capiguara ACBM3 | ecosystem: Host-associated > Fungi > Mycelium > Unclassified ...
ATAAGGACAGTATAACTAAAGGTATTCTTATAGAAATATCTAGAATATTAGCTCAGAAAGAAAGAAAGATTGCTATTAGTAATAAATAAGAGAGGTTTAGAATAATAGTCAAGATTAAACTTTGAGGTTAGTAATAGAGTTAAGAAAACAAATATTATAGGCTTTAACAGTAATTTTGGAATCAAAAAAATAGGTTTTCTTATATCTACTTCAATTATTACAATAGAAATTATTTAAAACTTGATGGTTACAAGCTTGGTAGCTCTAATAAACTATAGTGCTCTGAAATTTAACTAGTAGAAATCTATCATCCTATTTAAAACAAATACTTCTGAGGTATCTTCCTAAGAATTCTCTTCTAGACTAAAGTTCTTCTATTTAATAAGATACTAGAACTTCTCATGATACTAATAGCTATCTAAAATCTTCTTAACTCTCTACTTTTCTTATTCATCTATAAGAAAAGAATTTAGAGAAGATTTTAAATATCTACTAGATATAAAGTTTGTGTCAAGAATGAAAAGTATAGACTTATTTTTTTCTTATTTTCTTTCTTATTTTCTTTTCTTTTTGATTTATTTTCATATTTTTCCATTTATAGAACTTAAGGTTAGGGTTAGTCATGTGATACAAGAAGAAAGGAGTAAAAAGTTCTAGAAGAAGTAATGTCATACAGTATATACACCACATGTTGACCTCATACCTAACATATAGTGGTTTAGTGTAGGGTGTATAGTAGTTAGCATAGACCATCTGAATAGGTATATAAGGTAGTCTACTTTGTATAGAGTTCTTTATCAAGTTCTCTTGTGTTTTACTCTAATACAAGAGTTTAGTTCTTTTATCCAACTCTAAGGATTTAAGATCATAACAGTTTGTAAATATAGTGTTTACCGAATAACATTGAACACTAAATATAGTTTTCTCAACACTGGCAGAAGTTTTAGCTAGTAAGCCATAAATCTTATTCACTTTTTTATTATATAAGATCTAAATTACTAGTGCAATAGTTTGGCTAAAGAACAAATAGTATAAATATCTAAAAATATCAGAGTTGAAGATGGTGGACTTTAGTTATTTTTATTTTTATTTATTTATTTTCTTATTTAAGAACTTAGAGTTAGAATTTAACATAATATTATACTTAGTGAAGGTAATGTTTGAAAAGCTACAGATAAACCTTTGGTAGAAGTTAGTAAACCTAAGACTGACAAGTCTATATTACTAAGCTTCTTATATAGAGTTTATATACTCTGTATTATATGTGATAGTTGTAATAGTCACATATTGTGATAAGGCATGATGGCTGTCACAATTTGGTCACATATGTAGCAGTCACAGTTACATAATCATATAATATAGAAAAAAATATAAAAGGTTTTGAAACAATAATATTATATAATATATTTTCTACATATTAATCTTATAGATAATATATAGTCTTTAGGATAGATTAGACATAGTATAGTACAGACCATCAACTTAACATATATAAGATGGATAACTTTATACTAAGAACTTTATAAAGTTCTCTTATATTAACTTAATACAAGACTCTTCTTTTGCTCTTACACTTGAGCTTAAGTTATAATATTAGAACTTAATACTACTTTTGAGACTGTCTAACTTAAAGCCTTTTTTATTTTTCTTTACTCTTTTATTATTCTTAACTAAGAAGTAACATTATTCTTTGGTCAAGAAGAAATATATAGACTCTAAGCTTAAAGAGAAAGTAATAGCCACTGAAAAGTTTGTTGTGAATATTAGTTGTCAGGGGATATTGGCAATACTATAAGTTCAGATTCACTCTATAGAGGCTTAGTTACACTTCTGAGCTGGTCATTATCTAGACTAGCTTCTGATGGACTAATAACTGCTTCTAATTTCCATTATCTAGTCTGTTACAGTAGTACTATAGTTATTGTTAATTATAGTGTAAATATTAATTGGTCAAGTGCACAGACTATGTGCTTGGACCATTTTACTATAGTATATATAGTAGTGGTATAATAGTAAAATACCTTACCTAAATATCATCTGAAGTTCCTGGACACTTATAACTTTTCAATGTAAGATTAATTCCCTTACATTAGTGACCAAACTCAGGTCACTAGCTAAATATACTCATTGTTTAAGTAGGTAATGTTATATAGTATATGTAAGGAGATTAGTCTTACTTAAGAAGTTATAAGTACTTAGAAACTCCAAATAATATTTAGGTGAGATATTCTACTGTTACATCACTATTATATAATAACTATAGTACTACTGTAGCAAACTAAATAACAGAGATCAGGATAAAGTAGAGATAGTTATCAGTTTATTAGGAGCTAGTCTAGGTAATGACCAGCCTAGGAGTAGTAGTGTAACTAAAGATCTTGTACTATAGTATTTACTTATAACCTATCTATACAGAAAAATAGCAAAAACATCTAGTTTAGAAATTTCCTACTTAGAAATAATAGTCAGTATTCACTAGAGCAATAGTTAATAAAGCAGTAGAATAAGTAGCTAATAGACAATATAAGATAGAACTTAAAGAAGGCCCACTGACATCTACAGAGATGTCTTTGGAAATGGAGTTCAGAAGTAGTGTTGTAACAACTACTAACCAAAATAGTTAATATCACACTAAATAAGCACACTCAATAGTCTTATAGAGATCATAAGAGAACTTGGTATAGAATTTCTGATGTATTACTATTCTATTTATACTATAGTATATGGTCTATGCCATGAGATGAACATGTTGTAGATATATAACTTGATGTTATTCTTTCAGCCTCTTCTTTTATGTTCTAGGTTTATACCATATTGTCATATAATATGGTATATAACCATAGTTATATACCTCTTCATTGTCTAAGAAATAAAATAAAAATAAAAATCAAAGAAAATAGATTAAAAATTAAATTAAATTAAATTAAAATATAAGAGTCTAAGCATATCATAACAAGTAGTGCCAATACTAGTCCTGCTTTCTTATCTAGTTTTAATCTGAGTTAATATAATTCAATTGAACAAATATTAGTTTTATTATAATAATAAAATAAGTAAATACTGAGGATATAGAAATAATTGATAGTATTGAGAAAAGAAGCTAAATCAAGGCTCAGCAAAGAGTTCCAGACAAAGGTAGCTAGATTACTTTTATTTGATAGAGAATTTGTTTATGATTGAAGACTAAGAGTTAAATGAATAAAAAAACTTTATATAACATAAAAGAACTTAATAGAGTTCTAAATATAAAATGTTTATCTTATATATACTGGGCTAATGATCTGTACTATACTAAATATAGAATCAACATTTATTACATAAGACACAGTAGTAGTCTGTGGTAACTACTTCATAGCTCCATACATGCAAACTGAAATGAAATAGAAGAGAAAAAGAAAATAACAGGAATTGCTACTAATATATTCTACTGTTATAGAACTTCTGTTGTTTCTTACCATGCTAATTCTTATTGAAATAGTTTCTCCAATATAAATATATGTTACTGTTTGCTTAATAATTCTCTTTGCAGTTTATATACTTAAATGAATGCAGACAGTGCTTGCTCTTCTTCATTTCAAGCCTTGTAGAATTGATCTTTAAGTTTTCTTTACAACACTATGCCTTCTCTTAATGGTACTTGAATTTGTATGGTTTATTATATTTAATGCATCTGAAACCATATGCTTAGCAAGCTATAGTTGAGTATCTCCACTTCTAATAGTTCTTGTACTAAGGGATTCTGAGATTTATGTTGGTATCACATATAGTAGCAATGAATCACTTAACATTAAAACTTCAGTTAATAATTGACTTAGCTTTAGAATTGCTTTGTAAGTTTCAGATATTGACCTATACTACAGCTGAGTTAGATTTGGATAAAGCCTTGATAATACAAGGCTTGTGTTATGGAACACTTTAGACTTAACATTTTATTTTTCTTTTATCTATTTTTCTTTTGATTTTCTTTTTCTTTTTCTTTTTCTTTTAGGATGATGAAGAAGGCATGTGACAAGGAAGTCACATGACAGGTCACATTATGTGACGTCATAAGCCTAGAACTTGATGGGAGGGTCTGGAAGATGATGTTAGGGCACCTGAAGTACACATGGTGGCCTTGAGTAGAATATGAGGCAGGAATGAGAATGAAGCATAGACATAAGGGCAGAGTTATTTATTAGTAGCACGGACCATGAAACCTTTGTATAAATAGGACTCTAATTAAGAAGAGGCTTCTTGTCGAGTTCTTTTGTGAATTCCCACTTGATAATCCTACTTTGAGATTTTACCGCTTGTGTTGTCATTTATTATTCTGATAAGTGGTAGCCACAACAGCTTGGACATAAAGACAGCATTATTGAACAAATTTGTTTCTTTGATTACTTTAACTAAATCAGATATAATTGGAAGGTTAGTATTTTATAAGATATAAGAAAGACCTAGTATTTTCAAATATGATTTCAATCTAGAAAGTCAAGGAGTATTAATGTGTTTGAAGTTAATATTGTTGATTTTTTTGACATATTTTTTTTAATAATGCTTATGTTTTGAACAAAAGTAGTTTAACAGGTAGTTATGACAACTCTATTGTTTTCCAAATAGATAAAGTCTATTATAGTATTTAAATTGGCTTTCTTAAGATATCTATTAATGTTGATAATAAGAAAGTTTGATAACCTCCATATTACTCTTGCTCATTAGAATGATAACCTGTTTTCTTGAAGATCCTTTCATAATCATGTTGATCATTGGTTTGGCTATGTTTGATTTGTTGATAATGTTGTTAATATCAACAATTTTGTTAGAAGATAGAGTTAAAAATATGTCTTTGATATGTAAGACATTTTCAACATTGATTTTTAAAGTCTGAGTATATGACTTCTTGTTATAGGTGAGCTTGAAAGAAGAAGTCTATGTGTATGACTTCTTATTGTTGATAGTATTGGTTAATTTACTTTTATTTGATCTAGACAAATCAAAAGGAGGTGTTAGAGCATTAGAAGCTGCTATCAAAGTATTAGGAGCTATTATGGGTTTTACAACAAATCAGGCTAATATACATCTTTAAAAAAACCTATTGTTTTCATCTGTAATAAGCTTATTCCATCTAAACTTATAAATGATATTAATTAGATGTTAGGATATAGTGCCAATTTCTACAAGTTTTGGAAAATCCTTTGCTAGTTTATTACCTAAGAAATATTACTTGATAAATGTTCCTATTCTGAGAAGTAAGCACATGATGTTTTGGGCATTACTGCTAAGGAATTCTTTGATCCTAATTAGAGAAGTAAGAGAGAAGATACTATTCTAAAGGTCTAGATCTACAAGTTAGTTGTCATTATAGGGAATAGCCAAAGATTCTAGAGAAGGTCTGGCATTAATGATATCCATGTCTTGACCATGAGATATGAAAATGTTATCTTCTACTGTTTGAACATTAGGAAAATATTGAGATGGTGCTGAAAGTTCAGTGAAAGTTGAGGGCATAGCAGGCTTTTACATTGCCCTACTATTAAAGATGAATAGTACATTGTTTACCTAAGGAAAGTCCATATTCATGAACAAATTAGATATAGCATCTCTTGAAACCTTGTTAGTAGGATTAGAGAAGTGATTTGTAGAGTTATCATAAGGCCAGAAGACTTTTTTGAAGCTTGATTGTTTAGATTTTATAAAAAAGAGTTCAAGTTGTTAAGTGGAAGAATGTATTTACTAATTCACTACTAGATATTACTATGCAAGATAATAATATGAGTGAAAGAAGCAATACTTAACCCTAAGTCTAAAAATAAGAAAATAAATGGAAAATAAAAATAAAAATAAGAAAAGAAATGAGAATAAATAAAGTCCACTATCTTCAACTCTGACAGTATAGGTTATATATGAAGATAAAAATGAGAAAAATAACAGTAGAAGAATAAGTACAGTGGATTTGCGTAGGAAAGATTAGCAGATATATAAAAAGAAAATATATTGGAAGATTTTAAAACTGAAATATTAGACTTTGAGATAGTAGGAGAATTTTTGGAAGAGATAAAGAAGAAATTTAGAAAAGGTAACAAAGAATTAGTGAAGATAGCAGAGTAAAACAAGGTTAATATACTATGGATAAATTTATCTAAATGTTCAAATGAGCAGTGATGGATAGCAGATATAGAGAGAGATTATTAATAGATAAGTTTAAGAAAGAAATGAATAGGAAAATTAGAAGATAATTGATAGAGGTGGTGGACTCTTTCAAAAGTATCAGACAATGATACAGAAAAGTGGCAAATTTGGATAAACATTGAAAAAAAGCAAGAGAAAAGAAAAAAGACTAAGAGATAAGACAGAAGATGAGGAAAGAAAAATAAGTGGAGAAGGATCAAAAAGATGAGAATAGTAATAAAAAAAGAAGTAGAAAGTATTTTGGTTATAGAGAATTTGGATATATTGTGAGAAATTGTAGAGTTAAGAAGGAAAAGGAGGATATAACAATGGTTTTCCAATAGATTTGAGATATTGGCAAGAAGAATAGTAAATATAAAAATGTTGAAAATAGGAAAGCAGAAAAAGAATAGAAAAAGAATTTTAAGGGAAGAAAAGTTAAAGAAAGAAAAAAAAGAAAAAACTAGTAGAAGTACAAAAGATAAATGAGGAATTCTAAGAATTGTTGAGAGAAGTAATGGTAAAGAATAGATTAGAGAGAATTAATATACAGAAGAAAGTAATAGTAGAAACTTTGTTAGATAGTAGAGTAATAGAGTTGATGATGAGTTTGGAGTTTACAAAAAAGCAGAGGTTTAAATTGAAAAAGACTTATTTATGTGAAAAATATAGATGGTTTTTTCAACAAGAAGGGACCTATTGAGCATATAGTGGAGATAAATATGTATTATTAGAGGCATAGAGAGAAAATATAGATTGATGTGATAAAAGAGAAAAAGTAGAAAGTGATTTTGGAAATACTATGGCTTGTATGTTACAATTATGAGATTGACTGGAGAATAGGAGAGATAAAGATGGCAAGGTATCTGAAAGAATATAGAAAGCAGTGAAGTCCAAAGCAAGAAAAACCAGGATAGTAAAAACAAAAAGAAGAAGAAAAGAAAGAAGGAGAAGAAGAGAGACAAGAAGAAAAGGCAAAGGAAAAAGAAGATAAAAGAAGAGGAAATCAAAAAGGAAAAAGACAATAGAAGTAAAGAAGATAGCAGAAAAATAGAAGATTTGGAATAAAGAAAAGGAAGCAGTAAAGTTGGAGGAAGAACTTAAGAAATTTGTTTCTCTAAAGTTCCACAAATGAATTCATGTCCTCAGGAAGAAAGCAAGTAAGAGGATGCCAATGAAGAAAATATAAGATTATGCAATTGAGTTGAAAAAAGAGTTTATGCTGAGGAAGAGGAAGATTTATCCATTATCAAGGCAAGAGAGGAGAGAGATGTACAAGTTCATTGATGAACAAGTGAAGAAAGAGTATATTAGGCTCTTAAAATTGCCTCAAATAGTACTAGTGTTTTTTGTAGGAAAGAAAAATAGTAAAAAGAGAATGGTTTAGAATTATATATATTTAAATGAATATACTATTAACAATAATTATCCTTTACCTTTGATTTTAGATACAGTAAAAAATATAGGCACAAAAAAGCATTTATGACTCTAGAAGAATCATTCAAACCAACAGGGATGTTTTTCAGTCTAATGAATTTACTTGCAATATTCCAAACAATAATGAATGAGATTCTGCAGGACTTGATCAATACTGGAGAAGTAGCAAGTTTTATTAATAATGTAATAATAGAAATGAAGAAGGAAGGACATGATAAAGTAGTGGAGGAAGTAGTGAAGAAGTTAACAGAGAACAATTTGTATGTGAAGCTAAAGAAGTGTAAATGAAAAGTAAGAGAAGGAGAATTCTTAGAAGTAGTAATTGGACTAAAGGGAATAAAAATATAGCAGGAAAAGGTGAAGGTGGTATTGGACTGGCTGACTTCCAATAGGGTCAAGGATGTACAGAAGTTCTTAGGACTTGCTAACTACTATAGGTGGTTTGTCAAAGATCTTGCATTTATAGCTAGGCCATTACATGACCTGGTAGAAAAGAAGCAGAAGTAAGAATGTAAATTAATATAGGAGAAGTCATTTAAAGCATTGAAGAAATGGTTCACTACAGAATCTGCTCTGATAGAACTAGACTTAAATAAAATAAGAATAGAGGTGAACATGTCAGATTATGCTATAGGAAAAGTGTTGTCAATGAAGTATGAAGATAGATGATGGAGGCCAGTGGTATACTTGTTAAAATCTCTAAATGAGATGAAGAGAAATTACAAAATCCATGACAAGAAAATGCTGGTGGTTACTAAAGGATTGGAAATTTGGAGATACTTTTTAGAAAACATCAAGTTTAAACTCAAAGTTTAAACTAATTACAAGAACTTGGAATATTTTATGAAAGCATAAAAGTTAAATCATAAACAAGCTCATTGGGCTTTATATTTGTCAAAATTTGACTTTACTTTAAAACATGAACCAGGAACAAAAAGTAAAAGACCAGATTAGAAGATTAGGAGAGAAAATAAGTAGAAAAAATAAAAAAAGACAAGAGGGAAAGATAAAGAGGTAGTGAGAGTAGTAGAGGTGATGAAGAAAGCAGAAGTGAAAGTATTGAGAGATAACAAGTGGAAAATAGAAGGAGAATTAGTATTAAAAAGGAGAAAGGTCTATGTACTAAAATATGACAAGTTAAAGATAGAAGTTATTCAGTTATACCACAATGTACTAGTAGCTCAATACAGAGGTAGATAGAAGATGATGGAGTTAGTAACAAGAAATTACTGGTGGCCAGGAGTAACAAAAGTTGTAGGAAAATATATGAATAGATGTAATTTATGTCAGAGAATGAACAATAGAACAGAGGCATCAGTGGGAAAGTTTGATAATAAATAAAGTATTAGAAAAGCTGTAAATGCACTTGACAGTGGATTTCATTATGAAGTTACTGTTAGTAGCAGGAAAAAATGTGATTTTAGTAATATGTAATAAGTTGTCCAAGATGGCATATTTTGTGGCAACAATAAAAGAGATATTAGTAGAAGGATTAACAAGGTTATTATTAGACATGGTTCATACTTGAAGGTGAAAGTCTGTGGAGTTGGCTTGGACATGCACAGAGTGTAGAAACTCCATGTGATGAGCTCAGTAATATGGACTTGTCAGAACAACCTTGGCCTCAACTTATGTGTTGTGCCTCCTACAAGCTATGTGGTCACAATTTCAGAGAATAGTCTTGTAAGGAGTTATAAGAAGAGGAGTAAAGTGCATCACCATTGATACTAGAGATTTAGCATCAACTTTAGTCAATTATCAGGATAGCTATTACAAAGTGATCACTAGCCTTAAATACATAAAATAACAGATCTCTAAGTAAGTTTCAGTAATGAAACACTAAATAGGAGTTCAGATTTAGAGAGGAGAAAACTCTGCAGTCTGAGTAAATTTGCAGAGTTTGAAGAAGATAATTAGGCAATAGAAACAGATAAAGATGACTGTAGATTTTGACTCAAATAAAGCCAAACAACCATGGACTTTTGATGGAATTAAGTCTATTATAAAGTACCAAACCACCAACAGAGTTTTGGGCACAAATAAAGCCAAATAACTGCAGGAATTTGATGTTGTATTGAAGTCAAACATATCTCAGACATGTTTTGAAGTTTGGGATATGACAGTTGTTCAGAGATAATATATGGAAGTTACATAGGTTGCCAGAGAATGTAATATTGAATAAAGAACCACAGTTTGTAGTAGAGTTAACAAAGGAGTTAAATAGTATACTGGGAATTGAGATGAGGTTGTTGATAGCATTTTACTCACAAACAGATAGGCAAACAGAATAGATGAACCAAAAGTTAGAATAGTACTTGAGGTTTTTTACAGAGTATAAACAGAGAAATTGGCCAAAGTGGTTAGTAATAGCAAAGTTTGTAGTAAACAACAAGATTTATTTAGCAATGAAGATATTGTCTTTTATAGCAAATTATAGTAGAAGGTTGAGAATAGAAGCAGATATCAAGAGAAAAAAGTAGAGAAAGTAATGGAGTTTGTAGAAAGGATAAAAAAGAAAACTAGAGTAGTATTAAGAAAAGCATAGGAGAAGATAAAGAGACAGGTGAATAAAGAACAAAAATAAGCAGAAATATAGAAGAAAGAAGATAAAGTGATATTGAGTATAAAGAATTTAATATTTAAGGAGTGATTAGTGAAGAAGTTGACAGAGCATATATAAGACTATATATAGCTGAGGAAATAGTGTTGAAGAATATAGTAAAGTTAAGGCTACTAATCTTTAGAAAGATTCATTTGGTAATAAATATTAGTTAAGTCATAAGGTATAGAGAACCAGTAAAGAAGCAAAATATAGAGAAACCAAAACCAGTGAAAGTAAATGAAGTTGAAAAATAGAAAGTAGAGAAAATTTTAAATTTTAAAGTAAATTTAAAAGTAAAACCTTGTATTAGGGTTAATACAAGAGAACTCAATGGAGTTTCTAAGTATGGTCTATCTACTTTATATATGCTGGGCTAATAGTCTATTCTATATTAAACCTAGCCTACTCTAAAGAGTATGCATTTACCTTAAGATTAATATGTATAATATATACTATATAACATTATTGTTTTAAGACCTTCTATGTTGTGACATGTGATAGATATGTGACATTTTGTGATAGTTACATGTAACATCACACTATCTTCTTTTTCTAAGTCAGAAAAATGAAATAAATAAAAAATAAGAAAATAAAAAATAAGTAAAGTCTACTATCTTTAATTCTGACATTTACAGCAAAAAATGATATATGGAAAAAGAAGAACTTAGAGAATAAAAAAGATGTGAAAGACAAATTTAAATTCAAATGCTGAGAAATTTAGAAGAAGTAAATTGCTAGAGAAGTATATAGCAAGGTTATTGTTTAAGTGAAATAATAGAAAATTTAAAGATGAATATTTAAAGAAGTTGGAGAGAAACTGGCAAAAATAAAATTCAGTTTCTCTAGAGGAGAAATCTTGAAGAGAGAATGATATCAGAGTTGAAGATAGTAAACTCTATTTATTTTCCTTTTCTTATTTATTTATTTTATTTGAAAACTTAGAATTAAAGTTTAGTGTGACTATCATACATTGTGACAAGGTATGATGTCTGTCACAAGTTGGCCACACATGTCACAGTCACATGATGATGTAACACAGAAGAAATATATAAAAAATTCTGGAATAATAATATTATACAATATATTTTCTATATATTAATCTTATAAATAACATATAGTCTTTAAAATAGATTAGATATAGTGTAGCATGGATTATTGATCTAGCATGGATTATTGATCTAGCATATATAAGATAGATAACTTTGTACTAGAAACTATTAATTTCTTTTGTATTAATCCAATACAAGGTTTTTTTTACTCTTATACTTAAACTTAAGTTATAGCATGTTATATGCCTATTTAAAAGACTATTTCCTATAGTGGTGATGTTTTTCCAGCATGTCTAACAAAGGCCTATCTTTCATAATGACCATATTTTCTACAACATGTTTTTACAGTGATAATATAACTATCTCCTAATCTTTTAAGTATTTGGTCTTCTATGATAGAAATACTTTTATTAAACTCAGTCTTCTATGGCAGAGTTCTTCTATCTGGTCCCTTTTAGTGTTTGAACACTGAAATCTAAAACCTCTGCTTAGAGCTATATATTCAAACCCCTGAGTATCTCCTAACTATCTAATTTGTATATAAAACTAGTAGTTATATTGTAATTTACTAGTCTGATAATTAACAAAGATAATTCTTATTGAACTCAATTTCCAGTGTTCAGCAACAACACACTATTATCAGTACTCAACTCTCTTTTGGACTCCATCCATTTATCTGAAGTTGCAACTACATAGTAGACAGATGGTATAGTATATAAGCTGAGGCTAAGATTATTCTGACAAGTCTATATCACTAAGCTTCTTATATGGAGTTTTTGCACTCTGTACATTTATAAGCCAACCCTATAAGATTTTGCCTTCTAGTGTGAACTGTACCTGATATTATTATCAGACTTCTAAGTCTACTATCATTTCTAAGCAGTTTTATTTGCTAAATTCTTCTGTTACAGTCTTACCTGTAAATCTTTTGACTTGTCATATGTTAAGTTCACCCATTCTAAAGATACATCACTGTAACAGTATTGTCATTACAAAATCTCTGAGATAAGCCTGTCTTCTATAACAGCCATCCTTCTTGCAACACATTTTCATGGTAGTGATACAACAACTCAGATATCTGGTCTTTCATAATAGGAATACTCCTATCAAACTTGGTCTTTCATAGCAGAGTTCTTCTATCCAACCTCTATCAGTATCTTACCACTGAAACCTCTGTTTGAGGTGATACACTGAAACCCTGAACATCTTCTATATATCCAACTTGTATATAAGACTAGTAGTTACACTGTAATTCACTAGTCTGATAATTGATGAAGATAACTTTCATTGAACTCAATCTTCAGTGTTCAACAGCAACATACCAAATCAGCACTCACTTTCATCTTAGACTTCATCTACTCATCTGAAGTTATAATTATATGGTAGACAAACAGTGCAGCATATAAGCTAAAGCCAAGGTCATTCTAACAAATCTATATCACTGAGCCCATTGCATGGAGTTTTCATACTCTACACATTCCTAAGTCCATTCCACAAGCTTTTGCCTCCTAGTGTGAACTATGTCTGCCATAACTTAAAATTATACTTCAAAGTCCAATAGCTTTCTCCTACTATAACTTTTCAACCCACTTAGGGTCAACTCCAGTTCTATTGCTTAGAACATCTTTCAACACTATATTACATCTTAGCAAACATTCTACTGAAGCATATTGTTGCTTCTAAATATCCCATAGTAATTAAGATATATATACCAAAGAGACTGATCATCTTCTTGGTCTTCAACCTATACTATTCAACCTGTCTGAATAGTTTTATCTGTTTCTAGTCCAAGTATTATTTCTGTAGACAATCATCCTAATTGAGAGAATGCTCCTACTACTAATACCATTACTAATAGACCTAATGTTTCTCATTCTTTGACTTGCTCACAGTCAAAACCCTAGCACAGTAATAATTTTACCAATGAGCAACTAGCTGATATACTCAGTCATATTGTGAGCTCACTTAATGCTAATCAAACCTTTGGTCCCAACTCTAAAATAAGAGGAACCAAAGCTCACATCTCTGATACTTTTAGTAGTACTGAGCCTAACAATATTATGACTTAAGCCCAAAAGTTTTGATTAAATAGCACAAAAGAACTCAGTAAAGTTCTTAGTACAGATGTGTTTACTTTATATACCTCTAGTGTATAGGCTGTGCACACCCACATCTAGCCTACCCTAAATGTTATGAGTTTATATAGATAAAGTTATTATATCTTTTATAATATATAATATTACCCTTCTACTATGTCATATAATGTTGTGATCATGATCATGACCTACATGACTTGCTGGTGATAGTTGTCACACATTGTCACATTACCTTGTCCCTTCTAAGTTCAAGATAAGAGATAAAAGAGAAAAGAAAAGAGAAAGAAAATAGAAGAATTCAAGTAAAAAATAGAAAAAACTTTAATAAGAGACTAGAACTGAAAAAGAACAAGTCCACTGTCTTTGATTTTAACAGACAAGCTCAATAATTTCTTTTTCTAATGTTGCCTTTACTTCCATGCAAATTTTATATAATTCAATACAAACATTGTAAAAATTAACTTTGCAATGACCTACCTTTCTAGAGTTAGCCAGAACTAGTTTGAGATAAACCTTAACTAGGAAGACCAGGACATTCTTCAAGACTAGCTCTCTAACTGGAACCTTTTTGTTGATGGTCTACATTAACATTTTGGTCTCTTAGACCCCATTAGTGAAATAGCTAATATGCTAGATAATCTTCACATGAAATCTGACAATAAGATCTCCACTTACAATGTAGATTTCATATGCTATGCCTTCTAATACACTACTTCTGATATAGATCAACCTGGTTTCTTTCTATGTTCAATTACTCCATTACTGATCATATAGTTTCTTATAATCTCTATGGAACTTTAAACCTAATTTCTGAAGACTTTAGTGTACCCAGAATAGTTACCTATCTCCTATAATTTTTAGATAGTCTTAGTACTAGTATTTAAGACATGTAGATACTCTGTAGTTTCTTAGTTTAAAAATCAATTAGTATAATATACTAGAATTCTACAAGTGTTAACAGGTTAGCTAATTAACAAATATTATGAATACTAAATAAGTAATCATACTTTGGTCTATGTTACATTTCTAACTATTTTTCAAAATGACCTATTATCAATTATGTTACTAAGCTGGTTCCAGAGATCAGTATTTGAAGATTTGTCTAATAAAAAGTTATTTGCTGTGTAATATAACCAGTTTTTATATGTTACATAAGAGATATTATTCTAACATAGGGTTAGGGTGGGAAGAGCAACTTTGCGATGAAGTCGGCACAACAGTTAGGGAATTACTCCCAACCACTGTTTCGTCTTATATATATTCATCAGGTGCCATTGACATACATGCCAAAACATGTCGAAAATAGCACCATCACTCAAGGTGATAATGCTATTGGTGGCAGATAAGCTGCCGCATAGCTGATTACCAA